>OIZQ01000621.1_pt1 | contig 17655 bp, 21 predicted proteins | sample 1588491 | NCBI WGS metagenome assembly OIZQ01 (sample SAMN03283262) | human gut metagenome | biome: human-associated habitat; material: feces | host: Homo sapiens | place: USA | collected 2013
CCCTTATCAACCCTGGGGTTTTTTGACAGACTGGCGACCCGTGCAGATAGCGCGGGTCGTTTTCCTATTCTAAAAGAAAGTGAGATTCCTATATGAACGAAAATAACTGGAGCATCCTGCAGGGCGACTCCCTGCAACTGCTCAAAGCCTTTGAATGCAATACCTTTGACGCCATTATATGCGACCCGCCGTATGCTTCGGGCGGGCGCACCCAAGCGGAGAAAGTGAAATCGACTACCCGCAAGTACAGCAGCATGGGCGACGCCGCGCCTCCCGCCTTCGACGGCGATGCAAAGGATCAGCGAAGCTGGACGGATTGGGCAGCGGAATGGCTCGCTGAGTGCCGCCGCATTTCCAAACCCGGTGCGCCCGTGGCCGTGTTCATCGACTGGCGGCAGCTCCCGAGCTTGACCGACGCGCTCCAATGGGCGGGCTGGATCTGGCGCGGGATCGCCGTATGGGACAAGCAGAACTGCCGCCCGCAGAAGGGAAGATTCAAACAGCAATCGGAGTTTGTGGTATGGGGCAGCAACGGCGATATGCCCATATCCCGTCCTGTTCCGTGTCTGCCCGGCGTGTTCCGATACCCCAATCCACAGAACCGTATCCATCTGACCGAGAAACCCCTGCAGCTCATGCGGGATATCGTGAAGATCACCGAACCGGGAGGGCATATCCTCGACCCGTTTTGCGGCAGCGGCACGACCATACTCGCCGCAATGCAGGAGGGATACCAAGCTACGGGCGTTGAGATGAGTGCGGAATACGCAAAACTGGCTGCCGAGCGGATTGAAACGACCCTGAAATCGGCGTGATGCTCACATGTGAGCATCACTATTTTTGCGTCCTCAATGGCGTGAGCATCACATGTGAGCATCACGGCACAGCAAGGCCGAAACAAGCCTTGTTCTGGCTTCGCATATACGGACGCGGGATGACGTTCGCCGCCATCCCGCTCCTATCCCATCCGCAACAGGTATCGGCACGGCTCCGGCCCCGCCGACGAGGAACGGCACACGGCTGGGAATGATCTTGCAAGCATAGCGCCGAGGGCTCTTGTTGGCCCTCCGCACGCCATTCAAGGGGGCAATAGCCCCCCTGTCCCCCCGGTACGACAACGCTGAAAGGAGAAATACGATATGGACGATATTAGAAAAGACCGGGAACCATTGGTCATGAGTAGCCGTAAATATCTGATACGCCTGCGCTTGGATCAATCGGAGCATGAGCGTTTCTTGAAGAAAGTCGGTGAAAGCGGGTTGAGCCAGTCAGCTTTCATGCGCCGGCTCATAAACGGCGCGACGCTGGTGCAGCGCCCCTGCGAACATCACGGGGAATTGCTATCCGTGCTTTCGGACATTTCCAACGGCGTGGGCGAGATACTCAGGCGTTCACAGGCCGGGGAAACGCTGTCAGCGCAAGACGCCGCCAGGCTCCAAACGCTTATATCGGACGCATGGCGCGTCGTGACTGAGAGGTACTGATATGGCGTGGACTGGAATCAAGGTGATACGCGACAGCATGAAACGGTCTGTCGATTATGTGCAGGACGCGGAAAAGACCGCGCTTGCAAACAACATCGAGTATGCTTTCAGCCGGGACAAGACCGAAACGACGCTGTTTGAGAGCGCGATAGGCTGTTCCAACGAGAACGCCTATCAGGAGATGACAGCGGCAAAACAGCGTTTTCACAAGGAGGGCGGCGTACAGGGGTATCACCTTGTCCAGTCTTTTCAAACGGGCGAGGTCACGCCGGAGCGTTGTCATGCCCTCGGCTTGGAGCTTGCCCGGCGTTTACTGACCGAGGGGTATCAGGTGGTGGTCTGTACGCACCTCAATACGGATCAGTACCATAACCACCTTGTTTGGAACTCTGTCAACAGCATCACAGGCAAGAAATATCATATTGGCGAAAAGGACCTGTACCTTACCATACGGCGCATATCCGACGAGCTATGCCGTGAAAACGGCCTTTCGGTCATAGCCCCCAAGCCAGGCAGCCGCGGGATGCATTACGCGGAGATACTTGCGGAGCGCAACGGCGAGCCGACACAGCGGTCGGTGCTTCGGGAGGCCATAGACCGGGCTATCGCCAGCGAGAGGGTGTTCAGCTCCCAGGCTCTTTTGGAATACCTCGAGGAATGCGGTTACAAAACGGACGTGAATCCCCGCCATAAATATGTGAAGGTGCTGCCTCCCAGCGCCGAGCGGTATATCCGTTTGAGCGATAAAATGGGCAAGGGCTATAGCTGGGAAGAAATCCTCCAGCGGCTGGCCGAGAAACCCATACCCCGGAGAGCCGGCAAAACCTCTCTCCGACTGGACGAGGACGTGCCGGATGGCTACACGGTTTCGCCCCGCAAGAGCGGCGGCGTGAAATACCGGCGCATTTATTTGCGCCCAACATCCCTCCGCGCGGCGTTTTTCATGCGCGGGCTTCGCGCACTGTATTTCGATTATGTCCGCCGGATGGGTGTGCGCCCCGGCAACCGGCGTTTGGAGTCGGAGGAAAGCCTCGCGCTTAAAACGGACATCACTAAGCTGAACCAACGCATACGGCAGATGAACTATCTCTCCCGCACGGGATATGAAACGGTGGGGCAGCTCCATGACCGCATTGCGGAGTTGCAGGAGCAGACGAAACCATTGCTGGCGGAACGGAAAAAGCTCTACCGCAAGCCGGGAAACGAAGCTGAGATCGCGGCTATCAATGAGCGGCTCCGGCCCGTATGGGCGGAGATATTCCTGTGCAGGGATATAGAACGGCACTCCGAGGATATCCGAAAGAAGCTCACGGATGTGTGGGAGGCACAGCGGGGACAGCGACGCGAGAATGTTCTCAGTGAGGACAGGCAGCGAGCAAAGTAGTCCGAGAAAACGTTGCATAATTCTTCGTTGAATTTTACAGCATAATCGCATATACTATAAGCGGGAGGTGAGCGAAATGCCCAATATTAAACCGATTTCCGATCTGCGCAATTACGGAGAAGTGCTGCGCGACGTAGACGTTGGCGCCCCCGTGTTTTTAACGAAGAACGGTCGCGGGAAGTATGCTATTCTCGACATGCGCGATTACGAAAAGACGCAGGCTGCCAACCGCCTCATGAGTGAGCTTGCTAAAGGGCAAAGATCCGGCGAAGAAAAAGGCTGGGTTCCTGCCGAGGATGTGAGGGCGCGTTTCCATGACAAAGAAGTAAGGTTCGATACTCGCCGGAAGCCATTAATGATTTAGACGAGATATGGGCATATATTTCCGATGAATTGCAAAACCCGGAAAGTGCCTCTAATACTGTTGATGGTATTATGGACACGGTGGACAAGCTCAACGATTTTCCCGAAATGGGGCCGCCGCTTTCCTCTATCACGGATATAGAGAGCGCCTTCCGCTTTTTGGTGTGCGGCAACTATATTGCATTCTACCATTTGAACGGGGAAATCGTAAGCATCGACCGCGTATTGTACGGAAAGCGAGACTATATCCGCGTCCTGTTTGAGGAAGAATAAGCCAGCGTTGCACATGGAGGTGCATACCATGAAAAAAGTCAAGATAACCGTATTGAAAACCACATTGGATCAGGAACTCGCAGAGGAATACGGCGCGGAGGGCTTGACGGCTTGCCCCATGCTCACTGCGGGTCAGGTATTCTATGCCGATTATGCCAAGCCGGACGGGTTTTGCGATGAAGCATGGAAGGCCATCTATCAGTATGTGTTTGCTCTTGCGCACGGTGCGGGCGACGATCATTTCTATTATGGCGACTGGATCAGAAAGCCGGGTGTGGCGATCTGTAGCTGCAACGACGGCCTTCGCCCCGTTATATTCAAGCTGGAAGCGACGGATGAATCATCCGAGATAGATTATACGCCCGTCAGATAGAAAGAAAAATAACTCATTTATGGAGCGCGTCGGCGCTCCTTTTTCATGCCACAAAACCACGAAGGAGGAAATCGATATGCTAAACGGTTCCGACGCCGCCGATCAGGTGGTGCGGTATACATTGGAGGGTACGGAGGTCGCGCTCAAGATTTCAGGGCTGGCTGCCAAGAACGTGGCTACTTACCTCATCGCTGTACTCAATGAGAGCAAAAAGACCCGCGGCAGGGCTGGCATAGAACGTATGCTGCGGGAGGGAAAGCCTATAAAGCTGTTCCAGATACCCACGGAGCAACTCAAAGCGTTCGCCAAGGAATCCAAGAAATATGGGTTTCTCTTTTATGCCATGCTCGATAGACGCAATCCCGCGCCCGAAACCGACCTTATGGTATTTGCCAAGGACGCAGCGCGTGTCAACCGCGTGCTCGACAAACTGAGCCTCGCCGTTGTGGATACGGGCGCCATCGAGAGCGAGATCGTGGAAAGCCGCGGTGAGCAAAGCCCTTTCGTCCAAAGGAGCGAGAATCCATCCGAGATTTCCTCGCGCTCCAGCAGCGACTCAGCGTCCCGCCCCGATCCCGGCGACGGCGGCAGGGATAGGAAGTCCGTGAAACAGGCGCTCGAGGATATCCGGCAGGAGGGCAATAAGCTCAACGTCAAGGACAGCCAACAGCTTACCCAATCCCAGCCTCATCAGAAGCCCAAGCGCAAGAAACGCCCCAAGGCGAAAGCACGGTGAGCCACATGGAAGAAAAACACGAAGTCGAGTTCGATAGCTATGAAAAGGGCATCGTGATCAACGCCTTGAACCATTTTCGCAACGATCTGCTGAATGAAAAACGGGACTCGTCCTCTGTGGATGAAGTCCTTCTGAAGATCATCCGCGCCAAGGGCAAGCGCCGGCGCAGGCATGAGCGGGAAGTGCGGTGACGGCGTATGCGATTACCATCTACCAGCGGCGGCGGGAGCAAACTCCTGCTGCCGCTTTTCGGTTGTCTACCGGTAACGTGGCTGGCCATGCTGTTCGCGCAGGCTGTGCAGCCCGGCATGAACCTTGCGGAGATGATGGACGCCCTCACTTCCGCATTCTCTGATCCGTTCTCTCTTATATGGACGGAGCGCACCGCAAAGTTCATACTCCTGTTCCTCTTGGCTTACGGGATCGCGATAGGTGTTTACGCCTCCAACCAGCGGAACTACCGCCGCCGCGAGGAACACGGCAGCGCCGTGTGGGGCGACGTGAACAGGATCGTCAAACGGTATCAAGCGCCCAAGATAGAGGACAACCTCCTGCTGACCAAGCGTTTCCACATGGGGATGGACGGCTATAAACACAAGCGAAACCTCAACGTATTGGTCGTGGGCGGCAGCGGCGCAGGCAAAACCCGTTTCTATGCGAAACCGAATATCATGCAATGCAACTGCTCCTATATCATAACTGACCCCAAGGCCGAGATACTCCGTTCTACGGGCAATCTGCTCAAAGCGAAGGGCTACGACGTGCGGGTATTCGACCTCATAAACCCCGAAGCGTCGATGTGCTACAATCCATTCCGCTACATTTCAGATGACAAAGACGTTCTAAAGCTCATTTCAAACCTGATTAAAAACACCACTCCCAAAGGCTCTCATGAATCCGACCCGTTTTGGACGAAAGCGGAAACCGCTCTGCTGCAGGCGCTCATGCTGTACCTCATACGAGAGGCTCCAGAAGATGAGCAGAACTTTGCCATGATTTTGGAGATGATCGCCAGCGCCGACGTGCGCGAGGAAGATGAGTCCTACCAAGGCCCTCTCGACCTTCTTTTCGAGCGGTTGGAGGCGCGCGACCCCAGCAGTATCGCCGTAAAGCAATATAAGGTGTTTAAGCAGGCGGCGGGCAAAACCGCGAAATCCATACTCGTGTCCGCGGGCGTTCGACTCGCGGCGTTCAATCTGCCGCAGATCGCGGGCTTGACCTGTGTGGACGAGATGCGCTTGGAGGATCTGGGCGAAAAGAAGGTAGCCCTTTTCTGCTGCATCCCGGACTCCGATCCGTCGCTCAACTACCTCGTGGGCCTTCTCTATTCGCAGTGCATACAAACGCTGTATCAGCTTGCGGACCGCAAATACGGCGGTCGTCTGCCGGTACATGTGCATGCCGTGATGGACGAGTGGGCGAATGTGAGCCTGCCGGATGACTTTGAAAAGCTGTTGTCCACCATGCGTTCAAGAGAAATAAGCGTTTCCATCATCGTGCAGAACATCGCCCAGATCAAGGCGCTGTTCAAGGATTCGTGGGAATCGATCATAGGCAACTGCGATTCACTTTTGTATCTTGGCGGCAACGAGGCCAGCACGCACGAGTATCTGTCCAAAGCCTTGGGCAAGGAAACGCTGGATACGAACACCTACGGACAGAGCAAAGGCAGGAGCGGCAGCTATTCTACCAACTATCAGCAGGCAGGACGTGAGCTTCTACAGCCAGACGAAATAAGAAAGCTCGATAATCGTTATGCCATACTTCTGTTGCGTGGCGAGGCCCCTATGCTCGATGATAAAATGGACCTGCTATCCCACGTCAACATCCGCATGACCACAGACGGCGGCGCACCAGCCTACGATCATACTCATGCGCCACGCGCCAAAGAGGACGTTATACTCGATCCCGACAGGTTCGATGATTACGATATCCTCGACGCCGAGGCTATCCTCAACAATACTGACGAAGGAGATTAATCTATATGAAAAGCAAGACCACGAAGCGCCTGTTCGCCATTTACTGCGTACTGGTGCTGGTATTCGCGTTCGCCATGCCCGCATTTGCTGACGGCGACCCATTACAAGTAGTAAACAACCTTTCAGATTTCGTTTTCAGCCTTATCCGTGCAATCGGCCTGATCCTCTTGGGGTTTGGCATTGTGCAGATCGGCCTTTCTCTCAAGAGCCACGATCCCAGCCAAAGGGCAAATGGATTTTTGACCCTCGCAGGCGGCGTGATCATCATGTTTGCGAAGGAGATACTAGACCTTATTACAGGTTAAATCCGATAATGCATGACGCACGGTGATTGCCGTGCGTCATGTTAGTTGTAATACACTAATGGATATTAGATTTATAGAGTTTTAGCATGCTATTTCTGATTGATACCCATTATATCTTGTTTAGTAATCTGAGCAGCTAATTCATCAATAAATTGATCAAGTGATTGGCTTATAAACTCATGGATGAGCCAGTTTTCTTTTGAGTGCATAAGCCTATTAAGTTGCTCCGGCTTATATCGTGCTATCTCACTTAACCTATGCATTGCAGCCATATTTATTGTTAGATTGCAAAGATTCAATACACCGGGAGTTGTCGACCTGGTTTTTTTTAGATACCACAACCGCTTTGCACCACGTATATATGAGAAGTTTTTCCTCAAATTATCATTAAGTTCTTTCAACTCGTTCGAAATGCTATTTGAATTATACCGAACCCCGGCTGTGCTGATTAATTTAAGCCCTGCATTATTGTATGGCACAAAATCTGAGCTTATCATAGCTAAAGTCCCGCTTGGTATCGTTTGAGCATTAGGTGGAAAGTAACTTCTATCTAAATCTACAGCTAAATATGCTTTACCGTCATTACCTCTGTAATACTTAGGCATATCACCCACGGTTAATGGTATAAACAGTTCATCGACCTTACTGGAACGCGAACTGTATGTCATTGAAAACGTCCTGTGTACAAAAGGTAAATTATACAACAGAGATTTTAGAGTGTGCGATATCCCGAGAGGCCATAAACTGAGAAAGTCAGCATCTAAGCTGTTTGCGAAAAGAGGAAAAACGCCTTTTTGCTTATGCTTTATACTGATTGTTGATATATCTTCACCCAAATCGTTGTTATCCTCATTTAGCCCGTGAAGTCCGAATTCTTCGACAAAAGCATCTACAGATTCAGATGTATATGATAAATAGGATTTTGCTGCGTTAAGCATACAATAATATGCTGCGACAGGCGCAGCCTCAATTGGCATTTGTTGGGCTGCTCGATAGAAAATTTCAGATTGTTTCCAATAGAACTCATATCCATATTGATTTGGATTACCATATTTCGTTTGGTTTTGATGGTCAACAAATTTCATCGCCTTTCTATGTGAAGAAAAGAAAAAAGAAACATAGGTGAACACATCATCAGTTAAAACAGTCTGGCTAGTAAATCTCTGTCCGGTATAAACCTTAGTCATGCGGAGTGTGCGATTTTTTTGATGTAATGGTATTCCGTCTAATACAAATTCTGAGCGCCTCGGCATGAGGTGTACCTCCAATTACAATAATCGATTTATCAGTGATTAAACACTAAAGCCTGCTTGCTCATTACTTTTTTATTATATCATGCACTCCGTGCATTTCACATAGATAACTTATCACGATTGGAGGTGATTCAATTTGAGCGATAACTGGATCGTAGAGATACTGCAAAATGCCCTCAACACATGGAATCAGAAATTGGCCGAGGTATGGGCACTTATATCCACCAGCCCCGAAGCCTTCAAGGGCGGCGCTGTGTGGAACGTCATTGAAAACATCCACGGCGGGCTCAAGGCCATGGGCTACGGCCTTTTGGTGCTGTTCTTTGTAATAGGCGTTGTGAAGACGTGCGGCAGCTTCGCGGAGATCAAGCGCCCGGAGGTGGCGGTGAGGATGTTTATCCGCTTCGCGCTGGCCGAGGCCGCCATTACCTACGGGATGGAACTGCTCATGGCAATTCTGTCCGTGTGCCAGGGCGTCGTATCCGAGATCATGAGTGCATCGGGTGTGGGCGGCCAAACCGCACTGTCGCTGCCCGGAACCATCATAACCGCCATTGAAAGCGTGGGCTTTCTTGACTCCATCCCGCTGTGGATCGTGTCGCTGTTGGCAAGCCTGTTGATAACGGTGCTGTCCTTTGTTGTGGTGCTGACCGTATATAGCCGGTTTTTTAAGCTGTACTTTCATGCGGCCATCGCTCCGGTGGCGCTGGCGTCCTTTGCGGGGCAGCCCAGCCAGAGCATTGGCGTGTCGTTCCTCAAAAGCTATGCGGGCGTGTGCCTGGAAGGGGCCATCATCGTGTTGGCCTGCGTGATCTATTCGGCCTTTGCCACATCCGCCCCCGCTGTGTCCGGCGCTGCCGCCGTCAATATGGTTTGGTCGTATGTTGGCGAACTGGTGTTCAACCTTTTGATATTGGTAGGCGCTGTCAGGATGGCCGACCGAACCGTAAAAGAGATGCTCGGGTTATAAGGTATCCTGTTCAGCAAGCTGCGCCTCTATTTTTTGCTGCTTTCTTAGCCGAAGCTTCTTGCGAATCGTAACGACCCAACTCAAAACAACAAGCGCAAGCATGATATAGAAGATCGCCTCGGCCAAGAATGTATTCTGCTGATACCAATCTGAAAGGAACATCGAAATCACGAATGTATAGGCCAACGGTATGCTCAAACGTAGTACGGCGGCAAACTTGAACAGAATACGGAAGAACACTGCAACGATCAACAGCGCAATGCTGACTCCAATCATCATATCTACACATCCCCCTTCCGTTTTTCCTATTTTAGCCTATTTCCACCAATAAAAAAAGTAAAACATGGAGGTGATGCAACAATGGAAGTTCGCATCAACAAAGAAATCCGGGATTATCAGGAAAGTATGTTCTTCGGTTTGTCCCTGCGCCAATGCATCTTCTCGCTGCTGGCGGTGGCCGCCGCCGTGGGCGTGTACTTCGCCGCCCACGACGCTGTCGGATTCGACGTGGGCTGGATCTGCATCCTCGCCGCAGCGCCCTTTGCCGCCTGCGGCTTTGTGCGCTATCACGGGCTGACCGCCGAACAGTTCGTCGTTGTATGGTTCCGCAGCGAGTTCATCGCCCCGGAACGCCTGACCTGCGTGCCTGAGAATACCTATGCCGCCGCTATCCTGCCCGCACTCGAAGCGGAGCAGGCGGAGAACATCAAGTGGTGTCGCAAGCAATGGAAGAAGAACAAACATTTTTATGAGCAGGAGGAATCCCGTATATGATAAAGACCCTCGATAAGACCTTGAAACAGGACAAGGAACCCTATGTTATCCCCAAGACCGTACAGCACACCATCCCCATCCAGCGCGTTTGGCCGGATGGGATTTTTCTTTGTGGGGGCAAGTTCTCCAAGTGCTGGCGGTTTGAGGATATCAACTATGCAATCGCCAGCAAGGAAGATAAGACCGAGATGTTCCTTGATTACAGCGAGCTTCTGAACGCGCTGGATAGCGGCGCTACAGCCAAGATCACCATAAACAACAGACGCATCAACCGCGCCGACTTTGAAAAGAGCATCCTTCTCCACACCACAGGCGACGAGCTTGACGATCTGCGCCGGGAATATAACGAGATGCTCCTCGACAAGATCACCGGCTCCAACAACAGCATCGTACAGGAGCGGTACATCACCGTATCCGTCCATAAAAAGAGCGTGGAGGAAGCCCGCGCCTACTTTGCCCGCGTCGGGACCGACCTCACGACCCACCTTGGCAAGCTGTCCTCCTTCTGCACGGAGCTTGACGCCGCCGAGCGGCTTCGCATCTTCCATGACTTTTTCCGCGCCGGAGAGGAAGCAAACTTCCACTTCGACATGAAGTCCTCCGCAAAGAAGGGGCATGGCTTCAAGGAGTGCATTTGCCCGCAGAGCCTCGAGCTTAAGGGCGGATACTTCGGTATGGGCGATAAGTTCGGTAGAGTGCTGTATCTGCGGGAATACGCCAGCTATATCAAGGACAGCATGATATCCGAGCTTTGCGAGCTCAACCGCAATATGATGCTGTCCATCGACATCATCCCGATCCCCACGGACGAAGCCGTGCGCGAAATGCAGAATAAGCTCTTGGGCATAGAAACGAACGTATCGAACTGGCAGCGCAAGCAGAACGCCGCCAACAATTTCTCGGCGGTCATCCCTTACGATATGGAGCTTCAGCGCAAAGAAACGAAAGAGTTCCTCGATGATCTGACCACCCGCGACCAGCGCATGATGTTTGTGGTGGTGACGCTCGTCCACGCGGCGGATACGCTGGAGCAGCTCAACAGCGATACGGAATCCCTATTGGCTGTCGGACGCAAGCACCTGTGCCAGCTCACGCCGCTCACCTTCCAGCAGCAGGATGCGCTCAACACCGCCCTGCCGTATGGCGTAAGGAAGATCGACGCCCTGCGCACGCTCACCACGGAATCGACTGCCGTGCTCATGCCTTTCAAGGCGCAGGAGATACGCCATGACCGCGGCGTGTATTTCGGGCAGAACGCTATCAGCAAGAACCTACTGTTCATAGACCGCAAACAGCTTTTGAACGGTAACGGGTTTGTGTTGGGCGTATCCGGCTCCGGCAAGAGCTTCACAGCCAAGCGCGAAATGCTCAATCTCGCTATGGCGACGGATGATGATATCATAGTCATAGACCCCGAAGCCGAATATAAGCTGCTCATCGAGGCGCTGGGCGGCGAGGTCATCCGCATAGCGGCCACCAGCCCCAACCATATCAATGCTATGGATATGGCGGAGGGCTATGGCGACGGTGAAAACCCCGTCATCCTCAAGAGCGAGTTCATCCTCTCCCTGTGTGAGCAGCTCGTAGGCAGCGGTAAACTGACCGCAAAGGAAAAGAGCCTCATAGACCGCTGTACGGCAAACGTGTACCGCAAGTACCTTTCCAGCAATTACGCCGATACGCCGCCCACGCTGAAGGATTTCCACGCGGAGCTTCTCAGGCAGGATGAGCCGGAGGCGCGCGATGTGGCGCTGGCAATCGAACTGTTCACAAACGGCAGCCTGAACACCTTCGCCCAGCAGACCAATGTGAACCCCAACAGCCGCATCGTCTGCTATGACATCCGCGACCTTGGCAAGCAGCTTATGCCCATTGGCATGCTGGTGGTGCTGGATAGCGTGTTCAACCGCGTTGTGGCGAACCGGCTGAAGGGCAGGAACACCTGGATCATAATCGACGAGATATATCTGCTTTTCCAGCATGAGTACAGCGCAAACTTCCTGTTCACGCTATGGAAGCGCGTCCGCAAGTACGGCGCTTGCGCGACGGGCCTCACGCAGAACGTGGACGACCTTTTACAGAGCCATACGGCAAGGACAATGCTAGCGAACAGCGAGTTCCTCGTTATGCTCAATCAGGCGGCGACGGACAGGATAGAGCTTGCGAAGCTGCTTAATATCTCGGAGAACCAGCTCTCCTACATCACCAACGTGCCGAGCGGTCACGGGCTCCTGAAATGCGGCGGGAGCATCGTGCCTTTCGAGGATAGGTTCCCTACCCATACAAAAAGCTATAGATACCTAACGACCAAACCGTCAGAAATGGCACAATAAACATACGCAAAGGCCGGACGCAACACAACGTCCGGCCTCGACTCTGTTAAGACGCATATTATTATGTGTGGGGCTATGCGCCTAATTTCATCTGAACTATGAGTGTCAGAATAGCTACGGCAACATCCGCACCTTTGTCTAGCACGAAACTTAGAATTGGTTTGACTTTCTCCCACTTACTCTTTCTTGACGAATTTTCTGCTTGTATTCTTTCCAGCTCATCTATTTTCTCAAGTATTTCATCCGTCTGTGCTTGACTAAGTGCAGTCATATCTTCAATTTTCTGTCTTGCTTCTTGAAACGACACAGATATATTCACAGTATTGTTTACCGTCACGCTGACATCTGGCGCCTTGTGCCTTGCTTGGAAATTACCGCCCGTTTCATTCCATCCCAATGCGAAAGACTCAAGCTTTGCCCTCATAACAGCTAAGTTCTCTTTTATGGAATCAGCGCCTAAGTAGTTGTAGTTAAAGCCGTACTCTTTATTAAAACCGTATAAGCTTTGTCCCCAACCAGAAATACAGAATTGGTATTTACCGTCAAGATTCTTGTGAAGTTGTAACTGAGCGGACTCGTCTGTAGAAGATATAGCTTCATCGATTTTAGCAATATCTGACTTTACGGTTCGCTCTCGAATACGATCCTTGCCTCTTTGGTAGTCAACTTTTTCATCATATTTTAATTCTGGCATTTTCATTGAGGTATTCTCCTACGGCAAATGATAATACAAGTATAACATAGTTTATCATTATGTGCATTAAAATGCGCCCAAGCATCTGCCAGAGCGCATTCCTTCCACTATCCATTTACTGTAGCTTTAAGCTCTCACCTGCTACATCAGGGTACTTGCTCTCATCATACGTCAAATGACTTCCCATCAATACAATGGGCTTCTTCGCTCCACCATAACTGGAATCGAACATCTGCACATCGAGGTGATACCACTTCCCGTCCAGCTTAATCAGATTCCATTGATGCGCCGGGTTTACGGAGTCCGTCTTCGCTGCGTGGACATATCGGCTTTCAACGCCCACAGCATCGAACAGCGCCACCATGCCTCGCGCATAGCCGGAGCATTGCGCCTCGCCGTAGACCAGCAGCCCCCACGCGGTGTTCGCCCTGTTTTTCGACCAATCATCAGCATACGCGCAATGGTCGTACACATAGTTCACGAGTGCTACGATCCTTTCTCTGTCCGTCATGCCCTCTGTCACGCAAGCGGACACGATCTCGGCAACTTTTGTCTTTAGCTCCTCACGTTCCCGTGAGGAAAGGGACGGACCATAGATAGTCCCCTTGCTGTAATCGCCAGGGATATCCGCGATAGGTTGTGTGGGCTTGGGGGTTTGTACAGGCTTGGGCGGTTCGGTCGGTTCCAGCGTAACGACGGGTGCGGGCTGTTCAGGCTCCGGCGAATAAGCCGGGATGTCCACCACGACCGCAGGCGGGGCGGTGCGCTCGTAGGTGACGACCATAGGCGGCGGGAGATTATCGTACTCCTCCACCTCGACTACCGCCAGCGCGGATGCGCTCACGCTCATCAGTGCCAGCAACACAAGAAACAAAGCAATCACCTTTTTCATTTCGCAATACCTCCATTATTCTTTTTTCGAATTTCAGGTTCAGCGGCCGCCAAGCGCCAGCTTGACAAGGAACAAAAATGTGCCGACAAACAGCATGACCGCAAATCGCAGCAATGTCAGCAATATAACGCCCATAGTACGCATGGCGAACCCTCCTTCCCAGATTTTGTGTGATAGTAGCATACGTTTCGCCAAAAGTGTAGGTGTGTTCGCGGATTACCTTATTTATCTTCTGAAAAAGGATGTGATCACTATGAAAACAGTGAAAGAAAAACCGCCCGGCGGGAAACCACGGACGTTGCAGAAAAACGTCCGCATGCCGCCCGCCGCCATGCGCGCCGCTGCGGATCGGATGCGGGACCGGACGCAGGAGCAGGCAGAACAACAGCAGGAATCCGCTGCCAATTACGCCGTTGACCGCTCTTCCGAAATCGTCACCGATACCGTGCGCGTCGTGGGCGACACGGCGAAGGAAGTCCTGCGCCCGGATTCACGTAAGCCCAACGCCACCCGATATGAATCCGCTGAAACGGAGGCACCCCATAGCTCGCAACAGGCTGCACGGCAGAGATATGCAAGGGAGCGCCGGAGTCCGCAGTATTCCCAGCGTCAATCCGCGGAACGTGCCGCGTTCGAACCGGCACAGCAGGCGGCGCGCCGATCCGCCGCAAAGCAGGCCCAACAAACGGCCTCCGCAGCACGGCGAGCGGCTATCAAAACCGCAGACAAGGCCGCGAAAACGCCCAAGCGGACGGCACAGGCTGGGGTAAAGACCGCCAAGGCTTCGGTCAAGACCGTAAAGACCGCCCAGACCGCCGCCGCGAAAACAGCGCAGGCGACCAAGGCGGCAGCCCGTGGCTCACAGGCGGCGGCGAAAGCCGCTGTGCAGGCCGCCCGCGTCGCCGCCAAAGCCATTGCCGCCGCCGCGAAGGTAGCGGCCAAGGCCGCCGTCACCGTAGCCAAGGCTGTGGCTGGCGCTGCGAAAGGCCTCATTGCCGCCATTGCCGCGGGCGGTTGGGTCGTCATCGTCATCATCATCGCCGTGGGCGCGGTCGCCGCCATCCTCTGCTCGGCCTTCGGCGTGTTCTTTTCGGATGAAGCCGATCCCGGCAAACTCAAGCAAGCCATCGTGGATGTGAACACCGGGTTCACCGCCGGTTTGCAGTCTGAGATCGACCGGCTTTCGGCGGGCGGGTACGATGCTGTGAACGTCATTTACGAGGGGGATTTTGACGGCGACTCTTTCATGGTCAACAACTGGACGGACGTACTCGGCGTGTATGCGGTCAAGACCACCACGGACAAAACCGCCGGGGACGAGGTGCTGACGGTCACGCCGGAGAAAGAGACGATTTTGAGCTCTACCTTCAACGACATGAACGCCGTGGACATCCGGACGGAGACGGAAACGGATACCACCACCACGACCAATGCAGACGGCGAAAAAGTGGAGGAAACCACCGTCACCCTGAACGTCTACATCAGCATCCAGAGCCTTACCTATCTGGAAGGAGCGGAGCTATATTCCTTCGATGAGTATCAGCTGGAGCTGCTGGAGGAACTGATGAGTCCGCAGTATTACTCCTTCTTTGCGGAGCTCATCGATGTGGACCTCTACGGCGGGCTGACCGCCTCTGATTTTGCTAACCTCGTTAATGACCTACCAGCCGGGACAAAGGGCGGCGCTATCGCACAGGCGGCAATCGCTAAGATAGGCACACCATACTCCGTGATGGATTGCAGCGACCTTTCCCAATACGCCTATGCCCAGGCGGGGGTATCCATCCCCGGCACGTCGGTAACGCAGGCGCAGTATTGCTACAACAACGGCTATACCATATCCTCGTCCGCGCTCCAACCTGGCGATTTGGTGTTCTGGTCAAAGACCTCCTGCCGCTGCGGGCGATGGAATGAAATTCATCATGTGGGCATTTACATTGGGAACGGCAGAATCGTGGACGCAAGCTCCAAGAACGGCCGCGTTATGCTCCGCGACATTTGGAGCAGCGGGAATTGGCCTGTCGTGCTATATGCCAGGTCGCACGTTGGATAAAGGGGGAACAATGAAACTGATAAAGCATACTTTGAGCTTGTTCATGGCTCTTTTGTTTATTTTGGCCGCGCTGCCCGCGCCCGCCCTTGCGGATGTATCGGAGCGGCTTACTGTAGATGAAACCGCTACTGCGCTAACAGACGGCCTGAGAACTACAGAGGGAAAAGCTATGGCGATTTACCGATACATTTCCCGATATTTCAAATACGATTACGAGCTTTATGAAGCTGTGCTGGCAAAGGAAGTCACCCGCTATACGCCCGACCCACAGCGGACGCTGAACGCCCGCAAGGGCGTCTGCTATGACCTGGCCGTGCTGTTCGCGGCCATGCTCCATTCACAGGGGATACAGGTAAAGCTGATAAAGGGACACCACAACGGCATATACCACGCATGGAACAGCGTGTATGACGCGGAAGCAGACCGATGGGTGCAGCTCGATGTAACGATGGACTTACGCCGGGGCAGGCACAGAAAGGCTTGGCGGGAGATCGATCCCGATGAGTATGTGATAAAGACGGAGGCTTTATATGGCGGATAAGCGAAAGATCATCAGGGCGGCGCTGCTTGCCGCCCTTGCCATATCCGCCATTGCGTTGGGCTGGGTATGCCTTGGGCCGCGTAATCCCACAATCGTAGAGATCGAAGCGCCGCCACGGGCAACGCAAACGCCTGCCACCCCCACATCGGCTCCCGATGCTCCGTCTTTGCCATTGGAAACCGAAGCTCCCGAACTTAACACATCTGAGCAAGAGAAAGGGCAGGCCGACAATTCCGCTGCGACAAATCGTCTCGGCACATTGACCATCGGCAACAAAGAAATCCCCATCGCCAGCGATGTGGATGAGAGCACATTAGAAAAATCCCCCGGCTGGATGCCGGACAGCGCTCTCCCCGGCGAGAGCGGCATGTGTGTGATTTTGGGCCACCGAAACCGCAAACACCTGCGCCCGCTGGAAAAGGTGAAGCTTGGCGATAGTATATCCTTCACCTATCCGGATGGGAGGACGGCAGCCTACACCGTCTGTGAAACCATGGTATATCAGAATACAGCCGACTGGCGCTTGCCCGCCGTAGATGGGGATACGTTGGTATTGGTCACCTGTTGGCCGTTTCGGTATTCTGGCAACGCGCCGGGGAAATATGTGGTGCTATCTCGAATTCTGGACAACAGGCCATGGCAGTAACGGACTGACCTATGATTTCTGAAATCACTGTGTTGACCATAAAATCAACTCCATTTGCTGATACTTAGCGCTATTGCGCTTATTCGGTTGTCCATGCGATCTTCCTAATTTATTTATCTCCTTCGGGCTTTGGGGCTCGCCTAAAAAACAGACGCACTATCTGGCCCTCTATTACTCTGCACCAACGGCTGGTTATGGGCCATTTTTATTGAAATGGACGAGCAGCAAACTCATGAAGTACTTTCTGCTCCAATGGTTTGAGTGACGTCTGTTCATTGGCATTTCCGGGAAAAAGTGAGAAAGCGAGCAGGATGCCATCCCCGTCCATAAACAGTCCCATCTGGATAATCGGATTGGGTCTGTGGTCTTTGCTTTTTCCGTACCTTTTGCTCCCCTCCTCCTGTTCGATTTCAAAGTAATAATTCGAGCAGTCATAATAAAGAACCTTATCGTTCCTTCCGCCCATAAAATGACTGTTTTTACAGAAAAATGCCGGGCTTGCCGCTTGCGGCCTTATCTCGCCAAAGCCTCCACGCAAAGCGCACGCTGTAGGTTTGTCAAACATGATGGACAGCATAGGCACGAAGGAAGTCGTTGGGAGA
>OIZQ01000625.1_pt1 | contig 17581 bp, 20 predicted proteins | sample 1588491 | NCBI WGS metagenome assembly OIZQ01 (sample SAMN03283262) | human gut metagenome | biome: human-associated habitat; material: feces | host: Homo sapiens | place: USA | collected 2013
CAGTGACCCCCTGCTTGTAAGGCAGGTGCTCTAACCAGCTGAGCTATGCTCCCGTACCTGCCGCTCTCGCCGAACGACATGGGCTATTATACTAAAACCATCCGCATCTGTCAATAACATTTTTGCAAAAACTTACTTTTTTTCTTGCAGGGACGCCAGCAGCTGCTCCAGCTCCTCCTTGGAGAAATCGTACACCGTGTCGCAGAACTGGCAGCTCAGCTGGCAGCCGCCCTGCTGGCGGATCATGTCCTCCAGCTCCTGACGGCCCAGAGAGATCAGCGCCCGTTCCACCCTCTCACGGCTGCAGTAGCACTTGTAGCTCACCGGCTGCGTCTCCAGAATTTTCAAATCGAAGTCGCTCATCACTGCCCGCAGCAGGTGCTCGGGATCGGGGTCCTGCTCCAGCAGCGCCGACACCGGGCCGGCGGCCATGATGCCGCCCTCCACCTTGACAATGGTGTCCTCTGTGGCCCCGGGCATCAGCTGGATAAGGTAGCCTCCGGCGGACTTCACGCTCTGGTCGCGGTCCACCAGCACGCCCAGACCGCAGGCGGTGGGGATCTGCTCCGACTCCACGAAGTAGCCCGCCACGTCCTCGGCGATCTCGCCGCCCAGCAGGTCGATGGTGCCCACGTAGGGCTCCTTCATGTGCAGGTCCTTGATGACGGTCAGCGTGCCCTCATGGCCCACGGCGCCGCCCACGTCCAGCTTGCCGTCCGGCCGCAGAGGCAGGTCCACCTGGGGGTTCGTCACGTAACCGCGGACATTCCCCTCGTGGTCGCTGACGGCCAGCACGGTCCCCAGCGGGCCGCCGCCCTTGAGCTGAAGCGTCAGGCTGGCTCCTTGCCCCTTCAGGGCGTCGCCCATCATGGACGCGGCTGCCAGCGTGCGGCCCAGTGCCGCCGTGGCCACCGGCAGCGTCTTATGGATCTGCCGTGCCCGCTCCGTCAGGTTCCGGCTGTAAATGGCCGCCGCCTGCACCATGCCATCGCCGGAGATGGCCCGCACGATCTTGTCTTCCATATTATGTCAACCTCTCTCATTCAGTTTCGTATGCAGCAGAAGTACACCCGCTGCTCGTCCTCCCGCGGATGGCGCAGCTTGGCGTCGCCGTAGACACGGATGTCGCCGAAGCCTGCCTCGGTGAGCCACGCCGTCAGCTCCTCCACAGTGTAGGCCCGCTCACGGTGCAGCTCCTCCCGCCGATCCCAGGCCTTGTCTCCGCGACGCCGGAACAGATCCATGTAATAGGTGCAGAGTCCCCTGTGATACTCGGCGCGCCACACGCAGTAGGTATCCTCCGTCTCGTCCAGGAACACCTGTCCGTCCAGTGCCGCCAGCTTGGCTACGGTATTCACGTCGAACACCAGCACGCCTCCCGGAGCCACGAACAGGTGCAGCCGCCGGAACGTGCGGCGCACGTCGGCGGGGTCAGTGAGATAGTTCAGGCTGTCCAGACAGCAGATGGCGGCATCCACGGTGCCGTACAGATCCAGCTGCGGCATGGACTGATGCAGGAAAATGGGCGGCACGCCCTGTACGGTGCCGCCCTTGCTCATGGCCGCAGCCAGCATCTCCTCGGAGCCGTCCACACCGATAAGCTCATACCCGCGCCCCGTCAGCAGCCACGTCATGGTGCCGGTGCCGCAGGCCAGATCCAGCACCACCTTCACGGGGATGCGGCTGCGGCGGAACAGCTTTTCCAGAAAGTCCGCCCGCTTTTCGTAGCCCACATCCTCCGTCAGCGCATCGTAGGAGGAGGCCAATGCCTCGTAGCAGCTCATTTTCCCTCTTTCTCCTTCATCTTCTCCAGCACGCTCTCGTACCCGCCGTTTCCGTAGATCAGCGAGCGGTTGACGCGGCTGATGGTGGCGCTGGACGCACCGGTCTTTTCCAGAATGTCGTTATAGATCATGCCGTCGTTCAGCAGGGACGCCACCTCATAGCGCTGCTCCATGCTGCGCAGCTCCGAGATCGTACACAGGTCCTGGAAGAAGTTGTAGCACTCCTCCTCCGTTTCCAGCGTCAGGATCGCCTGATAGAGCCGGTCGCTCTTCTCCTTTTTTGCGATCTTGGACTTGGCTGCTCTTACCATGTCTTGCTTCTCCTCTTTTCCTCGGGCCCACGGGCCTGTTCGTTGTTTCACATTGTACCATTTTAATCCGTGAAAGTAAACCTCCGCCCACAATTATTTTTTTCTCGGCAAAACAGAAGGCGGAGCGTCCAAATGGACGCTCCGCCGACAGCGGCGCCGTATATAGGATCAGTTCTCGGTCTTGCCGTGCAGCTTCTTCTGCAGCCAGTCCTTGCCGTCCACGTAGCGGGAGACGATGAAGGACACCACATAGTCGCCGGCGGCGTTGACCATGGTGGCGGGAGGGTCCACCAGATTGCCGATGGCCAGTGCGATGGGATAGGCGACAGCCAGCTGGTCAGGGAAGAAGATGGTGCAGACCACCAGCTCGCCGGTGCCGCCGCCGCCAGGAATGCCGCTCATGGCCACAGAGGAGAACACCGCCACGATGATGGCCAAGATGGCCTTATCCGTGGAGAAATCCAGGCCGAACACTCCGAACAGGAATGCCACCTTGATGATGGCGGACATGGCCGAGCCGTCCATGTGCATGGTGGCGCCCATGGGCAGTACGATCTCGCTGACATCCTTGCTGATGCCGGTCTCCTCCGCCACCTCCATGTTGGTGGGGATGCAGGCCACAGACGAGCAGGTGCCGAAGGACACCGCCGCCGGGCGGAACAGCTTGGAAAACATGATCTTTGCGCCGCCCTTGCCGCCGCCGAAGCGGGCGTAGATGGGGAAGAAGACGAACATGTAGGCGAAGCTCATGACGTAGTAAATGATGAGGGTACGGCTGTAATCCTTCATCAGCTCGGGTCCGTAGGTGGCCACCAGGTCGGCGAAGAAGCCGAAGAAGCCGATGGGCGCGTAGTAGGTGATGAGCTTCACGGTCTTCATGATGCAGCCCGTGACATCCTCCAGAAATTGAGCGGTTCTGGTCTCGGGCCCGCCGTTCATCTGGACGCCGAAGCCGAACAGCACCGCCGCCACGATCAGCGGCAGGATGGCCTTACGGCTCAGCAGCTCCATGAAATCCGGCTTGGTAAAGAAGTTCACGATCATGTCGCCGAAGCCCAGGGCCTCGCCGACCTCGCCCTCCACGATGGTGTACTGACCGTCCACCAGCGGGAAGATGCGGCACACGATGTACATCAGGACACCGGCGATGGCGGCTGTCACCAGAAACGTGGCAACGGTGACGCCCATGATCTTGCCGGCGCGCTTGACGCTTTTCATATTGGCGATGGCGGAGGCGATGGAGCAGAACACCATGGGCACCACCACGCAGAACATCATGTTGATGAACAGCGTACCCAGAAACTTGATCTTGCCGCCGAAAGCCGGTGCGAAGGCGCCCACCAGGCAGCCTCCCACGATGCCCGTCAGCATGCACAGGATAAACCAGTAATTTTTCAGGAATTTCTTCATAGCTCTCCTCCTAAGATACTCCAAACAGGATGTTACTGCACTTATTATACGGGCATTTTTCTCATTGTAAATCGCAATTCTTGCCCAGTTCCATGCAAATCGTGCTCTCGTGAACCACATCCGCCGATGGGCCGCGGCCGAACTGCTTCTTGTAGGCGCGGGAGAATGTGGAGTAGTCCTGATACCCTACCTGTGCCCCCACCTCCGATGGCGAGGCCCCCTGGGCCAGCAGCCGCTGGGCCAGCAGCAGCCGCTTCTCCGTCACATAGCCGTGGATGGAATAGCCCGTCTCCCGCCGAAACCGCCGCATCATGTGGTACTTGCTGACGTAGAACCGCTCCGACAGCTGGTCGATGGTCAGCTCCTCCGTCAGGTGCAGGTTCAGGTATTGCAGCAGCGCCACCACCTTGCTGTCGCCGGAGGCCGCCTGCACCTGGTGACCGCCGCGGCACACGCGGTTCACCTCCACCATCAGCTCCAGAAACTGAGCCCGCTCCAGCAGGGCCGCGCCGTACCCCCCCTGCCGCACCGTCCGGGCCAGCGTCTCGAATAGCTGACGCACGCGGCTGCCTCCCTCGTCGCGGTACACATAGCGGAAGGAGTCCTGGGCCTGCCGGAAGCACTCCTCCAGGTCGCAGTCCTCCGTGCCCAGCGATGCCAGATACTGCGGCGCGATATACAGGATCATTCGCTCGTAGAAGGCGTCCTCCGCCACCTCCGGCCGGTGAATGCTGCCGCGTCCTACCAGCACGAAGTCCCCGGGGCTCAGATCGTACCGCTCGCCCTCGATGGCGTAGCCCGCCTTCCCTGCCAGCAAAATGATGATCTTATGAAACGTATGATAGTGGTATTCGATGTGCTCCCGCCGTCCGTCCGCCAGATGAAACAGCCGGAACGGCTCCCGCAGATAGCCCCTCACCTCGTACTGCAACGGTTCCATACGCGCCACCTCCGCATTTTTTGCACACATTATATCACCAGCTATGCGCTTCGTGCAAGTTTTCTCCAGATTATTACCATTCTGAAAATTTTGTTGCCGTTTTGTAATTTTTGTGTAGCTTTTTTGAAAGCGGTGTGGTATGATAGGATGCGTTGGGGGATAGCCCCCATGGAAATCTATGACACGAACGGCAGGTAATACCCATGTATCTGAAACAATTGGCCGCGTTCGGCATGTCCGCCGTCATGATGCTGTCCGGCGGCGTCGTGGCATCCGGTGCGGAGACGAAGAACGACAGCGAGACCACTCTGGTCACACCTCATGAATACAGCGCAGCCGTGGAGACTCTGGCCGCCAGCGGTGTGGCCGCCGGCAGTGCCACTGCCCTTCAGGCTGCCGACGGGCTGCGTCTGGCCCAGGAGTCCGGCGCGCTGGAGGATAGCGAAAGCTCCCTGTCCCTGACGGAGCTGGCCGCTCAGGCCCTGATCCGCGAGACGGAGGAGCTGCAGAAGCAGAACTTCCTGGCGGAGTACGACGGCGTGCTGACCACCTGTGAGAACTACATCACCCTGCGGGCTGAGCCCGATCAGGACGCCGCCGCCCTGCGGACCATCTGGACCGGCAAGGTGGCCCACCTCATCGATGTGGAGAACGACGACTGGTACAAGGTAAGCTACGGCAGCTCCACCGGCTACGTCATGGCCCAGTACTGCGAGCCGGTACACTACGCCGATTACGAAGGCACCTACGCCACCAGCACGCTGGTGGAGGACATCATCGCCTTCAGCTACACCTATCTGGGCACGCCGTACCGCTACGGCGGCACCAGCTACAGCGGCATCGACTGCTCCGGCTTCACCATGAAGGTCTTTGCCCAGTTCGGCATCTCCCTGCCCCACGGCGCCAGCGACCAGTACGCCCTGTGTACCCCCGTTACCACGGCGGAGCGGGCCCCCGGCGACCTGGTGTTCTTCAACACCAGCGGACGCGGCATCGGCCACGTGGGTATCTATCTGGGCGGCGGGCAGTTCATCCACGCCAGCACCAGCCGCGGCGTCGTCATCAGCTCCCTGTACGAGAGCTACTACGCCAATACGTATCTGTACGCCGGCCGCATCATCAGCGGCTGATCATATCGAACCTTCTTCATGTTTCTCCGAAAGGACAGACCGGCCCGCGCTGGTCTGTCCTTTCCTTATATGCGGTATATTTGCATATTTATCCAATTATACACGTCATTTTCCCGTCATCCCGTCACGAATCCGCTTTTATTTTTCTCGATATATGCACATTTTTTACAAAACCGCGCGTTCGATTGAAATTTTATTCATTTAGTGCTTGACATTTATACACCACAGGCGTATGATAGCCACTGTCAGGAGGAACACCTCCTGCTGCATCATCAATATTCCGGCATACCGGAGCCATAAGAAAGAAGAAAGGAAGTACATCCCATGAAAAAGATGATTGCCATGCTGCTGGCGCTGGTCATGGCCATGAGCCTGATGGCCTGCGGCAAGCAGAACGACAGCAATGCCAACGACAACAACGACGCCAATACCGGCGACGACCAGCCTGCGGCCAAGACCACCCTGGTGGTGGGCGTCTCCGCCGACTATGCCCCCTTCGAGTTCATGTATCCCGACGAGAACGGCAACATGGTCTACGGCGGCATCGACATCTCCGTGGCCCAGTACGTGGCCGACGAGCTGGGTCTGACCCTGCAGGTGGAGAACATGAGCTTCAACAACCTGCTGACCTCTCTGGACAAGGGCGACTTCGACATGGTCCTGTCCGCCATGGAGGCCACTCCCGACCGTCTGGAGAACGCCGACTTCTCCACCGGCTATTACAGCGATACCCCTCCCGCCATTCTGGTGAAGGCCGACAAGGCTGACCAGTACAAGACGCTGGCCGACTTCAACGGCAAGGCCATGGGCGCGCAGGCCGCCACCACCAAGCTGGACATGGTCAACGACATCGAGGGCGTCAACGCCGTCTCTCTGGAATCCGTGCTGGATCTGGTGAACGAGCTGGTGTATGACAAGGTGGACGCCATTCTGGTGGACGGCGGCGTGGCCCAGCAGTACGCTGACGCCAACCCCGACCTGGTCATCTGCAGCGCCTCCTCCGAGCTGCCCACCGCCGAGCCTTACTGCATTGCCGTGGCCAAGGGCGACCCCAAGGGCCTGCTGGACGGCATCAACGCCGCGCTGGCCAAGATGGCCTCTGAGAACAAGATCGAGACCTTCATCGCCGATGCTGACGCCCTGGCCAGTGTGGCCGTGGAAGTCTCTGCCGATTAACACCTTCCAAAATTGTGCGCGTAGTGCAAAGCCGTCCGCGACTTTGCACTTTCGCGCGTCTCCGACCAATTATTTACAGAAAGGACTGACCGCGTATGTGGTGGAGCAGCCTGTTCACGGATATGCGCCCCTCCGACTTCTTCAATTTCTCCTTCCTGCCCAAGTACGGCGTGGCCTTCGTCCGCGGCATCGAGTACACACTGCTGCTGGCGGTGGTATCCGTGCTGCTGGCGGTGATCCCCGCCCTGCTGCTGGCTCTGATGCGCCTGAGTAAGGTCAAGCCCGTGAAATGGCTGTCCGGTGCGTATATCGCCGTATTCCGCTCCACCCCCATGCTGGTGCAGCTGTCCATCATCTACTTTGGCCTGTTTTATGCCATCTCCCTGCCCCGCGTCAGCCTGTTCGGCTTTGTAGATATCAGCCGGTTCGTCCCCGGCGTGGTGGCGCTGGCCCTGAACAGCTCTGCTTACGTGGCGGAGATCTTCCGCGCCGGCATCCTGGCGGTGGACAAGGGTCAGACCGAGGCCGCCCGCTCTCTGGGTCTCAGCAGCTGGCAGGCCATGCGCCTGGTGGTGCTGCCTCAGGCCATCAAGAACGTGCTGCCCGCACTGGCCAACGAGCTGGTGACCATGGTGAAGGAGAGCTCCATCTGCTCCATGCTGGGCATGGCGGAGATCATGTTCGCCGCCAAGACCATCGCCGGCTCCACCGGCATCTCTCTGGCGCCCTACACTCTGGCGGCGCTGGTGTATTTCTGCATCAATTATCCGGCCTCCAAGGGCATTGAGGCCATCGAAAGGAGGATGCGCCGTGGCGACAAGCAGTAAGGTCCTGATCTCCGTCCAGCATCTGGTAAAGGAGTACAATCACGGCGCCGTCCACGCCCTGAACGACTGCAATCTGGACATCCACAAGGGCGAGGTGGTGGCCATCATCGGCCCCTCCGGTTCCGGCAAATCCACGCTGCTGCGGAGTCTGAATCTGCTGGAGGAGCCTACCTCCGGCGCCATCTTCTTCGACGGCGCGGATCTGGCGGGCAAATCCGTGAACATCGACCTGCACCGTCAGAAGATGGGCATGGTGTTCCAGCACTTCAACCTGTTTCCCCACAAGACGGTGCTGCAGAACATCACCATGGCCCCCGTGACCCTGAAGAAAAAGACTGCGGCCGCAGCCAAGGAGCAGGCCATGGCCCTGCTGGAGCGCATTGGCCTTGCCGACAAGGCCGACGAGTTCCCCAATATGCTCTCCGGCGGTCAGAAGCAGCGGATCGCGATCATCCGCGCTCTGGCCATGGACCCCGAGGTCATGCTGTTCGACGAGCCCACCTCCGCCCTGGACCCCGAGATGGTGGGCGAGGTGCTGGATCTGATGCGGGACCTTGCCAAGGAGGGCATGACCATGGCCGTCGTCACCCACGAGATGGGCTTCGCCCGGGAGGTGGCCGACCGCGTGGTGTTCATGGCCGACGGCAAAATTCTGGAGGAGGGCACCCCCGCGGAGCTTTTCGACCACCCCAAGGACCCCCGCCTGCAGGACTTCCTCAGCAAGGTATTGTGAGACAACGAAAAACCGCCCCTCCGGCATAGCCGGAGGGGCGGTTTTCGTTGTTTGTTCAGCTTTTCCCGTGGATCTCGCCGCCGCACTTGGGACACGTGATGACGATCTTGCCCTTGCCCCTGGGCACGCGGCACACCGTGCCGCACTTGGGGCAGGTGAAGTACTTGTGCTCCTTGTCCATCCGCTGCTGCTTATTTCCGGCGGCGCGGCGCTTGATGGGCCACCACACCTTCTCCAGAAAGCGGGCGTTCTCTGCCCGCCGCTTCTGCAGGCTGCGGGAAAACATGCGGTACACGGCGATGACCAGCAGCACCGTGGACAAAAAGCTGATGACCAGATGCACTGTCTGCTGTTTGATAAACATGTTGGCCACATCCAGCAGCAGGGTCGCCCAGATGGTGGTCAGACCCAGCTGATCTGCGCCGTTGCGGCCGTACATAAAGCGCGACAACGCGTTGCCGATTCTCTGCAGAAAATTCATACGGAAGTCCGTCCCCCTGCTCTCGTGTCATTTCAAAGCGTTATTTTACAGGAAAACTCCGCAAAGGTAAAGGGCTTTTATGTAAAATTCACAGAATGGACAAATTTCCGCCGCGGCCATCGCGTTCTTGCCAACTCCCCGCCCGCCGTGGTATAATAGCGTGAGTTTATATCGCCCTCCTCGGGAGGGCCGGTCCCGCCGGATCGGTCCCCCGCCGGAGGAAACGGCAGAGCGCCCCGTCCGCGGGCGGAACCGGCTGCACTTTCAGGCTGCGCCGCGGCGCTCTGCACGACTTATACTATGCCGCGCCGGCTCTGCCGGTGCCACCGAAAGGAGTCTCCGTATGATAAAAGTCGCTCCGTCTATCCTCTCCGCCGATTTTGCCCATCTGGGCCGCGATATTGAGGCCATCTCCACTGCCGATTACGTCCACGTGGACGTGATGGACGGTCTGTTCGTGCCCAACATCTCCATCGGCATTCCCGTGGTGAAGTCCATTCGCCCCACCACCACCCTGCCGCTGGACGTCCACCTGATGATCGACCGCCCCGTGCGCTATGTGGAGCAGTTCTGCGATGCCGGCGGCGACCTCATCACCTGCCATGTGGAAGCGGACACCGAGGAGAACATCCACGCCGCCATCGACAAGATCCACGCCAAGGGCAAAAAGGCCGGCGTGGTCATCAAGCCCAGAACCCCTGCCAGCGCGGTGCTGCCCTTCATCGACAAGGTGGAGCTGATCCTGGTGATGACGGTGGAGCCGGGCTTCGGCGGCCAGAAGTTCATGGCCGACATGATGCCCAAGGTCCAGACCGTCCGGGGCTATATCGACGCTCTGAACCCCGCCTGCGAGCTGGAGGTGGACGGCGGCGTGGACGCCCAGACCTGCAAGCTCTGCATCGCCGCCGGCGCCAATGTGCTGGTGGCCGGTTCCTCCGTGTATAAGTCCGCCGACATCCCCGCTACCATCGCCGCATTGAGAGGTTGATACCATGGAATACTTCCCCGCACCGCTGGAAAAGCTGGTGGAACAGTTTGCCAAGCTGCCCGGCGTGGGCTACAAATCCGCCCAGCGTCTGGCCTTCCACGTCCTGAGCCTGCCCGCCGAGGAGGCCCAGGCCTTCGCCGATGCCATCATCGACGCCAAGCGCAGCGTCACCCTTTGTCCCACCTGCCAGAACCTCACCGCCGGCGGGCTGTGCCCCATCTGTGCCGACGCCAAGCGGGACGACGCCACCATCTGCGTGGTGGCAGATCCCCGTGATGTCATCGCCATCGAGCGCAGCCGCGAGTACCGCGGCCGCTACCACGTGCTCCACGGCGTGCTGTCCCCCATGAACCATGTAGGGCCGGACGACCTGCACATCAAGTCTCTGCTGGACCGCGTGGCCCAGGGCGGCATCACCGAGGTCATCATGGCCACCAATCCCGACACCGAGGGCGAGGCCACGGCACTGTACATCGCCCGGCTGCTGAAGCCCTTCGGCGTAAAGGTCACGCGGCTGGCCTACGGCATCCCCGTGGGCGGTCATCTGGAATTCGCCGACGACGCCACGCTGATGCGGGCACTGGAAGGGCGGCGGGAGCTGTGAAGCGTCTTGCCTGCCTGCTGCTGGCCTGTCTGACGGCGCTGTCCCTCACCGCCTGCGGCGCACCGAAGGCCCAGGAGGTGTCCCTGTTCGCCATGGACACCTACATGACCCTCTCCGCCTACGGCGACAGTGCGGAGGAGGCGCTGGCCGCCGCGTCCCGTGAGATCAACCGGCTGGAGTCCACCCTCTCCCGCACCATCGCCGCCAGCGACGTCAGCCGCCTCAACGCCGGTGAGACCGTGACGGTGCAGAAGGAGACGCGGGAGCTTCTGGAACGGGCGCTGGCCCTGTCCGATGAGACCGGCGGTGCCTTCAATATGACTGTGGCGCCGCTGGTATCCCTGTGGGGCATCACCTCCGACGCGCCCCATGTCCCCTCCCAGGAGGAGATCGACGCCCTGCTGCCGCTGGTGGGCGGCGAGCATGTCCATATGGACGGCAGCATCGTCTCGCTGGATGCGGGCTGCGCCGTGGATCTGGGCGGCATCGCCAAGGGCTACGCCTCTCAGCAGGTGGCGGACATCCTGCAGGCCCACGGCGTCACCTCCGCCGTGGTGTCACTGGGCGGCAACGTCTATGTCTGCGGTGCCAAGCCCGACGGCTCCGCGTGGAACGTGGGCATTCAGGACCCCACCTCCAGCGGCTATGCCGCCACCGTGGCTCTTACCGACTGCTTCGCCGTCACCTCAGGCGGCTACCAGCGCTACTACGTGGCGGAGGACGGCACTGTGTACCAGCACATCATTGACCCCCGTACCGGCCGTCCCGCCGACAGCGATCTGCTGTCCGTCACCGTTATCTCCGACGACGGCACGGCGGCGGACGCCTATTCCACCGCCCTGTACGTCATGGGTGAGCAGGAGGCCGTGTCCTTCTGGCGCGCCCACGGCGGCTTTGAACTGATCCTCATCACCGCCGACGGCCGGCTGCTGTACACGCCGGAGCTGGCGGATACCATTACCGCACCGGAGGGCTGCGCCTATGACTTCCAACCCATCATCGCCCAGCCTGCGGCCTAAGCCGCTGGACGCATTGGTGGCCGCCGCCGTCATCGCCCTGACCGTGGTCACGGCGCTGCTGTTCTACGCGCCCAAAACCGGCGCAGGACAGCTTACCGCCGTCATCACCCAGCACGGGCAAACTGTCCGCACCGTGCCCCTCACGAGCCTTGATAAGGAGCTGGTCATCCCGCTGGACGACGGCAATTATCACCTCACCGTCCATGTGGACGGCACCGGCGTGTATGTCTCCGACTCCGACTGTCCGGGGCAGGACTGCGTCCACACCGGGGCTATCTCCCGGGCGGGACAGTCCATCGTGTGCCTGCCGGCGCAGGTGGTGATCTCGCTGGAAAGCGCCTCGTCCGACGTGGACGCGGTGCTGGGTTAGGAGGTGCGCCATGAAGCTGAACGCACGCTCCATCGCCCTGTGCGCCGTGCTGACGGCATTGGCACTGGGTCTGAGCACACTGGAAAACCTGTTTCCCGTAACACTGGTGGTGCCGCTGCCCGGCGTAAAGCTGGGTCTTGCCAACATCGTCACCGTGTTCGCTCTCTACGAGCTGGGCGCGGTCCCCGCGCTGACCATCCTGACAGCCCGCTGCCTGCTGGGCGGCATATTTGCCGGCAACCTGTCGGCCCTGCTGTTCAGCCTGCTGGGGGGCTTCACCGCCATGCTGGTGATGATCGTCCTCAAGCGCTGCAAGGGTCTGTCCATCTACGGCGTATCCATCGGCGGCGCGGCGGCTCACAACATCGGCCAGATGGCCGCCGCCTGCATCACTCTGGGCAATACCATGGTGCTGGGCTACCTGCCGTTCCTGCTGGCAGTATCCCTGCTGACAGGCACGCTCACCGGCTTCGTGGCCGGTCTGCTGTTCCGCGCCATGCGCAATATCCACCTATCCCACTGAGGAGGTCTACTCTATGGACAAGAAAGACAAGATCATTCTCCAGCAGCTGGACGTGATCCGCTCCATGACGGAGAACAACATGAAGCGCATGAACAGCGACTTCTGGGGCACGCCCTTCGAAAATGTCACCGGCAGTGCGCCCAAGTCCCCCGCCCCCACCGGCAGCAGTTCCAATGGCGGCAGCGCCCCTGCGCCGGAGAAAAAGGCGCCCCTTACCGCCACCGCCAAGCCCGGCGACGAAAAGCCCGCCGAGGAGGAGCTGCCGCCGCCGGAGAAGATCGAGGATCTGCTGGCGGAGCTGGACAGCTACATCGGACTGGGTGTGGTGAAGGAGGAGGTACACAACCTCATCAACATGGTGCAGGTCTATAAGCTGCGCCAGCAGCACGATCTGCCCACCACCGATATGTCTTTGCACATGGTGTTCACCGGCAATCCCGGCACCGGCAAGACCATGATGGCCCGCATGATGGCCCGCATCTACCGGAGTCTGGGCATTCTGTCCAAGGGCCAGCTGGTGGAGGTGGATCGCAGCGGCCTGGTGGCAGGCTACGTGGGTCAGACGGCCCTCAAGACCCAGAAGGTCATCGAGAAGGCCATGGGCGGCGTGCTGTTTGTGGACGAGGCCTATGCTCTCAACGGCCGCAGCGAGAACGACTTCGGGCAGGAGGCCATCGACACCCTGCTGAAGGCCATGGAGGACCACCGGGACGATCTGGTGGTCATCGTGGCGGGCTACACCGACCTGATGGAGAAGTTCATCCACTCCAACCCCGGTCTGGAGTCCCGCTTCAACCGCTTCCTGCTGTTTGAGGACTACTCGCTGGACGAGCTGATGGCCATCTTTAAGATGCGCTGCGGCAAGGGCTACGTCCTGTCGCCGGAGGCGGAACCGCTGGTACGGGACTACATCGCCGAGGAGAGCGCCGCCGGGGACAGCTTCGGCAACGCCCGCGGCGTCCGGAATATCTTCGAGCATATTCTGGTGGCCCAGAACAACCGCCTTGCCAAGCTGGACAGCGTCACCCGCGATGACCTGATGACCCTCACCGCCGATGATGTGCTCCACGCCCGAGGCATGGTGGACGAGCCGGAAAAGTCCTGAGCCCGCCGCGATAAAAGGAGGTCTCCCCATGCGTGAACTGAAAAATACCTGCCGCGCCGCCATCGTGCAGGCCACTCCCGTCATGTTCGACAAGGCCCGCTCTCTGGAAAAGGCGCTGACGCTTATCGACGAGGCCGCCCGGAACGGGGCGGAGCTCATCGTGTTCCCCGAGCTGTTCCTCCCCGGCTATCCCCTCGGCATGACCTTCGGCTTCACCGTGGGCAGCCGCAAGGCCGCAGGCCGTCAGGACTGGAAGCAGTATTACGACAACTCCCTGCTGGCCGATGGGCCGGAGCTGCGGCAGCTCATAGACAAGGCCCGCGCGCTGGGCGTCTACCTGAGTATGGGCTATTCCGAGCGCGACGCCGTCACCGGCACGCTGTACAATGCCAACATGATGATCGCGCCGGATGGCCGCGCCATGAACCACCGGAAGCTGAAGCCCACCGGCAGCGAACGGGTGGTCTGGGGCGATGCAGAGCGGGACTATTTCCCCGTCATGGACACCCCCTGGGGCCCCATGGCCAACCTGATCTGCTGGGAGAGCTACATGCCGCTGGCCCGTGTGGCCCTGTACCAGAAGGGCATCAGCCTCTATATCTCCCCCAACACCAACGACAATCCCGAGTGGCAGAACACCATCCGCCACATCGCCATCGAGGGCCACTGCTACTTCCTCAACGCCGACCTGATCTTCCGCCGCAGCGACTACCCCCGGACCGCCGGTGCCGAAACGGAGATCGCCGCCCTGCCGGACATCGCCTGCCGCGGCGGCAGCTGCTTCATCGATCCCTTCGGCCACGAGGCGTCGGAGACGGTGTGGGACCGCGAGGCCATCATCTACGCCGATCTGGACATGCAGAAGGTCCCCGCCAGCCGCATGGAGCTGGACTGCGTGGGTCACTACGCCCGCCCCGATGTTCTGGAGCTGCGGGTCAACGAGAAGTAAAAAAAGACGGACGCCTTCAGCGTCCGTCTTATTTTACTTCTCCTGATGTTCCAGCGCCGCGGCCACGAACCCCTGAAACAGAGGATGGGGCCGGTCGGGACGGCTCTTAAACTCCGGATGGAACTGGCACCCCACGTACCACGGGTGCTCCGGCAGCTCCACGATCTCCACCAGATGCCCATCCGGCGACGTACCGGCCATGCGCAGGCCCGCCGCTTCCAGCTCCGGTCGGAACGCGTTGCTGCACTCATACCGGTGGCGGTGCCGCTCCCAGATCTCCGCCGTGCCGTAGGCTTCTCTGGCGCGGGAGCCCTCCGCCAGCACGCAGGGGTACTTGCCCAGCCGCATGGTGCCGCCCTTGTCGGTGACGCCCACCTGATCGGGCATCAGGTCGATGACAGGATGGGCTGTGGTTTCGGAAAACTCGGCGCTGTGGGCGTCGGCCCAGCCCGCGGCGTGGCGGGCGAACTCGATGACCGCGATCTGCATGCCCAGGCAGATGCCGAAGTAGGGTACGCCGTTCTCCCGAGCGTACTGCGCCGCCAGGATCATGCCTTCGATGCCGCGGTCGCCGAAGCCGCCCGGCACCAGAATACCGCTGCAATCCCCCAGCACCTCGCCGATGTTCTCCGGCGTCAGGGTCTGGGAATCCACCCATTTGATGTCCACGTGGCTGTCGCAGGCGGTGCCGGCGTGAAACAGAGACTCCACCACGCTGAGATAGGCGTCGTGCAGCTCCGTGTACTTGCCCACCAGCGCGATCTGCACCCGCTTGCGGACACCGTGGATCCTGTCTACCATAGCCTGCCAGTGGGCCATATCCGGCACGCCGCTGCCCAGTCCCAGCTTGCGGCACACCACGCGGCACAGCCCCGCCTTCTCCAGCAGCAGCGGCGCTTCGTACAGCGTGGACGCCGTGACGTTGGGGATGACGCAGTCCTCCTCCACGTTGCAGAACAGGGCGATCTTCCGCCGCACGTCCTCGGTGATGGGCCCATCGGTGCGGCACACCAGCACGTCCGGCTGGATGCCCACGCTGAGAAGCTCCTTGACGGAGTGCTGGGTAGGCTTGCTCTTCAGCTCTCCGCTGCCCGGGATGGACACGATCAGCGGCACGTGGATATACAGCACATTGTCCCGTCCCTTTTCCGCCGCCACCTGCCGGATAGCCTCCAGAAACGGCTGGCTCTCGATGTCGCCCACCGTGCCGCCGATCTCCGTGATGACCACATCGGTCTCTCCGTTGTCCATGGCGTAGACGCGGCGCTTGATCTCGTCGGTGATGTGGGGGATGATCTGCACCGTGCCCCCCAGATAGCCGCCCTGCCGCTCGCGGTTCAGCACCGCCCAGAACACCTTGCCGGAGGACACGGAGGCGTTGCCGTCCAGCGCCTCGTCCACAAACCGCTCATAGTGTCCCAGATCCAGATCCGTCTCGGCGCCGTCGTCGGTGACGAACACCTCGCCGTGCTGATAGGGGCTCATGGTGCCCGGGTCCACGTTGAAATAGGGGTCGAACTTCTGGTTGCGCACCCGCAGGCCGCACTGCTTCAGCAGCCGTCCCAGCGACGCCGCGCAGATGCCCTTGCCCAGACCGGACACCACGCCGCCGGTCACAAAAATGTACTTCATCCCGCCATCTCCCATTTTCAAAAATATGCTCCTATCCTACGCTCCGCGAAAAGTGATGTCAATGGTTCGATTCGTCAATATTTTGCCTGGTTTCACCGTCAAAATGTGGAATCGCGGAGAAATAGTTGCAAAACCTCATTTTTCTCTTGCATTGGCCGCTCCATCGTGCTAAAGTAGAAATAGTCTCACCCCTGCCGCCGGTGAGTACGCAGGAAAAAGCCGCCCAACGGGCGGCTTTTCGCTTGTTCTTCTCTGGTCACGCAGGCAATGCGCGGGTGCATTTCCGGCGTATTCCGCCGCGTGGACAATGCAGCCCCGGAAGCCGTCGGTGTTCAGGGCGTTGGTATGGCGACGGCCAACGATCTCGTCAAAGCTGTACGTCATGAGGATGGCTCCTTTCTCTTTTCAGCGGCGGGCCCGTGTCCCGCACGTCTTTCCATGTCGCAGCTTACCGCGAATACCGCCCTGCGGTACAGAGAAAATCCGACTTTTTCTGAAAGAATCAAAAGTATAGAAAATCTGTTCGACTTTTCTTGACGAACTCCATCGCCTGATTTATAATGAATACCGCAACATGCGTGCAGGGAGGCGGCGGATATGTATTTCACCTACGGGGAGACAGAGCTCTCCTACCTGCGGCAGAAGGACAAGCGGCTCGGTGAGGTCATCGACCGCGTGGGCCCTGTCCGCCGCGCGGTAGACACGGATCTGTTTTCCGCCGTGGTCCACCATATCGTGGGCCAGCAGATCTCCACCAAGGCCCAGGCCACCATCTGGCAGCGGATGCAGGACGCGCTGGGCAGGGTGAACGCCGAGAACGTCCTGGCCGCAGGTGTCCCCCGGCTGCAAGCGCTGGGCATGACCTTCCGCAAGGCGGAATACATCACGGACTTCGCCGAAAAGGTCCATACCGGCGCCTTTGATCTGGACGCCGTGGCGCACATGCCCGACGCGGAGGCCATCCGCGCCCTGAGCGGCCTGAAGGGCATCGGCGTCTGGACGGCGGAGATGATCCTGCTGTTCTGCCTGCAGCGCCCCGACATCCTCAGCTATGATGACCTGGCCATCCTGCGGGGCTTGCGGATGGTCTACCATCACCGCAGCATCGACCGCAAGCTGTTCGAAAAATACCGCCGCCGCTTCAGTCCCTACGGCAGCGTGGCCAGCCTGTATTTGTGGGCGGTCGCCGGCGGGGCTATTCCGGAGATGAAGGACTATCAGCCGCCAAAACAGGGGAGGCGCACACCATGACGTTTACGCAGCATTACGATTCCCCGCTGGGCAGTATCCTGCTGACAGCGGATGAGATGGGGCTCACCGGCCTATGGTTCGACGGGCAGAAACACTTCGCTCGTGACCTGCCCGCCCAGCACACGGAGCAGGACACCCCCGTTCTTTTGGAGGCCAAGCGCTGGCTGGATGTGTACTTCACCGGCAGGGAGCCGGACTTCCTGCCTGCGCTGCACCCTATTGGCTCCGCGTTCCGCCGCCGCGTGTGGGATCTTCTTCTCCGCGTTCCCTACGGCCAGACCGTCACCTATGGCCAGCTGGCGGCGCAGCAGAGCCTTTCCCATATGTCCGCTCAGGCGGTGGGCGGTG
>OIZQ01000634.1_pt1 | contig 17363 bp, 14 predicted proteins | sample 1588491 | NCBI WGS metagenome assembly OIZQ01 (sample SAMN03283262) | human gut metagenome | biome: human-associated habitat; material: feces | host: Homo sapiens | place: USA | collected 2013
CCACAATCTTTGACCTGTGATCCGTCTTGCCAACGGCGAATGTATATGATACAATGGACACACTACCCCCTTCCGTGCGGAGGGAGAACAGGAGAGGGAATGCTTATGAAACGTATGACCAAACGCCTGATGCTGGCGCTGACCACGGCGCTGCTGCTGACGCTGCTGACGGTAACGGCCTACGCCGGGACGATCCCCGGCACGGCGAAGCTGACGATTACCCCGACCGAGACAAAGGTCAGCGGTGATACCGCCACCGTGACCTACTCCGTTACGGTCACACCGCCGGAGGGGAAAGCGCTGGGTGTGTTCAGCGTCCAGTTGCAGCCGTCTGTGGGCATGACGCTGACCCAGGACGCCAGCGGCCTGACTTACGGCGACGGCAATCTTGGTTACAGCGCCATCGACCGCACGGGTATTTTTGAGATGTACGGCTATACGGCTAGTACCGGCTACTTTGCCGCCGTTGGCACGACACCTGACCGCCGCATGACGGAGGAGGCCACCATTCTGACCGTTCAGGCCACCATGCCCGCCAACAAGGATGGCGTGTATACGCTGAACGCCGAGTTCATCGCGGCGCTGGACGGCTCCGGCGACGTCTATACTGCGCAGGTCATTACCACGCCTGTGGCCATCACCGGCGGACAGGAGCCTGTGGCGGAGGAGACGCCGGTGATTACCGAAACCAACGGCGACGATTTGAAGACCGACGCCAATACCGCGCCTGACGGTACTTCCGGCAACGGCAACGGTGCGGCAGGCGGCGATACGGCGGGAGCTGGCGACACCGCCAATGGCAGCGGCACTGCCAACGATGGCGCGGCGGCCTCTGACGGCGTGACCGGCAGCGACGCCGCAAGCCCCGCCGACGGCAGCACGCCCGATGGGCAGGAGAAGCAGAGCGGCAGCGCCGCGCTGTGGATCGTCCTCGCGGTGGTGATCGTGGCGGCGGCAGTGGCCGTGCTGGTGCTGAAAAAGAAAAAGAAGTGATAGTCAGCGCTCTCCCGGCTGCGATAGTGGCCGGGAGATTTTTGTGAATTTGTCAAGAAAACCCGCTCTGTCATTCCGCATTCGGCCCCCTTGTGTAAAGGGGGCTGTCAGCGAAGCTGACTGGGGGATTGTTGCATTATTGGACAATCCCTCCGGCGCTTTGCGCCACCTCCCTTTACACAAGGGAGGCTTTGGAAACGGATTGCCACGCCAGTGTGAGCACTGGCTCGCAATGACAGACTTTTTGACAGCCTGCCCGCCCGGCTGCTGTAGTGGCCGGACATGCCTTCCAGTTTTTGACATGACGACTAAAAATCGTCAAAAAAGGGCTTGCCTTATAGATGAAAATGAGGTACAATGTATCCGTGTATGGAAAGCACATCCGGCTGAATTTTATTATGGCACGGCGAAAGGCGGCGGGGGAGCGTCCTCGCGGCGCGGTTGTCGTACCGAGATTTAACGAGAGAGGGAGTGCAAATGAGGAGAGTTATCACATTATTGCTCACAGTTGCCATGGCTCTGTCGCTGGTGGTCGTGGCGAACGCAACAAGCACGGAAAAGCAGTCTGTGTACTTGAAGACCAAGAAAGTGGAAAGCGGCGATACCGTCACTTATACTTTTACCCTTGATGCGTCCAAGTGCGACGGCGTCGCCGCGATGGAGTTCATCGTGGAGACGACGGGCCTGACGTATGCTAAGGAGAAAGAATACTACCCTGAGGGCGCAGAGCTTAAAAGAGTGTTTCAGCCTGAGAGCTTTAATGGCGGAGGAAACAAGCCGCTTGGCTTTTATCCGGATACAAACAAGTTTCTGGCATTCGGCGGCAGTGCGGCTGAGGGGCGTATCCTGAAGGGCGAGGTTAAAGTGGTTGCCCTGACGTATAATATCAATGCCAGCAATTACGACCTGAAGGTTACGGGGTTCAAGGCCTGCTATGACGGAGAACAGGCTAAGCTGACTACGACCCGGTATAACTGCGTGATCGGCGATGGCGTATTGAAGGGCGACGTGAATGGCGATGGTAAGGTTAACGGTACAGATGCGCTGTGGGTAAGTCAGTATTTTGTTGGTGCCCGGCAGCTGACTGATGCACAAAAGACCGCCGCAGATGTCAATCATGACGGGAAGATTAATGGTACGGATGCATTGTGGATAGCACAATACTTTGTCGGATCACGCAGTTGGTAAGTTATAAGAAATATATTGGCAAATAACATAAATTAAAAGGAGTATTGGCATGAAGAAGAAACTGATTTCCCTGTTGCTGACGGTTGTCATGCTGCTGATGTTGCTTCCTACAACAGCATTTGCATTTGATTCCCCGACGCTGAACATGAAAACAACGTATGATGCAAAGAGCCAGATAGTTACGCTGAAAGTAACTGTAGGCGCTGTTTCGGATTTGGGCGCACTTAGCTATCGTGTTTTGTACGATAACACAAAACTGGAAGTTGTCAGTGGTAGCCTTGTCGGTAAGAACTTCGCAAATACTGCAGTTCTCAACGCAATTGATAATTATGTTGGTTTTGCGTGGTACTCCATTTCGGGTACTACAGTAAAAAGCGCGACTGAAGTAATGGAAGTGAAGTTCTCTGCAAAGAGTGGTGCAGAGGGTCTGTGCGAGTTCAAGTTTGATTCCGATAGCATTGACTTCAATGATGTGAGCGGCGATCATTCTACTAGCACTCCCGGTGCTGGTAGTACTTTGACTGCCAATGTTACGCTGCCCGCTGCTCCCAAGCCTGTTACCAAAGTAGAACTGGATAAGACCGAGATCACGCTGTCCGTGAATGGCAAGAGCCAGTTGACTGCGACTGTCACCCCCGCTGACGCGGATAACACTGCTGTCAGATGGCAGAGCAAGAACACAAAGATCGCCACTGTTGATAAGACCGGTATGGTCACTGGCGTTAAGGTTGGTATGACTGAAGTTACCGCTACCAGCTGTGATGGCACCAAGATCGTTGCCACTTGTGTGGTCAACGTCGTGGCCTGCACGCATGCCGGCACGATCAAGGCTGTTCCCGCCAAGGATGCTACTTGCACCGAGACTGGTAACAAGGCATATTATGCCTGCACCAAATGCGGCGCCGCTTTCCTGGATGCCGAGGGCAATCAGCCTACCACTGTAGCCGCTCAGACCATCCCGGCTAAGGATCATAAGCTGACTGAGACCCCCGCGGTGAAGCCTGATTGCAAGCATGACGGTAAGGCTGCCTATTGGACCTGCTCCGAGTGCCACAAGACCTTCGTGAAGAACGGCAATAAGCTGGTCGAAGTGACTGATATGAATCAGTTGGTGATTCCCTCCACTGGCGAGCACGACTGGAAATTTGTTGCGAAAAGCGAAAAGAACGGTTATACCCTGCTGCAGTTCAAGTGTTCTGGCTGCGACACAGTCGAATGGGACGCTTTCGTTGGCTGTGATGTTTCCGTAACGCTGGTGAAGGATGAGAAGAGCAAGGGCGACCTCAAGGATGCTGATGTTACTGTCACTGGTAATGACGGCAGCATTAAGATGAGCGAGGGAGACACTATTGACATTGAGAATGTGAATATTGCGGATGTCATTGGTACCGGTGCTGATGAAGATGCGGCGATTGCTGCTCTGAAGGAGAAGCTTGAAAATACCACCTTCACTGTCAAGGCTGCTGCCAAGAAGTCCGGCTGGAAGTTCGACACCGTCAAGACCGAAGTAAAGTTCGTTTTCACCGACAATGGCGTTCAGGCTGTTATTGAAAAGAATGGTGAGCAGACTCCCGTTGAGAAGCTGAGCTTCACCATCACCGGTAAGAAGAACACCACTACCCCTGGCGGTGGCGGCAGCGGCAGCACGACCACCGATACCACCAAGACCGACGGCAAGAAGGTGGAGTCCGGCAAGACCTTCGACGCTGGTATTGCCATGTACGTTGGCCTGTCCGTCCTGTCTGTGACCGGCGGCGCGCTGGTGATCGGCAAGAAGAAGGAGCGCTTCTAAGCTTCAGCTTCCCGTTGACACACTGATTTGAATCAAAAAAAGAACACCCCAACGGGGTGTTCTTTTTTTGCCCAGACTGACGAAAAGGTCTGTCATTGCGCGCCAGTGTGAGCACTGGCGCGGCAATCCGTTTTCCTGCTGTATGACCGGCCATCAGCAGGAAATATCTTCCAACGTTTACACACCGCTAAAACGGTGAAAACTACGGTGAAAACTACGGTATGGCGGGGGTTGACAAGCCCCCGGCGGGTCAGTATAATATGATATTTAGATAGATCACCCGCATAGAAAGGAAGCAATATGAGAAACATTACCTGCAGCATCGCCGACACCCGCAAGCGCGTGTTCGCGGAAGTGGCCAAAATGGCATATGACGAGGATTACTCCCGCATGGAGAAGCTGCCTTATGAGATCATGCCCGGCGAAAAGGCCACCGTGCGCGAATCCATCTTTCTGGAGCGCGCCATCGTGGGTGAGCGCATCCGCCTTGCCATGGGTCTGCCGCTGCGGTCGGTGTCCGAGCACAATCTGCTCAGCGACGGCGTGGAGGAAAGCGCCATCGCCGAGAAATATTACGATCCCCCCCTCATCAACATCATCAAGTACGCCTGCAACGCCTGTCCCCCCACCCACTACGAGGTGACCAACATGTGTCAGGGCTGCCTTGCCCACCACTGCTACCACGCCTGCCCCAAGGACGCCATTTCCTTCGTCAAGGGCAAGGCCGTCATCGATCAGGAGAAGTGCATCAAGTGCGGCCGCTGCAAGCAGAGCTGCTCCTATCAGGCCATCATCAAGTTCGAGCGTCCCTGTACCGAGGCCTGCGGCATGAACGCCATCACCAGCGACGAGCTGGGCCGCGCCCAGATCGATCAGGATAAGTGCGTCAGCTGCGGCATGTGTCTGGTGAACTGCCCCTTCGGCGCCATCGTGGACAAGGGCCAGCTCTTCCAGCTGATCCACGCCATCAATCAGGGGCAGAAGGTGGTGGCCATCATCGCGCCGGCCTTCTGGGGCCAGTTCGGTGACAAGGTAACGGCGGGCCAGATCAAGGAAGCCATGAAGCAGCTGGGCTTCGCCGCACTGGAGGAGGTCGCCATCGGTGCCGACCTGTGCGCCATCGAGGAAGCGGAGGAATTCATGGAGAACGTGCCGGAGAAGCAGCCCTTTATGGCTACCTCCTGCTGCCCCGCCTGGGCCATGATGGCGAAAAAGGAGTTCCCCGGCATGGCGCCCTATATCTCCATGACCATGACCCCTATGGTGCTGACCGCCCGCCTGATGAAGCGCAAGGATCCCAACTGCCGCGTGGCGTTCATCGGCCCTTGCGCCGCCAAAAAGCTGGAGGCCAGCCGCCGCAGCGTCCGCAGCGAGGTGGACTTCGTGCTGACCTTCGAGGAGCTGCGGGGCATGTTCGAGGCCAAGAATATCGATTTCGACCAGATTCCCGATGTCCCCTCCCACTTTGAAGCCAGCGCCCCCGGCGTGGGCTTTGCCGCCAGCGGCGGCGTGGCCAAGGCGGTGGAGGACGTGATCCACCGTGAGCGCCCGAATATGGAGGTCAAAACCGTGTATGCCGAGGGCCTGCGGGAGTGCCGCCAGATGCTGCGGGTGGCCCGCACCGGCAAGTACGATGGCTATCTGCTGGAGGGCATGGCCTGTCCCGGCGGCTGCATCGCAGGCGCCGGCACCGTTCGGCCGCCGGAGAAATCCAAGGCGTGGCTGGAGAAGTACAAGGCCGCCGCACCGCTGAGCAATCCGCTGGAAACAGCATATATCAAGGACTTGTCCCTGCTGCACGAGGACAGCGAGGAATGGGAACGGGTCAGCCATCACTAAAAAATAAAAAACCTGCCTATCGGCAGGTTTTTTATTTTTTACGCATTAAGTCGCGGAATTACTGGATGCCCTTTACGGTATAGCCCGCGTCGGTGACGGCAGCGCGGATGGCCTCGTCGGTCACATCGCCCTCCACCACGGCGGTGCCGGAGGTCAGGTCAACGGTGGCCTTCACGCCGGGCAGGGCGGTCAGGGCCTTCTCCACGTGGGCCACGCAGTGGGCACACATCATGCCCTCGATGGTAACGGTCTTTTTCATAGTCGGTTCCTCCTCATTGTCAGCAATATGTTCTGCCGCCGTGCCGGCGGCGCTGGGGACGGGTTTGGTTTTCGGCTTCCACAGCCGCAGGCGCAGGGCGTTGGACACCACGCACACGCTGCTGAGGGACATGCAGGCGGCGGCAATCATGGGGTTCAGCAGCAGGCCCAGCGCCGGATACAGCACGCCTGCCGCCACGGGGATGCCCACGCTGTTATAGAAGAAAGCCCAGAACAGGTTCTGCCGGATATTTCGCAGCACGGCGCGGCTCAGCTCTGCGGCCGAGGCCACGTCGGCAAGGCTGCTTTTCATCAGCACGATATCCGCCGATTCGATGGCGATATCGGTGCCTGCGCCGATGGCAAGGCCCACATCCGCCTGCACCAGCGCCGGGGCATCGTTGATGCCGTCGCCCACCATGGCCACCAGCTGGCCGTCCTTTTGCAGCTTCTCCACACAGGCGGCCTTGTCCTGTGGCAGCACCTGCGCGATCACCTGATCCACGCCCACCTGACGGGCGATGGCGTTGGCGGTCTGGGTATTGTCGCCGGTCAGCAGCACCACCCGGCAGCCGGAGCGCTTCAGAGCGGCAATGGCAGCGGCACTGTCAGGCTTCACGGTGTCGGCCACCGCCAGCATGCCTAGCGCCCGGCCCTGTTGGGCGAAGTACAGCACCGTCTTGCCGTCGTTGGCCCACGTCTCAGACTGGTGCGAAAACGGTACAATATCCACCCCATTTTGGTACATAAAGTCCCCGTTTCCGGCAAATATTTTCTGCCCATGCAGCACCGCGTGAACACCGCCGCCGGGAACGGCGGCGAAGTCCGCCACGTCGCACAGGGGGATGCTCCGCTCCTGCGCCGCCTCGGTGACGGCGCGGCTGAGGGGATGCTCGCTGGGCTGCTCCACGCTGGCCGCCACGCACAGCAGCTCCTCCTCCGTAACGCCTTCCGCCGCCAGACAGTCGGTGAGACGGGGCTTGCCCTGGGTGACGGTGCCGGTCTTATCCAGCACCACGGTGTTGACCCGGCCCATCAGCTCCAGCGACTGGGCGGATTTGATGAGGATGCCGTTCTCCGCCGCCTTGCCTGTGCCCACCATGATGGCCACGGGGGTGGCAAGACCCAGTGCGCAGGGGCAGGAGATCACCAGCACGGCGATACCCACCGACAGGCAGAACTGCACGCTCTGGCCGCCTACGAAGGCCCACAGCAGCGCCGCGATCAGGGCGATGGACATGACCACCGGCACGAACACGCCGCTGATCTTGTCCGCCAAGCGGGAGATGGGGGCCTTACTGGAGGAAGCCTCCTCCATCAGCTTCACGATCTGGGACAGGGTGGTGTCCGCGCCTACGCGGGTGGCCTCCAGCTCCAGATAACCGCTCTGGTTCACGGTGGCGGAGGTAACGGTATCGCCTACCGACTTCTCCACCGGCAGGCTCTCGCCGGTGATGGCGGACTCGTCCACCGAGCCGCTGCCGGACACCACCACGCCGTCCACGGGGATCTTGCCGCCCTGACGCACCACCACGATATCGCCCTTCTGGATATCCTCCGCCGGGACGGTGACCTCCACGCCGCCCCGCTTCACCACGGCGCTGTCAGGAGCCAGCGCCAGCAGGGTGGAAATGGCATCGGTGGTCTTGCCCTTGCTGCGCTCCTCCAGGTATTTGCCCACCGTCACCAGCGCGCAGATCATGCCCGCCGACTCGAAGTACAGCTCCGGCATGCCGGATACCTGTCCCGCCGCCAAGCGCACCATTTCGATCAGGCTGTACACCAGCCCGGCGCTGGCGCCCAGCGCCACCAGCGTGTCCATGTTGGGGCTGCGGCGGAACAGTTGGGAGAAGCCCACGGTGAAATAGCTGCGGTTCAGGATCAGAATGGGCACGCAGAACACCAGCTGGGAGATGGCGTGGGTCAGGTGGCTGGCCGTCAGGAAGCCGGGCAGCGGCAGCCCCATCATATGGCCCATGCTGATATAGAACAGGGGCACCAGACACACGATGGACCACACCAGACGGCGGCGCATTTTCGCCAGCGCCGCATCCTGCTCCTTATGGACGTTCTGCTTCACGTCGGATGCCCGCTTCGCGCCGTAGCCGCCGCTCTCCACCGCGGAGATGATCTGCTCCGGCGTCACCTGCTGCGGGTCGTAGTCCACCATCATGGTGCCCAGCATCAGGTTCACCACCGCGCTGTTGACGCCGGGCAGAGAGCCCGCCGCCTTTTCCACATGGGCCGAGCAGGCCGCGCAGGTCATGCCTGTTACCACAAATTTTTCTTTCATCACGCCGCCTCCTTATTTCATCAGCTTTTGCAGCGTAGTCACCAGCTCATCGATGACCGCGTCGTCCCCCTGACGGATGCCGTCCGCCACGCAGGTGCGGATGTGGGTGGCCAACAGCTCTTTGCTGAAGCTGTTCAGCGCCGCGCTGACGGCGGATACCTGAATGAGAATATCGGGGCAATAGGCGTCCTTTTGCAGCATGTCCTTTAATCCCCGCACCTGCCCCTCGATCCGGTTCAGGCGGTGGGTCAGGCGCTTCTGCTCCTCGTCAGAGCGGTGCTTCGTCTTTTGACAATGGCAGCAATCCATAGAGCATACCTCCTGGGGGTATATTTTGATGGTGGCATTATATACCCCTGTAGGGTATTTGTCAACGCTTTTCTTTCGGCTTACACAAAAGTGCCATAATAAGGGCGAACACCACCGCCGCGGCGATGCCGCCGGCGGTGGCGGTCAGCCCGCCGGCGAGAACGCCCAGCAGTCCTTTTTCCTCCACCGCTTTTGCCACGCCCTTGGCCAGCGAGTAGCCGAACCCCGTCAGGGGCACGGTAGCGCCAGCCCCGGCCCAGTCCACCAGCGGCTGATATACGCCCACCGCCTGTAGGATCACGCCCGCCACCACGTAGCCTGACAGGATACGGGCGGGGGTCAGCTTCGTCAGGTCGATGAGCACCTGTCCCACGGCGCACAGCAGCCCGCCGCAGAGAAAACACCACAGATAGTCCATAGTACCTCCTTATCGCTCCGCCGACAGCACCACCGCGTGGCACACCGCCGGCATGGTCTCCTTTTGAAACACGGTGGTGGGGCTTTGCAGCGCCCCGGTAGGGGCGAAGATCATCCGCTTCCACCGGCGGCTTTTCAGCCCCGGCAGCAGGTAGGCGCACAGCACCGAGGCGCTGCATCCCGCGCCGGAGCCGCCGGCATGCATGTCCTGCTTCTCCCGGTCGAACAGCAGCAATCCGCAGTCGGTATAGCGGCTGTCCATGTTGAAGCCGTCCCGGGCCATCAGATCCTTTACCACGCTGTGGCCGATGGCACCCAGATCGCCGGTGACGATCAGGTCATAGTCCTGGGGCGTGGTGCGGGTATCCCGGAACAGGGTCTCCAGCGTGTCGATGGCCGCCGGGGCCATGGCCCCGCCCATGTTGCACTCGTCGTTGACGCCCATGTCCACCACCCGGCCCATGGTGGCATGGGTGAGATACGGCCCGTCGCCGCTGCGGCCCAGAATGCAGCAGCCCGAGGCGGTAGCCGTCCACTGGGCGGTGGGGCACCGCTGGGAGCCGTAGGGGAGTGGCATGCGGTACTGCCGCTCGGCGGTGCAGTAATGAGAGGAGGTCACGGCCGCTGCCACGTGGGCCGCGCCGCCCTGTAACAGCATGGCTGCCAGCGCCAGCCCCTCGCCCATGGTGGCGCAGGCGGCGTACAGTCCGGCCACGCTGAAGGGCTGGTTCCGCAGGGCAAAATTGCTGGCGGCGCATTGGTTCAGCAGGTCGCCCGCCAGCACCAGATCCACGTCCTCCGGCCCCATGCCGCCCCGCTCCAGCGCGTGGCCCAGCGCCCGCTGCTGGAAAATGGATTCCGCCTTTTCCCAGCTGGCCTGTCCGCAGAAGGAATCCTTCTCGATCTCGTCAAAATAGCTGCCCAGTGGGCCCTGTCCCTCCAGCTTGCCGCCGATGCTGCCCCATGACAGCACGCTGACGCCGGCGGAAAAGGCCACTGTCCGCCCGGTTCGATGCATTTCCATTTGCTTCACCTCACAGTTTTCCGGTAGTATGTGGAGACGTGGGGAGAATATGTATCCAGCGGCAGTCCGCAGCGCGTTTTCTTGCGCATACCCTTGCACGGGGGAAAAATCTATCGTATAATAAAGTCAATCAAAAACGGAGGATGGCTATATGTACGAAAACGGCAAGATCTATATGGGTCTGGCGGACGGACAGCGGGTGGAGCTGGCCCTGAACATGTGCAACCGTCACGGCCTGATCGCCGGCGCCAGCGGCACCGGCAAGACCATTACCATGAAGGTGATGGCCGAGTCCTTTTCCGATGCGGGCGTGCCCGTGTTCCTGTGCGACGTAAAGGGCGATGTGGCGGGTATCTGCGCGCCCGGCGTCAGCAACGAGGGCATGGAAAAGCGCATCGACAAATTCGGCATCCGCGATACCTTTACCTATAAAGCATACCCCACCACCTTCTGGGACATCTATCAGGAGGGCGGCCACGCCGTCCGCGCCACCGTCAGCGACATGGGCCCGGAGCTTTTGAGCCGCATTCTGGGGCTGACTCCGGCGCAGGAGGGGATCCTGCACATCGTGTTCCGCATTGCTGACGACAAGGGCCTGCTGCTGATCGACCTGAAGGATCTGCGGGCCATGCTGACCTACGTGAACGAGCACCGCTCGGAGTACATGATGACCTACGGCAACATCACCTCCCAGTCCGTGGCGGCGATCCTCCGGGCGCTGCTGCCGCTGGAGCAGCAGGGCGGCGACCTGTTCTTCGGCGAACCCGCGCTGGACATCCGGGACTGGATGCGCACCGACGCCGATGGACACGGCATGATCAACGTGCTGGACTGCGTCAAGCTGGTGCAGAACCCCACCCTGTACGCCGGTTTCCTGCTGTGGATGCTGTCGGAGCTGTTCGAGAATCTGCCGGAGGCCGGTGATCTGGACAAGCCCAAGCTGGTGTTCTTCTTCGATGAGGCTCATATGCTGTTCCGGGACGCGCCTGCCGTGCTGCTGCAAAAGATCGAGCAGACGGTGAAGCTGATCCGCTCTCGCGGCGTGGGTGTGTTCTTCGTCACCCAGAGTCCCAGCGATATTCCCAACGCCGTGCTGGCCCAGCTCTCCAATCGGGTGCAGCATGCTCTGCGGGCCTATACCCCCGCCGAGCTGAAGGCCGTCCGGGTGGCGGCGCAGGCCTTCCGGGCCAACCCGGCCTTCCAGGCGGAGGACGCCATCATGGAGTTGGGCGTGGGCGAAGCGCTGACCTCCTTCCTGGACGAGGGCGGCGTACCCGCCATGGTGCAGCGCACCAAGATCATCTGTCCCCAGAGCCTAATGGCCGCACCGGAGCCCATGGTCCGCGCCAAGGTGCTGATGCGGGACGGCATGGAGAAATATGACGACTACGTGGACAATCTGTCCGCCTATGAGGTGCTGACGGAGGAGGCCGAAAAGGCGGAGACCGCCAAGCAGGAGGAGGCCGACCGCAAGGCCCGTGAGAAGGCGGAGGCCGAGGCGGAAAAAAAGCGTCTGAAAGAGGAAGAAGCCGACAAGAAGCGGCAGCAGAAGCTGGAGGACGAGGCGCGCAAGCGCCAGCAGAAGCTGGACGATGAAGCACGCCGCCGCCAGCAAAAGCTGGAGGACGAGGCGCGCCGCAAGGCCGAGCGCCAGCAGGAAAAGGCGGAAGCCGAGGCCAAGCGTAAGGCGGAGCGCCGTGCGGCCAAGATTGAAACGCAGCTGATCTCCGCCGGAGGGCAGATCCTCAAGCGGGGTCTGCTGGGCGTGTTGAAAAAGAGATAACAAAGGGCCGCCTGACATAAGAAAACATACGGCAAAAGGTCGGCCTGTGGCCGACCCTTTGTCAACTTTTGCTTGCATCTGTTGGGGAAGTCTGGTAAAATAGACGGGTATCCGGGTGTAGCGAAGTTGGTATCGCGCCTGGTTTGGGAGCGGGTCGCTCCCCCTTCAAGCCGGAAAATACCGTGACCGCAATCCCTTGATATGTCTGCGATACAGGCACTTCCCCCGCAAGCCGAGGTGGTCAAAAAATCGCCGTGACCACATGTTTGACCACAGTTAAAGCAAAACTGAATACCCAAAAATCCGGGATTAGCGCAGTTGGTAGCGCGGGTGGTTTGGGAGTGCGTAGACCCTATCCATGCGCGGCTTGGGCAAAAGCCCGCAAAGCCTTGCGGCACGGGCGATAGCGGGTTTTCCTCCGGTTGCCGAAAACGGCACAAAATCGGCTTTGACCACAGGATTGACCACAGACAGAAAAAACTTTATTTTTACCGTTCGCCGTGGTATCATGGCAGAAAAGTGAATATCCGGGTGTAGCTCAACTGGTAGGGCGCGACATTTGGGAGTGCCGTGGCGGTATCCGGGACGGGGCATTGTGAAACGCCGCAAAGCCTTGCAACACCTGCGTTTGCTGGATTTTCCCCGATTGCCGAAAGCGGCACAAAAGCGGCTTTGACCACATAAATGACCACAGACACAAAAAACTTTATTTTTACCCCTCGCCGTGGTATCATGGCAGAAAAGTGAATATCCGGGTGTGGCTCAACTGGTAGGGCGCGACATTTGGGAGTGCCGTGGCGGTATCCGGGACGGGGTAAGGTGAAACGCCGCAAAGCCTTGCGACGCCTGCATTTGCGGGACTTTCCCCGGTTGCTGAAGGCGGCACAAAAGCGGCTTTGACCACAGGAATGACCACAGACAGAAAAAACTTTATTTTTACCGCTCGCCGTGGTATCATGGCAGAAAAGTAAATATCCGGGTGTAGCTCAACTGGTAGGGCGCGACATTTGGGATGTCGAGGTTGGGTGTTCAAGTCACCTCACTCGGACCAAAATCCCTCTGAAATCAACGATTTCAGAGGGATTTTTCTTATTCTTTGTCTCTGCCAGCGCAACTGAGCGCACCCGAGATCTCTGTGGATTATTCCCCCGGCATATTGCCAAATATGCCGTAAACAGGTGTATTTACAGCACAAATCTAAGCATTCCTTTTTGCGCCGCACCCCTTTGACCACATATTTGCCCACAGACAGCGAAAAGCCGCCCCGCCGGGGATTTCCCTCAGGCGGGGTGGACTGCTTCCTGTTATGCCGTCCGTCTGCTCCATCGCTTTCTTGCCTGGAAGTCGGTCATCGTGCGCTCTTGTAGTGCATTTTCTTCTGCCGGCAGCGGCTGCGCTTTGGCGATGCCCGCGTCGATCCTCGCCGCCGCCTGCCGCCGCATCTCCTCCGTGATGTGGGAGTAGGTGTTCAGCGTGGTGGCCGCGGAGACATGGCCCAGGATGGTGGACAGCGTCTTAATGTCCATCCCGTGGGCGAGGGCATTGGTGGCGAAGGTGTGGCGGAGATCATGGAAGCGTACCCGTTCACAGCCCGCGTGGTCCAACAGCCTGTGCAGCCGCTGGCGCACCACCGAGGGCAGCAGAGGCGAATCCTCCTTCTTTGGTGACGGAAACAGCCATCTGGAAACATTCCTTTTCCGGTACTCTCTGAACACCTCCAGCACTTTGGGCGGCAGGAGCAGAGTGCGTACCGCCGCCTTTGTCTTTGGCTCAGTGACCATCACCTCCGAGCCTATGACCACCGCCTGCTTGCTGATTCGCAGTTCGCCCGTGGTCAAATTCAGGTCCTCCCATTGCAGGGCCGTCAGCTCGCCCAACCGCAGTCCTGTGGCAAATTCCAGCAGGAACAACTCGTAGTACTTTTCCTCCTTCGCCTGGATCAGCAGCTTTTGCATGGATTCCCGCGAGAGGATATTCATTTTCCCTTTTCGGGCGGGCGGCAGCTTGCAGCCGGACGCCGGGTTCTGTGGAATCAGGTTTTCCGATACTGCCTTTTCCAGTGCCCGCCGGCACAGGCTGTGGATGTTGCTGAGTTGGGAGTCCGCCAGCCCCGTTTTACCGTCCGATTGGTCCGCACGCCCCTCCGTTTTCAGCCAGACGAAGAACTGCTGCATATCCTTCGCGGTCAGCCTGTTCAGCGGGATATGACCCAGTCCCGGGCTGATGTACAGCCGGAGATAGCCTTCGTAGATCCGCCGTGTGCCGGGACGGGCGGCGGGTCTGCTGTGCGTCTCATACCAGTGCTCCATCCAGTCCCCGAAGGGCATATCTGCCTTGATCCTCGGCGGCGCAGGCGGCGCGAGGGCGTCCTTCAGCGTTTTCAGCTTCTCAACACACTCAGATTTTGTTTTAGCCAGCACATTTTTCGTTTTCGGCAGACCCTTGTCATCGTAGCCGATGACCACACGGCCCTCCCATCGGCCGTCCTTTCTCAGGCGGACAGTTCCTTCTCCATTTTTCCGTTTTCTTCCCACGGTCTCAGCTCCTCTCCGAAAATGTCTGTGAGGAATTCCCCCACGATCTCCGCCGCCCTCTTTTGCATATCGCCGGTGGTGTGGGTGTAGGTATCCAGCGTGAATGCCGCTCTTGTATGGCCGAGGATTCCAGAGAGCGTTTTCACATCCACGCCGGAGGTCAGCGCATGGGTGGCGAAGGTGTGGCGCAGATCATGAAAGCGGATGTCAGGCAGTCCCGCCTGCTCCAGCAGCAGCTTCATGCGCCGGTAGGCGGCGTCCGGGGCAGTCGGCCGCTCCGGGCGGAGCAGGTCCGGGAATATCCAAGCTGTCTTCGCCGCTCGCTTTCTCTCCTTCAGCAGCACCGCAAGGCTGGGCGGCAGGGTGATCGTCCGTGTCCCCGCGTAGGTCTTGGTATCGCCTGTGGTAAGGCCCTTGCCCTTCTCCCGGCGCACCGTGCGGCAGATTTTCAAGGTTCCATTCGCTGCATCGAAGTCCTCCCACCGCAGGCCGCACAACTCGCCCCGGCGCATGCCGGTGGTAAGCTCTGTGTAGAAGAGGTCATGCCATAAGGCGTCCTTCTGAATGGTCTCCAGGAGGCGGTCGACCTGCTCCGCCGTCAGCACCTCCTTTTCTTGATAGCTGAACTTTGGCGGCGTCACCTCCTCCACAGGATTCCTTGGGACGAGCCGCGCCTGTGCCGCTGCTTTCAGGATCCCATGGAGCGTGGTATGGATGCGGCGGACCGTGCCGCTGGCCAGCTTCCGGGACAGCATATCATAAAACCGTTGGATGTCCACTGCTTTGATTTGACTGATTCGCTTCTCTCCAAGGCATGGACGGATATGGTTCTCGATGTAGCCGCGGTAACCATTCAGGGTACCGGGCCGCACCATCCCCTCCTTGCTCACCAGCCATTGATCCAGCCACTCGGACAGGGTGAGCCTGCTCTGCTCCGTCAGGTCGATACCCTGATAGGCGGTGATGCACTTCCGCAGCCTTGCGGTCAGCTCCTTTTGGGTGTCGGCGTAGACATAGCGGAAGATCGGGTCACCGTTGTCCTTATGACCAACTACGATGCGCCCTTCCCAGCGGCCATCGTCACGCTTGCGTACCATGCCGTCGCCGGACGGTCTTCGTTTTGCCATGTGATTTCACCTCCGAGGCTTTTTCTTTGATTAGGCGCAGCAACTCCTGCGTGGCCTGAGGTTTATTTTGCCATGGGATATTTGTGCGGCTCTGCCACGCACTGATACAGCACCGCGCCACAGCGACGACAAAGCAGGTACTGCAGGCGGTTGCCCAACAGTCCATGTTTTCGGAAGGTCATCAGCGCCTCGCCGTGCTGCCAGCCCCTTCCGATGTCCTCGCTGCCGCAGTGGGGGCAACGCGTCACCGGGAATTGATGAGTCATGACCGATCCTCCTTTTTCTGATTGGTAAACACACAATACCGAAGACGCGGAGAGAAAGCGAGCGGAATCCCCGGCACCGGCGCAAGTTCTACGAAAGCAACAATCCGACCGCAGCAAGCCTCTATCGGAATTTATCTTGCTCCCGTGGTAGATATGTGTTAAAATGCTTATACTGAAACAACAGCAGTTCGGGAGGTGGAGCAATGAGTCATTATGAGTTTTCACTGCGTCAGGAAGTTCTGTTGGAGAAGGGCGCTGGCATTCTTGGAGATATTTTTCACTATGAGCAGCAGAATCAAATTCAAGACGAGATGCATCCGATCTCTGTGATGTACTCCCTTGTTTGGAACGCGAAGCAGGACATCCTGCTTGCAAGGAGCGAAGCTGACCTTGAGCGGATTCGCGGGCAGTTTGACATGGCAACGCATTTTCTGGACGGGATCGGAGCGAATACAAATGGTTGATGTGCGCGATCCGCTGGAACTCTTTTCAGAAAGCGATATCGCAAATCTGCTTGCGAAGGAGCTTCGCCAGAATCTGCGCCGCTATCGGCAGAACCCACATCCTCGCGGCATTCTCCTTGCCGGACAACCCGGTGCGGGGAAGACTGGTTTATCTGACCTGATGATCTCCCTCCTGGACGGAAACGCCGTATTCATCAATGCTGACGAGTATCGCCGATACCATCCCAACTATCGTGCCCTTTTTCAAAAGTACGGCGTGGATGCCGTAGAGAAGACAGCTGCGTTTTCTGCCACAGTTACCGAGAAATTGATTGCAGAAATGTCGGATCGGCATATCAATCTCATCATTGAGGGAACCGGGCGGACAGTAGAAGTCCCAAGAGCAACGGCAAGGCTTCTGGCCTCCAAGGGCTATGATGTGGAGTTGGCGGTGCTGGCGGTTCGCCCCGAGATATCTCTGACCAGTACGCTGCTGCGCTTTTATCAGATGAATGAGGGTGGAACGATCCCAAGAGCCACCGCCATCGGAGCACATGACGCCGTGGTGCGAGTATTACCAGAGAACCTTGACGTGCTTTGTGAGGAGCCCTCCATCTCCCGTCTTACGATTTGGGACAGAGAACTTCGCTGCCTGTTTGACAGCGTTGAGGATCGTCGCGAGCCATCTGCCGTCCTGGTACGATTTTGGAACCGCCCGTGGACGGAGGAGGAATTGCGGGCGGCCAAGCGGAACATCACTCTATTACGTCAGCAGGAGACCGCCAGTCAATTGGGACAGGGCGATGCAATCGATGAGCTGGAGCATCGGATCAGATTGGTGCAGTCAGAGAATTATCGTCGCGAAGCATTTGATCCTGAAATGACTTTTTGATCTCTATGTTAATTTTCCCAGCAGACCGTCCCCGTTGACGGTCTGCTTTTTATGCCCTCATTCCTCCACCGGCAGCATCCGTTGGATGTCCTGGGCATCCTCAAACCTGATCTGCCCGTTGGTGCGCTTGACCTCGTCCGTCACATAGCCGCGCAGGGCGCGGCGGTCCTCCATAGCGTCGCCGAAGTGTGCGGCGATGGTGTGG
>OIZQ01000641.1_pt1 | contig 17175 bp, 13 predicted proteins | sample 1588491 | NCBI WGS metagenome assembly OIZQ01 (sample SAMN03283262) | human gut metagenome | biome: human-associated habitat; material: feces | host: Homo sapiens | place: USA | collected 2013
GGTATTTGATTTGGTGGAGATGAGGGGAGTCGAACCCCTGTCCGAAAATATTGCAATATGACCTTCTCCGAGCGCAGCCATCAATTTAGATTTCGCTCCCTTGACGCCTGACGGCAGGCTTCGCGGTTGCTATCTCGATGAGTTTCCCCTGCCAGCCTCCGAGAATTGGCTAACGGGTATCCCACTGTTTGCGTCTTTTCCGTTCCCATGGGAGGAGGATCGGAAAGACGTTAGCATTAAGCTGCTAAAGCGTAATCAGTTTTTGCGTTTACTTTAAACGTCCGCCGTTTAACGTGCTAACGGAACCACGGCTCGCTTATCATACCACACCTACCCCCGTCGAAACCAGTACATCCCCGGTTGTAAAGCGCGGCCTTTTAAGGCTCTACTTATTCTAACACAAGCGCCCACGCCTTGCAAGCAAGGCCTGTGAAGAAACTGCAACATTTATCTGTTGCGTTCTTTTAAGGTGCGTTCCATCTCGCGCTTGGCGTCTTTGCTGGCGATATCCTGACGTTTATCGTACAGCTTTTTGCCTGTCGCCAGGGCCAGCTCCATTTTTACCAGCCCGTGAGTCAAATACATTTTCAGCGGCACCAGGGCATAGCCCTTTTCTTTAACTTTGCCGATCAGTCGGCGTATTTCTTCGCGGTGCAGTAGCAGGCGCCTGTTGCGCAAAGGCTCATGGTTGAAGCGGTTGCCCTGGTCGTAGGGGCTGATGTGCAGGTTATACACATAGACCTCGGCCGTTTTGGTGATCTGGGCATAGCTATCCTTCAAATTGGCCTTGCCTGCCCGCAGCGATTTTACTTCCGTTCCTGTCAGCTCGATGCCTGCTTCATAGGTTTCGTGGATGGTAAAATCGTGACGCGCTTTTCTGTTTTCCGCAATGATTTTTATTTTCTTTTCTGCCATTATCTCACCCGGTTACGGTTATTTTTTCTTGCGGCCTTTTTTCTTCGACTTGGCGTTGTTGACATATTTGTTGCCGCCGATGCCGCCCTTGCCCCGTTTTTCAAGAGGCTTTTTACGCGGACTTTTTTTGCATTGTTTTTTGCTGTCGCCTTTGGCAATAGCGCTGCGTGCCGAAGCATGGCTGCGTTGGCCTAAAAGCTGTGATTTGATGCGGTCGCGCACGGCGTCGTTTTCGCCGGCCATAATAAAGTCGATGTTCCTGTCGGCAATATTGACCTGTAAGACCTCGATACGCACCGGGTCGCCCAAACGGTAGACCTTGCGTGTATGCGAGCCTAGAAGGGCATATCTGTCCTCGTAGAACTCATAATAATCATCCATCAGGCTGGAAATGTGGATCAGGCCTTCAACACCGTTTTCCAGCTCGACAAACATACCAAAGGCAGTGACGCCGGAAATAACGCCATCGAACTCTTCGCCGATGTGCCCTGCCATATATTCGGTCTTTTTCAAATCTACGGTAGCACGTTCGGCTTCAGCAGCCGCACGCTCACGGATGGAAGAATGTTCGGCGATGGAATCAAGGTTCGATTCCAATGCTTCGCCTTTTTTAGCGTTCATAGCCGGGTCGCTGATCCAGGCGTGCAGCAGACGGTGCACGATCAGGTCGGGATAACGGCGGATCGGCGAAGTAAAATGGGTATAATACTCGGCCGCCAGGCCAAAATGCCCGATGTTCTCAGTTTGGTAAACAGCCTGTTTCAGCGAGCGCAAGGCCACGGTCGATACCAGGCGTTCTTCCGGCTTGCCCACCATCTCCTGCAAGGCTTTCTGCACTTCGGCAGGTTTGGTTTCTTCGCTGACCTTCAGCTTGACGTTGAAGTTGGCCAAAAGCTTGGCCAGGTCTTTCATTTTATCTTCGTTAGGCAGGTCGTGGACACGGTAAATGAACGGCCATTTCTGGTTGAACATATGGCGTGCCACAGTCTCGTTAGCTGCCAGCATAAATTCTTCGATGATAGATTCGGCTATACTGCGGACGCGCTGCACGATCTCTACCGGCCGGCCCTGGTCGTCTAAAATAACCTTTTGTTCCGGCAGATCAAAGTCGATAGCGCCGCGGGTCGTGCGTTTTTTGCGCAGCACCTTGCACAGCTCTTCCATCAGGCGCAGCATCGGTACTACGTCCAGATATTCCTGCGTCAGCTCTGCGTCGCCGCTCACCAGTATCTCGCGCACTATACGGTAGCTGAGACGGTGGCGGACATGGATGACCGACGGGAATATCTCGTAGCTCAAAATACGGCCCTTACGGTCGATACGCATCTCGCAGGACATGGTCAGGCGGTCTTCCCCTGCGTTCAGGCTGCAAATACCGTTAGAAAGCCTTTCGGGCAGCATGGGCAGCACCCTGTCTACCAGGTAGACGCTGGTGCCACGTTCCCGGGCCTCTTTATCGAGGATTGCGTTTTCTTTCACATAATAGCTGACATCAGCGATGTGTACACCCAGCAAAAATTCATCGTTATCCAGCTGTTTTACATAAACAGCATCGTCCAGATCCTTGGCGTCGTCGCCGTCCACCGTTACGATGGGCAGCTCGCGTAAGTCGCGGCGTCCTTCCAGCTCGCTGGCTTTAATGGCCTTCGGCACCCGTTTCGATGCTTCGATAACATTGGGCGGAAATTCCAGTGGCAGGTCGTTCTGCTTGATGATGGACAATATCTCCAGCCCTACGTCACCCACCGTGCCTAATATCTCAATGATCTTACCTTCGGCATTGCGGCGCTCCACCGGCCATTCGGTGATCTCGATGACTACCTTCTGGTCTGTTTTAGCTCCTTTAAAATTGCGTTTCAGCACATAAATATCCTGGCCGATACGTTTATCATCGGGCACGACAAAGCCAAACTCACCGCTTTGTTTAAAGGTGCCGACGACTTTATTATTGGCATGGGTGATGATACGGATGATCTCACCTTCCGGCTTCTTGCCTTCGCTGGCGCTTTCCACACGGGCCATAACCCGGTCGTTGTTCATAGCGCCGCCTAAAGCACGGGGCGGAATGAACACATCAGGGCGCTCGCCCTTATTATCGGGTATAACGAAGCCGAAGCCTTTGCTGGTCAACTGAAAGCGGCCTACCACCAGTCCCATTTTCTCGGGCAGTCCGTAGGTGCCAAAGCGTGTCTTGATAATATCGCCGTTTTCTTCCAGTTCCAGCAGGTCTTTCCAGAAGTGGTCAAGGTTACCCGTTATGGGAATGGCCTCGATCAGTTCTTCTGCTGTCCGCGGGGCATATGAGCTGTCCCGCATAAAATCTAAAATAGTTGTTTTACTGCTTTTCGCTTGCATTGTTTTCCTCCAGCATCATTTTAGCTACTGCTTCAGCAGCTACTGTGCCGTCTTTCGTTATTATTTGTCCCTGCATTTCTACCAGTCGGCCTTTTTGTTTTAAACGCCGTCCCACGCATTTTACCGTTTCGCCTATCATTACAGGCTGGCGGTAACGCAGTTCCATTTTTGCCGTATAGGCAGGCTTTCCTTCTGTAGTAAACAGATAGTGCCCCATGATCTCGTCCAGCAAAACGCTGATCAGACCACCGTGCATCCTGCCGTCATAGCTTTGGTGCTCGGGCTTAGGCGTAAAATAAGCTACGCACTCCTCCGCATCCATTGTAAATTCCATTTTTAAACCAATCGGATTTTCTTTGCCGCAGGCAAAGCACCAGGTATATTCTTTTCCTTGCATTTTCTTACTCCATTACAAAATCATAAATTCTTTTAAAAACATCGTCCCGTTCATTATCCAAGGTCAGGATATGGCCGGAATGATGGTACCAGACAAGTTTTTTAGCTGTTGTGCCCAGATTATCGTAAATATATTGAGCGCTGGCTGGCCTTACCGTATGTTCTACCTCCGACTGCATCACCAGGCAGGGTATTTTGATTGCCGGCAGGTACTGCTTTTTGCACAGGCTTACCAGCTCAAACAGACTGCTTAGTGGCTTAACGGGCATAACCTGGTAGCAGGCGTTGTAGCTTGGATCGACCTGATACTGGCGCTGCCGTTTTTTAAGGTAGCGGATAAAAAAGCGCAGCAGCGGCAGATAGGGAGCGCGCCGGTCACAGACATAAATGGGAGCGGCCAGGATCGCCGCTTTATCCACAGGCAGTTCAGCGGCAGCTTTGATAGTAAGCAATCCGCCCATGGACAAGCCGGCTATCGATACCTTGTCGCAGCAGGCCCGCAGCCGATGCACGCCTTCGCTGACAGCGCCATACCAGTCCTGCCATTTAGTCTGGTTCAGGTCCTGCGGCGTCGTACCGTGCCCAGGCAGCCGTACACCCAGCACCGTTAGTCCCCTGCTGTGCAGATATTCACCCAGCAGACGCATTTCACCCGGGGCACCTGTGTAGCCATGTACCAAAACAATGCCCTGTTTATTGCCTCTGAAAAAAAATTCTTCGTTTCCACTAAAAGACTGCACTTTGCTACGCTCCTACTCTTACTTATACTATATCATTATACCATACTAATATGTGTTTTCACTAGGCTTCAAAATACTAACGCCCCTTTTGCCGACTTCGTCGGAACAGGTAATCCACAACGCTCCTTATTCAGTCGCGTCTTTGGGATAGTTCGCCGTCACGTTTATTCACTTCGTGACTAAACGGCGCTCACTAAAAAAATCCCACATCCGAAGATGTGGGATTTTACAAACAACTTACAATTGTTATTTTAAGAAGTTCAACAGGATACCGCCATGAGCAGCGAGAACCGGAGCAAATACCAACGAAACGATCGTCATCAGTTTGATGAGGATGTTCATTGACGGGCCGGAAGTATCTTTGAACGGATCGCCTACGGTGTCGCCGGTAACAGCTGCTTTATGAGCTTCGCTGCCTTTACCGCCATGAACGCCGGATTCGATGTATTTTTTAGCATTGTCCCAAGCGCCGCCTGCGTTAGCCATTAAAATAGCCATCAGCACGCCAGCTGCCAAAGAACCGCCGATCATGCCGCCCAATGCTTCAGTACCAAAGAGGAAACCGATCAGGAGCGGAGCAACGATAGCCAGTACGCCCGGCAGGATCATTTCATGCAGCGCAGCAGCAGTAGAGATATCTACGCATTTGCGGTAGTCAGCAGTACCTTTGCCTTCCAGCAGGCCGGGGATCTCACGGAATTGACGACGAACTTCTTCGATCATTTCGTAAGCAGCTTTACCAACGGATTCCATGGTCATAGCGCCGAAAACGAACGGAAGAGTTGCACCAATGAACAGACCGACCAAAGTTACAGGGTTCAGCAGGTCGATGTTAGTGAGGTTGACGGTGTGCGCATAAGCAGAGAACAAAGCCAGTGCGGTGAGCGCAGCAGAACCGATAGCAAAACCTTTACCGATAGCAGCAGTAGTGTTGCCTACGGAGTCAAGTTTATCAGTGATTTCACGAACTTCGGGAGGAAGCTCGGACATTTCAGCAATACCGCCGGCATTATCGGCGATCGGGCCATAAGCGTCAACAGCAACGGTCAAACCGGTGGTGGAGAGCATGCCTACAGCGGCCAGAGAGATACCGAACAGGCCCATACCGCCGTTAGTAGCGCCGCCCATTACAAAGAAGGAGACGATAACGCCGATGCAGATGAAAAGCATAGGCCAGAAGGTGGAGTACATGCCAACAGCCAAACCAGCAATGATAGTAGTAGCAGGGCCGGTTTCGGATTGTTGAGCGATCTTTTTAACACTGCCGTAATCAGCAGAGGTATAGATCTCGGTGATCTTACCGATGATCATGCCCACAAGCAGACCTGCGGCAATAGCCCAGAACGCATCCAAAGTACCGAACAAGTTGCTGGAAAGATAAGCGGCAGCAGCGATAACGATAGCACCGCCGATGTAAGTACCGCTGTTCAAAGCAGCTTGAGGGTTTTGGGATTTGCTGGAACGGGCAAACATAACGCCGATGATGGAAGCGAGGATACCGCAAACAGCCAGCATGAATACAAATTCGATGCCTTCGCCGTTAGGATATGCAACAGCGCCCAAAGTCAGAGCGGAAATGATAGCACCTACATAGGATTCGAACAAGTCAGCACCCATACCGGCAACGTCGCCTACGTTATCGCCTACGTTATCAGCGATGGTAGCAGGGTTACGCGGATCATCTTCCGGGATACCGGCTTCAACTTTACCAACAAGGTCAGCGCCAACGTCAGCAGCTTTGGTATAAATACCGCCGCCAACACGGGCAAACAAAGCGATGGAGCTTGCGCCCAGACCAAAACCGGTAACGATGTCGATGTTACGGTCAAATACAAAATAAGCAATGGCCAGGCCGGCAATACCAAGGCCGACAACGCCAAGACCCATTACAGCACCGCCGGAGAAGGCGATTTTCAAAGCTTCGCTCATACCATGACGAGCAGCTTCAGCTGTACGAACGTTAGCTTTAGTAGCAACGGTCATGCCCAGGTAACCTGCGCAGATAGAGAAAATTGCACCGCCGATAAAGCAGATAGCAGTGCTTACGGATAAAAACATAGCGATGATAGCAGCAACAACAACGATGAAAACCGCAAGGTATTTGTATTCTCTGTACAAAAACGCCATTGCGCCTTCATGTATGTAGCCTGCGATCTCCTTCATACGGGCATTGCCTGCACTGGCAGCGCTGATAGCATTGCTGAGCATTACTGCAACGCCAAGAGCCACGAGACCGACGACTACGGATAAAATTAAATAAGTACTCAAAACATTGATCCCCTTTCTGTTTCTTTTGAGTTTTTAAAAAATTAAGAACGCAAAGCGTTCTTTTTAACCAAATTAACCGCTGATTTTTGCTATAGCGAGTGTAATGATACCAAATGCGGTACCCAAACCAATAGTAACTTTAGCCATTAAAGTATCCACATCATTACCCTTGCCGAAGAAGGCACCACCACCACCGCCTCCGCCGAACGCGTCTGACAAACCAGAGCCCTTACCGGACTGCATCAAAACAGAAGCTATCAAGGCGATACAGACGAGTACGTCTAATACCATTAAGACAGTTGCAATCACAAAGCTTACCTCCTCTTTTACTTAGTACCTAATTATTCTATCATAATGTCATACAGCTTACAACGGTAAAATATAAAAAATGTACAATTTTAATAAAAAACAGGGTAAATACACATTCGGTATCTACCCTGCCTTACAAGCACTTTTAAAGCTGCTTATTTGTTGATGTTATAAAACACCGCTTTGCCTTTGTATTTAGCAGCGCCGCCCAAATCTTCTTCAATGCGGAGCAGCTGGTTATATTTAGCTACGCGGTCGGTACGGGCCGGCGCTCCGGTCTTGATCTGGCCTGCGTTGACAGCGACTGCGATATCAGCCAGAGTAGTGTCTTCGGTTTCGCCGCTACGGTGCGAAATGATGCAGGTATAGCCTGCGCGTTTAGCGGTTTCGATGGCGTTAAAGGTCTCAGTCAAGGTACCGATCTGGTTGACCTTGATCAAAATAGCGTTGGCAGTGTCATTTTTAATACCTTCTACCAGGCGGGCTTCATTAGTCACGAACAGATCATCGCCCACCAACTGCACTTTAGCGCCCAGTTTTTTGGTCAGGGCTTTCCAGCCTTTCCAGTCGTCTTCAGCCAGGCCGTCCTCGATGGAAATGATAGGATATTTTTCGCACAGAGCTACCAGATAATCAACCATTTGGTTAGAAGTTTTTACCAAGCCTTCACCTTCCATCTGGTACTTGCCATCTTTATAGAACTCGGTGGCAGCAACGTCCATAGCGATCATAATATCTTCGCCCGGTTTGTAGCCTGCTTTTTTAACTGCTTCTAAAATAACTTCGATAGCTTCTTCGTTGGATTTCAGGTTCGGTGCAAAACCGCCCTCGTCACCCAAGCCTGTGCCAAGTCCTTTAGCGTTCAACAATGCTTTCAGTCCGTGGTAGATCTCGGCGTTCATGCGCAGTGCTTCGCTGAAGCTTTTTGCGCCAACAGGCATGATCATAAATTCCTGAATATCGACGTTGTTATCAGCATGCTCGCCGCCATTTAGAATATTCATCATCGGCACTGGAAGCTCTTGTGCGCCTACGCCGCCCAGATATAGATACAGCGGCAAACCTACGGAGGTAGCGGCAGCTTTGGCAACAGCCATGGACACGCCTAAAATAGCGTTAGCGCCCAATTTGCCTTTGTTGGGAGTTCCATCCAAACGAATCAGCATTTCATCGATTTCGACCTGACGGGTCGCTTCCAAACCGATCAAAGCTTCGGCGATAATATCGTTGACATTATCGACTGCTTTAGTTACGCCTTTACCCAAATAACGTGCTTTATCGCCGTCACGCAGCTCTACTGCTTCATGGGCCCCGGTAGAAGCACCGGAAGGAACAGCGGCGCGTCCGACAGCGCCATCCTCCAGGCAAACCTCCACTTCGATAGTCGGGTTGCCGCGGGAATCAAGGATCTCTCTTGCATATACTTCAGTAATCATTGCCACTTTCACTTCACCTCATCATTTATTTTTATCTGTTAACAAACTTTTCCCAGTCATAGCCACGGGCCGCTCAATAGTAAGCAGCTCCAGCAGCGTCGGCGCGATATCGGCTAAAATGCCTTCGCGCAGTGTGTGCCTGGCTTCGCTGACGACCAAAAACGGCACCTGATTAGTAGTGTGCGCCGTGTATGGCTGTCCGTTCGTTTCGTCCAGCATTTTTTCCAGATTACCATGATCGGCCGTGATGCAGGCCGTGCCATGCAGTGCCAGCACCTTTGCGATAATGCGTCCAACACAGGTATCGATGGTCTCCATTGCTTTTACAGCAGCGCTCAGCATGCCCGTATGCCCCACCATATCCGGGTTGGCAAAGTTCAGTATCACCACGTCGTATATATCTGCATCCAGCAACTCCAGCAGTTTATCTGTCACAAGCCCGGCACTCATTTCCGGCTGCAAGTCGTAAGTCGCTACCTTGGGCGAGGGTATCAGCACCCTGTCTTCACCGCAGTTAGGTTCTTCCTCACCGCCGTTAAAGAAAAAGGTCACATGGGCATACTTTTCGGTCTCGGCGATCCGCAGCTGCCGCAAATCGTGGTCAGCCAGCACCTTGCCTAAAGTATCTGCCAAAGCTTCCGGCGCAAAGGCCACAGCCGCTTTAATGGTTTCGTCATATTGGGTCATGCAGACAAAATCTACAGGTCGAGCAGCTTGCGGCCGCTCAAAATATGTAAAGTCATCATCTACGAATGCTCTGGTCAACTGTCTGGCCCGGTCAGGACGGAAATTGAAAAAGATCATGCCGTCGTCGGCTTTGACGCAGGCTTCTGCTTCGGGAGCAGCCACAAACGGCACTACAAATTCATCTGTCACACCGGTCTCATAAGAAGCGCGCACGCCACTGGCAGCATCGCTAAATACAGCGCCTTCATGCTTGACCATCGCGTCGTAGGCCTTAGAGACCCGTTCCCAGCGTTTGTCACGATCCATAGCGTAGTAACGGCCCGACACTGTTGCTATCTTGCCGACGCCGATACGCTGCATTGCAGCTTCCAGCTCTTCCAGATAACCAACAGCCGTCTGCGGCCCTACGTCGCGGCCGTCTAAAAAGGCATGGACATAGACTTTGGTGAGCCCCTGCCGTTTGGCCATTTCCATCAATGCTACCAAATGGCGCAGGTGGCTGTGCACGCCTCCATCCGATACCAGCCCCAGCAAATGCAGCGCGCTGCCGTTTGCCTGAACAGTTTGCATGGTTTTACTTAAAACAGGATTTTCAAAAAAATCTCCGTCTTTGATAGCTTTCGTGATCCTGGTCAATTCCTGATAAACGACGCGCCCGGCGCCGATATTCAAGTGTCCGACCTCAGAATTTCCCATTTGCCCGTCAGGCAAGCCTACGGCTTCGCCCGAACAGGTCAGTTGCGTATGGGGGTAGTTAGCAAAAAGTGCGTCCAGATTAGGCGTTTTTGCCAGAGCTGCGGCATTATACTGACCTGCCGGAGCAATGCCCCATCCGTCTAAAATCATTAGCAAGAGCGGCTGCTTTGCCATTTGTGCCACCCCTTATATGCTGCGCGCGATAGCCGAGAACGCTTGCGCGTCCAAGCTAGCACCGCCAACAAGAACTCCGTCGATACCGCTGATGGCAAAGTCGGCCGCATTTTTAGCATTGACGCTGCCGCCGTATAAGATGCGCACTTTGCGGGCGATATCGTTCGAGAATATTTTTTCCAGCTTGCTTCTGATCAGCAGACAAACCTCCTGCGCGTCTTGAGCAGTAGCTGCTTGGCCGCTGCCAATGGCCCATAAAGGTTCATAAGCAACTACCAAAACCTCTGCCTCTTCCGGCGTAATGCCTTTCAAAGCGCTTTTCAGCTGCATACTGATCTTGCGGGAAGTTTTACCTTCCTCACGTTCTTTAGCGTTTTCACCGACGCACAGCATCGGTTTTAAACCGTTTCTGTAAGCCGCACGCATTTTTTTAGCAACGGCTACTTCATTGTCACCGAACAGTGTGCGGCGCTCTGAATGGCCAACCATTACATATTCTGCACAGATATCGGCGATCATTCTGCCGGAAACAGCGCCTGTATAAGCGCCTTCATCTTCCCAATGCAGATCTTGCGCGCCATAGCCAACATGCTTGCCGTCAATAGCATCGGCCACGCTCTCCAGCGCCGTAAACGGCGGGAACAGCAGCACTTCGTTCAAAGTGCCGTTAGTAGCACTGACGATATCCTCGGCCAGTTCAATGGCTTCGCCGACAGTTTTATGCATTTTCCAGTTACCGGCCACCAGCTTACGGCGAACATCGTCTAACGCCGCTAAACCCGGCAAAATCTTGCCTTCCAGATATTCCAGGGAAGCGCCGCCACCAGTAGAAATATGCGTGATTTTTTTAGCAAGGCCCAGCTTTTCGATAGCGGCAACAGAATCACCACCGCCAACGATGCTGACAGCACGGCTTTTAGCCACGGCCTGAGCGACAGCTTCGGTACCTTTACAGAAAGCGTCCATCTCGAACACGCCCATCGGTCCGTTCCAGACTACCATTTTGGCATCCTGCAAAGCTTCCTGATATAAAACGCTGGTGGCAGGGCCGATATCCAGCGCCATATAATTTTGGTCAAGCTTAGCTACTTTTTCCACCTTGTGTTTAGCGTCAGCTGCAAAGGTTTCTGCCATTACCAGATCTACCGGCAGCAGCAGTTTTACTTTGCGGGCTTTTGCTTTTGCCAGCAGTTCTTTCGCCAAAGCTATTTTATCCTCTTCAACCAGGGATTTACCCATTTTATGGCCCTGGGCTGCCAAAAAGGTGTTAGCCATACCGCCGCCTATCAGCAGTGCGTCGACTTTGGCCAACAGGTTTTCGATAACGCCGATCTTGTCAGAAACTTTAGCGCCGCCGATGATCGCGACAAAAGGATGCAGCGGGTTTTCAACAGCCTGACCGACAAAGCGGATCTCTTTTTCCAGCAGGAAGCCTGCGGCTGCCGGCAGGAAATGAGTTACCCCTTCAACTGAAGCATGGGCACGATGGGAAACGCCGAAGCCGTCATTAACATACACGTCTGCCAACGCAGCCAGCTTTTCGGCGAAATCCATATCGTTTTTTTCTTCTTCTTTATGGAAACGCAGGTTTTCTAACAGTAAAACCTTGCCCGTTTTCAGCTTCTGTACTGCTTTTTCTGCTTCTGCACCAATGCAGTCGCCGGCAAAAGCCACAGGCATATCCAGCAGCTTCGCCAGATGCTTAGCAACCGGAGCCAGACTGTATTTGATGTTGACCTGTCCCTTAGGACGCCCTAAATGCGCCATCAGGATCACTGCGGCTTTCTGCTCCAGCAGGTATCTGATCGTTTCCAGGGAAGCGCGCATTCTGGTATCGTCGGTAATCTTACCGTTTTCGTCCATCGGCACGTTATAGTCTACGCGTACCAGCACTTTTTGTCCGGCAACGTCTAAATCACGCAGGTTCTTTTTATCCATCTAAATGATCTACTCCTTTAAATTACAGCCCTTGTTTAGCAATATAAACTGCCAGGTCTACTACACGGTTAGAATAACCCCATTCATTGTCATACCAGCTGACGACTTTAGCCATTCTTTTGCCAACCATCATGGTAGAGAGGCCGTCAACTATAGAGCTCAGCGGGCAGCCGTTGTAATCTCTGGATACCAGCGGCAGTTCATTGTAGCCCATGATACCTTTCAATTCGCCTTCGGCAGCTTTTTTCAAAGCAGCGTTGATTTCTTCAGCAGTAGTGTCTTTTTCCAAAACGACGGTCAAATCGGTGATGGAAACGTTAGGAGTCGGTACGCGCATAGCGAAACCGTTCAATTTTCCTTTAACTTCCGGCAGTACCAGCGAAACTGCTTTTGCAGCACCGGTAGTAGTAGGAATAATGGACATTGCGGCAGCACGAGCGCGGCGCAAGTCACTGTGCGGCAGATCAAGGATCTTCTGGTCATTGGTGTAGGAATGGACCGTAGTCATCAAACCACTTTCAATACCGAAGTTTTCGAGCAGCACTTTGGTGAACGGTGCCAGGCAGTTAGTGGTGCAGGAAGCATTGGAAATGATATTATGCTCTGCTGCATTGTATTTTTTCTCGTTGACACCCATAACGATAGTGATATCCTCGCCTTTAGCAGGTGCGGAAATGATGACTTTTTTAGCGCCGGCAACCAAATGAGCTTTAGCTTTTTCACCTTCGGTGAAACGGCCGGTAGATTCAACTACGATTTCTACCCCTAATTCGCCCCAGGGCAATTTAGCCGGGTCGGTTTGAGCGATAACTTTTACTTTTTTACCGTCGACGACGATGCTGTCACCATCAACAGCAACTTCGTGCGGGAAAGTGCCATGTACAGAGTCGTATTTCAAAAGATGAGCCAGAGTTGCGGCGTCAGTTAAATCGTTGACGGCAACTACCTCTACCTCGGGATTAGTGAAAGCAACACGGAAAACCTCGCGGCCGATGCGTCCAAAACCATTGATACCAATTTTTGTCATGATAAAAATCCTCCTTTTATGCTTTTAGCAAATTATATGTTTGCACAAATGTGCCTTGTAACCTTAACTATTTTCCAACATCCTCACGATATCGTGGGCAGCCGCTTCGTCAGTTATTAAAATATCCTGACGTGACGCCCTGACTACCGATAAGATCGCAGCCGCTTTAGAACGTCCACCTGCTACACCAATGACTGTACCGATATTTGGCAGATCCTGAAGCATCAGACCGGCATTGTTGGTCATATAGACCTGTTTGCCGTCTAAAGAGCAATATTGGCCGAAAGCCTCGCCCACAGCACCGTCATTCAGCAGCTTTTGGATAAACTCCGGCGGCAGCCTGCGGTGCCTGCCCATAACCGACGCCTGGCCTACGCCATGCACCAGGATATCAGCCCGTTTTATTATATCGACAACGGCTTTGACGCCGATATCTTCTGCTAAAATACTATTTAAAATATCTTCGCTGACGCTGTCAGGAACATACAGTTGGCGATAGGAAGCGCCCAACCTTTGCGCCAGCACTGTGGCTATGGTATTAGCCTGCAGCTCTACATTATCGCCTAACCCGCCTCTGGCAGGAACTACTACTGTTTTCGGCTCACTGCCACTGACATTGGCAGCTAAGGCCGCCATCGTCGTACCACCGCTGACAGCAACTATATGCTCCTTGCCATCATTCAGCAGATTGCCCAGAATACGCGCTGCAGCACGTCCTATTTCGCGTTTGACGACCTCTTCCTGGTCAGAATCACCGGGAATGATAACTACACGCCCGATATCCAGCTTATCGCATAAGAACTGCTCCAAAGAATTCAGATCTTGCAGCTTGCGCACATAGTCGGCCAGTTCCTTTAAAATATCGGCACCTTCTTCAGTAACCGACATACCGGCAGAAGAAAACGTCAATAACCCGCCGTTTTTTAAAAAATCGACCTGTGCCCGTAGCACTCTTTCGCTCAAGCCCAGGCGGGCTGCCAAAGCTCTGCGTCCTATCGGATGCTCATGGCTTACCTGACGCAGCACCTGATAACGCTGCACTAAAAGGTTTGTAAGCTCGGGAACGATTTTCTTCTGTAAATTAATAATACTATCCATAGTGATCTCCCAGCATAGTTTGTCCCTCTTGGTCCATTTTTAGTCCCACTAGCTCTAAAAATAAATTTTCAGAAATCTTCGTTTAGTCTATTGTAGCACAAGGCATACAAGAAAAAAAGTGCTATCTTGTTAAAAACAGCAACAAATTATGATTTATTTAGTAAAGATTTTGTTAAAACAAAAAAGCCGAAGAAAACTCCTCGGCTCAAAACGATTTTACTTTAACGGTAGCTTACAGTTTCCGGGTACATATCATGCATAAATAAGCGTTTTTTCGCTGCCGCTTCCCATTCTGTTCCCGGTTTGCCATAATTGGCATACGGGTCAATGGCAAGGCCACCACGCGGAGTAAATTTACCCCACACTTCAATATACTTAGGCTCCATCAGCTTGACCAAATCTTTCATAATGATGTTCACGCAGTCTTCGTGAAAATCACCATGATTGCGGAAACTGAACAGATACAGTTTTAAAGACTTGCTTTCAACCAGCTTCTGGTCAGGAACATAAGAAATATAAATGGTAGCAAAATCGGGTTGTCCCGTCATCGGGCAAAGACTGGTGAATTCAGGACAATTAAATTTTACAAAATAATCATTGCCGGGATGCTTGTTTACAAAGGCTTCCAGCACTTCCGGCGCATAGTCCGTAGGATAGTTTGTTTTATTGCCCAGCAGGTTTACGCCTGCCAATTCGTTGTTATCTCTTCCTGAAGTCATAATTTCTCCTTATTTTTTTGCCGAAGCAAAATTAAATATCTCGCAGCGTTCTAATGCCGTTACCAAAACCATGCCAACGACACCGGAAATCAGCTGGCCAACTAAAACTGTTGAAGCCAGCAGCCAATAAGGCAAATCCAGCAGCAGCGCCAGCCATATGGGAACTCCTAAACCGGGAATCAGCGTAATAGCCAGCATAACAGCCCAATTACCCGTGTGATGACGTTTTGCATAAACTATGGTCAAACTGGTAACGATGCCAACCAACCCGCCTCCAAGCATATCTAACGGCCCTAAGCCACCCATTAAAGTATTCGCGATCACATTGACCAAGCCAAATGGGATCACTAAAAATGGGAAGATAGCACTGAGTCCATACAACGCGGTAGCGATACGTACTTGATACTGGCCGAAAGCGAAGCTTTGCGTGCAAAGCATTACCACCAGATACAGGGCCATGCACAAAGCCGAAATAGTCAATTTTTGTGTTTGTGAAAGATTTTTCATAATACCTTGCTCCTTTTCTTGCCTGTGACCAAGAACGGAACGACATAAAAAAGGGACGAAAATACAAATTTTCGTCCCATCCATGCTAATACAGTCCTGCTTAAAGCAGAACACCCGTAGTTTTAATTTGAGACAGGATGGTCACGAACTGTCTGTTATTTGATTACTTAGGCATTATAACAAAGTTTGCCATATTTGGCAAGCCATAGGCTGTATTTTAAACTATCGCTTTATCAGGTTTCACTAAAAACCACGCCAAGACACCCACCACTCCGGAAAGAGCCGTAGCAATCAACGCAGCATCCCAGCCATAGCTTGTAGCTATCCATGCTGTCAAAGTAGGCGCAATAACGCCGCCTATATTGCCCCAAAAGTTCATCCAGCCTGAAATAGAGCCGGCAAACTCGCCGCCTAAGTTAATAGCGCAAGCCCATGAAGCATTAAAAGTTAAACCCAATGACCCCAGGGATAGGGAAAGCCACATTACATTCTGCATCGGATCAGGGGTTTTCGTCGCAATATATAAGGCAATAGAACAAATTACTATACCGGCAGCACCACACAAGGTACGAATCCAATATTGAGACGCACCGTTAGCAATAGCCTTATCGCAAAAATAACCGCTGCTAAAAGTAACAATAATCAGTGTCAGCCACGGCATTGCCGCCCAAATACCCATTTTAGCCAGCGAAAAACCATGAACTTCCATCAAATACAGCGGCAGCCATGCTAAAAAGACAAACATTATGTAGTCGGTAATGAAATACTGCACACCAATAGCCCAAAACTGTGCGGAAGTAAATAATTTGCCCCAAGGAGCAGCTTTTTTTACTACTGGGGCATCAGTGCGACCTTCGTTGATGTACGCCAATTCTGCTTCATTGACATACGGGCTTTCTTCGGGAGTTTCCGGAACATATTTATGCCAGATCCAAGCCATCACTATACCAACAGCACCAAAAATCCAAAACACCATTTTCCAGCCTACAGTAGACATTAAGGCTACCGTTAAAGCGGGGCCTATTACCGGCCCTAAAAAAGAACCGTTTAAAAGAAAAGAACTGGCATTGCCTTTTTCTTTTTTATTGAACCATCTGAAAATAGCGATGGCAAACGCCGGATAAATAGGTCCTTCACCCATACCAAACAAAAACCGTACTCCAGCAAAAGAAAATTTACCTTTAGCGACGGCAGTAAGGGCGGTAAACACCGACCACCAGACTATAGCCAGACTGCCTGTGATACGGTGTCCAAACTTCTCGGCCATCATCCCACCCGGAACCTGCATCAAAGCATAACCGGCAAAAAAGAAAGATTGGATAAGACCCATATCTATTTTATCAAAGCCATATTCTTTCATAATAACCGGCGTAGCTACAGATAAATTTACTCTATCCATATAGGAGACAAAGCTAACAATAAAAATCAGCCAGGCTACCTTCCATCTAAAATTACTCATCTTCATCATCATTCTTCCCCTCGTTATTATCTTGTTCAAAAAACAAATACTTGTTAAGTTTACCCTTCTACAATTAAAAAGTCAATACAAAAGCTTTATATTCAGACTATTTCAAGTATAAATGTAAAGTAGACGACAATAAATTTATATTTTTGTTGTAGAATCAGCAACATTAAACCATGAATTGCCGCAGGTAAAACTTAATTCACAGGTTTCTAGCACATGCGTACGCTCCTGTCCGTCGCCTGTATTTGCTAATCAGTAAACCACCGGCAAGTCAGAGGATGTTATCTCGCTTACGCTCGTAACCGCTGTCATGCTTCATCGGCGCGTCCTGCGTCCTTCCGATTTCCCCTGCCATGTGTCCCAGGTTCCCTGCTCGGATAGGAAGTTAATAATAAAAAAGCAGACATACCATTTGGTATGTCTGCTTTCTAACCGGCAACTTTCT
>OIZQ01000644.1_pt1 | contig 17100 bp, 14 predicted proteins | sample 1588491 | NCBI WGS metagenome assembly OIZQ01 (sample SAMN03283262) | human gut metagenome | biome: human-associated habitat; material: feces | host: Homo sapiens | place: USA | collected 2013
CCCCCGCCGATGCCTGAAAAGGCATCGGCGGGGATATCCCTTTAAAAAGCAGTGCGCCCCGGCCATTTTGGCCGGGGCGCGCTTGCATTGCTGCATATTACTCGATCGTGATGGTCGTGTGCTTCGGAAGCTCCTTCGGCGCAGCCTTCGGGACGCTGATCTTCAGAATGCCATCCTCGAACTTCGCGGAGACATCTGCGGATTCCACATCGTCACCGACATAGAAGCTGCGGCTCATGGAGCCGGCGTAACGCTCGTGGCGCAGGAACTTGCCCTTCTTATTGGACTCGTCCTTGTCCAGACCCTTGGCAGCGCTGATCGTCAGGTAACCGTCCTTCAGATCGACCGTCACTTCGTCCTTCTTGAAGCCCGGAAGGTCCACGTCCAGCTCGTACGAGCCGTCCAGTTCGCGGACATCGGTCTTCATCAGATTTCTGGCGTGCTTACCATACAGCTCACTGCTGACCTGCGGCATCATACGGCCGAAATCAAAGAAATCGGACAGCGAATCATCAAACAGGTTTTCACCAAAAATGCTCGGCAACATAAGTCATTCCTCCATTCATACCTTTCGTAGGCGCTGGGGAAAAACTCCACGCGTTGGCGAACTCTGTTACCGTTTGTACAACAATGCCTGATCTCCGGAGGCCCTCTGGAGGCCCTCCCTCATCGATCGTCTTCATCATAGCACGCTTTTTAGCACTGTCAACAGGTGAGTGCTAACGTTCACAAAAGGCGCTATGTTTGTTCACAAAATATGCAACAAGATACCTCAACTAAATTTCCAACGCCGCTTGGTGCTCCAGCAGCCAGTCGATTTCCCAGTCGATACAGTGTATCCCTACCGGTATCTGCTCCAGCGGGCAGCCGACATAGCTCAGGCGCAGCAAATGCTACGCGCGGCCAGATGCTGCCGCAGCGCCTGCGTGTCGGCGGATAGCGCAGGAGCGCATCCGGCCGCTGCTGCGCGAGCTCGTCGGCCAGCGCGACAAATTGCCGTGTCTCCTCCCGCGTCGCCAGCGGCGTGCTGGTGGCAAAATCATAGACCGGCCCGGTCTCCGACTGCCCGGCCTGAAAACTGTCGAGCACCACGCCGTCGGCAAAGAACTTGAAATTATCCAGCGGCAGGACACAACACCCGCTGCCCTGACAGCGGCGGATATAACCGTTGGCCTCCAGCAGATCATACGCCTTTTCCACCGTGGCGACGTTGACCTGGTATTTGCGGCTCATAAACCGATACGACGGCAGCGGCTGGCCGGCCGCGATCTCGCCGGAGAAGATCTGTGCGCGCAGCTGCGCATAGATCTGCTGATACAGGCGCTTTGCGCCGTCGCGGACTACTCGCATACGCAGAATCCGGACTGCCTCGTCATCGTGGACAACACCTTTTCCACGCCGCTGCTGGTGCAGCCGCTGAAGCTGGGCGCGGATGTCGTCGTGCACAGCGCGACCAAGTATCTCAACGGCCACGGCGACGTGGTCGCGGGCTTCTCGGCGGCGCGCAAGGAGATCATGGACCAGATCCGCATGGTCAGACTCAAGGACATTACGGGCGCAATGCTCGGGCCGCAGGAGGCGTTTTTGATCCTGCGCGGTCTCAAGACGCTCAAGGTGCGCATGGACGCCGTCTGCGCAAACACGCAGAAAGTGGTGGACTTCCTTGCCGGCTCCAAGTATGTGCAGAAAGTGTTCTATCCCAGTCTGGAGAACCATCCCGATCACGCCGTGGCCGTCCGCGAGATGACGCGGTTCGGCGGCGTTGTCTCGTTCGAGATGGGCAGCTTCGAGGAAGCCAAGAAGGTGCTCAACCACGTGCATCTGTGCGCTGGCCGTCAGCCTCGGCGACTGCGGGACGCTCATCCAGCATCCGGCTTCCATGACGCACTCCATGTGCACGAAAGAAGAGATCGAGGCCGCCGGCTTCTCGGATCGCCTGATCCGTCTGGCGGTCAGTCTGGAAGACACCGATATATCATCGCCGATCTGCAGCAGGCATTTGAAGCTGCGCAAAACTGAACCGATACAGCAAAAAACAGGCTCGCGGCCGCGAGCCTGTTTTTTCATTTTCTTACTCAGCGCCGCCGGCATCGAGGCCATCGGCAATGAACATGGCGTCGCCAAACGAGAAGAAACGATAGCGGTTTTCGACGGCGATCTTGTATGCGTTGAGGATGTGCTCCCGCCCGGCCAGCGCCGACACGAGCATGATGAGCGTGCTCTCCGGCAGGTGGAAATTCGTGACGAGCGCATCCATGCACTTGAATTTGTAGCCGGGGTAGATGAAGATGTCCGTCCAGCCGGACTGCGCGCGGAGCGTTCCGTCCGCATCCGCAAAGCTCTCGACCGTGCGGCAGGATGTCGTGCCGATGCAGACGACGCGGCCACCATTGGCCTTCGTCTCGTTGACCATGCGCGCCGTTTCCTCCGGGATGATGCAAAACTCCGAGTGCATCGGGTGATCCTCGATCTCGTCCTCCTTGACAGGGCGGAACGTGCCAAGGCCGACGTGCAGCGTGACATAGCCGATCTTCACACCCATGTCCGCGATCCGCTGCAGCAGCTCCTTCGTGAAGTGCAGGCCGGCTGTCGGCGCGGCGGCGCTGCCAAGCTCGCGGGAATAGACCGTCTGGTAGCGCTCCTGATCCTGCAGCTCTGCCTTGATGTACGGCGGCAGCGGCATTTTGCCCAGCCGCTCGAGCACCTCCAGAAAGATGCCGTCATAGTGAAACTGTACGATCTTGTTGCCGTCGGCGATCGCATCGACGACCGTGGCGGTGAGCTCCCCGTCGCCAAACGAGAGCGCAGTGCCGGGCTGGGTCTTGCGGCCCGGCCGGGTCAGGCACTCCCACTTGCCGTCGCCAAGGTCGCGCAGCAGCAGCACCTCGACCGCACCGCCGGTGCTGCGGTGGCCGAGCAGGCGCGCCGGAAGCACGCGCGAATCGTTGAGCACAAGGCAGTCGTTCGGACGCAGGAACTGCGGCAGCTCGTAAAAGTGATGGTGTGCGACAGCGCCGGTCGTTTTGTCCAGCGTCAGCAGCCGGGAGGCATCGCGGCGCTCGAGCGGCGTCTGCGCGATGAGCTCCTCCGGCAGGTCAAAATAAAAATCCGATTTTTTCATGCTACATAAGCTCCAGTATAGTAGAAACTGATAATCTCTTCATAGGTTTTGCCGTGTTCCTGCGCCATGGCCTTGGCCCCCCACTGACTCATGCCGCAGTTGTGGCCATAGCCGCCGCCGGCAACGCGATAAGTGTCCGAGGCAGCGTCATACTCCACGGTAAAGTGGCGGCTGTTATAGCGCAGGCCGCAGATCTTTGTCAAAAACGTGCGCACATTGTCCTTGCTGTAAGTCTTACCGCCGACCGTCACGGTCATGGCATTGCCAATGGGCGTATAGGTGATGGAGACGTCCCCGACGGCTGCACGGGAGATGGTCGCGCTCCAGCTCTTGCAGTAAAATTCGATGTCCTTCTCATACGGATCGACGACACCGCGCAGGTACGGCACCTTGGTCACCCAGACGTTTTCGGAGTCCTCGGTCGCGCCGCCGTCCGCCGCAAAGTAGAACGTTTCGCACAGCTTGCCCTCATAGCGGACGAACTTCCCTGCCGTCTCATCCACGGCGCGGTCACTGTTCGCTGATGCGTCAAGTGTACCGTAATAGACCTGGCTGGTCGTTGTACCTGTCACGTCAAAGCCGTAGGCCGGCGAGCCGTTCATGTGGGAAGCGACATAGGTGCGCGCGCAGACCGCCTGCGCCTTGAGCGCCTCGAGCGGCCAGCCGCTGCTCATTTCATACGGCGTGACGCCCTTGACATAGGGCTCCAGACCGACGAAATTCACCAGCGTGAGCTTCTGCGGTTCCTGTGTGCTGAGGCGGGTAAACTGAAAATCGCCGTAATACGTGCACGACCGGCTGCCGTTGCGCTCCTTGCACTCGGCAACCTGCGTGATGGCAGCACCGCTGCCGTTCTGCGGTGCAAGCGAGAGCGAGCGGGTCGAGCCGCAGTCGAAGCCGAACAGGATCTGCTCCGTGCCGGCCTTCACGACCAGCACACAGCGTGCGCCGCCGGAGACAACTGTCCCCTGCCCCGCCGGTGCATCGTCCGCGCTCCGGTAACTGCCGATGCGCACGCGGTAGCTGCCGTTATAATACACCGGATAGCCGCCGCAGCTGTTGGCCGCTGCCTGCGCAGCGTCAAAGCTCGCATAGGTATCGCCGAGCTGGACATGATAAGCGCCGAACGCACTGTCCCCAACCGTGACGTTCGTATCCGCAATAACGGTGACGGCGCTCTCCGCCGTCGAACCGACGGACTGGAACACACGATCGGAGTCATAGTATCCGAAGGCGAAGCCGGAACCGGTCTTGATCTGCAGATGGACCGCATCCAGCGCCGTCGAGCCGAAGGCCAGACCGACGCGGACGATACCGTTTGGAATGTTCGGCTGCTCATCGTCGTATTCACTGCCGCCGAGCAGCTGCGTGCCGCTCGCCGTGGCGGCATAGACGCCGCGCTCCGGCAGTTTCGCCGTGCTGCCGTCCGCGCCGATGGCATACGCATCCGCCAGCGCCAGCGTGTTTTCTCCGTCATTGACGTAATACTCCTGCGCGCCGAAGGCCGGCACACAGGGGATCGCAGCCAGCATGACGGCGGCAAGCAGCGCCGTTATCACTCGTTTCAGGCTTGATTTCATAGCGCACCTCGCTGTTTCGTGAGAGTGGTCATACGCAAAATATGACACTTTATTATAATGATTTTCTGCGCATTATGCAAGTGCTTTTCCATGGCAAAACGCCCCCGGAGATACCGGGGGCGTTACAGGTATGCAAATTAAAAATGCAGGAACATTTTCGCAATGGAGAAATAGATCAGCAGCGACACGGCGTCCGTGATCGTCGAAATGAGCGGACTTGCCATGACGGCCGGGTCGACGCCGATCTTTTCCGCGATCATCGGCAGCAAACTGCCCACGGCCTTTGCGAACATGACCACAAACACGATCGTGCAGCAAACGGTCGCCGCGACCGGCATCGTGACGGCGGTGTTGCCCAGCAGCAGCCGGTCAACGAGCAGCATCTTGATAAAGTTGGCCGCCGCCAGCGAGACGCCGCACAAAAACGCAACGCGCAGCTCCTTCCAGATCACGCGCAGCGCGTCCGACGGAGAGGTATCGCCCAGCGACAGGCTGCGGATGATCGCCGTGGATGACTGGCTGCCGGAGTTGCCGCCCGTGCCCATGAGCATGGGCATGAACGACGCAAGCGCGACCTGCGTCGCCAGTGCGTCCTCAAAGTGCGTGACGATCATGCCGGTGAACGTCGCCGAGAGCATGAGGAACATCAGCCACGGGATGCGGTTTTTCCAGATATCCACGACGCTCGTGCGGGAGTAGGGCTTATCGGACGGCGTGATACCGGCCATCTTTTCGATGTCTTCCGTCGTCTCCTGCTCCATGACGTCGATGATATCGTCGACCGTGACGATACCGACGAGACAGCCTTCCTTATCCACGACCGGGATCGCGATCAGGTCGTAGTTGGAGATCATCTCCGAGACCTCTTCCTGGTCGTCGGTCGTGGAGGCATAGATGACGTTCGTGTCCATAATGTCTTCCAGGATCACATCATCGTCCGACAGCAGCAGATCCTTGACGGTGACAACGCCTTCGAGCTTGCGCTTGGCGGACGTGACATAGCAGACGTAGATTGTCTCCTTATCCTCGCCAATCTTGCGGATGCGGGCGAACGCCTCGCGCACGCTCATGTATTTTTTCAGGTCCACAAACTCGGCCGTCATGATGCTGCCGGCAGAATTCTCGGGATATTTCAGGTACTGGTTGATGAGGTTGCGCGTGGCAGGCGTCGCCGTGCGCATGACACGCTTGACCACATTGGCCGGCAGCTCCTCCATCATGTCGACGGCGTCGTCAACATACAGCTCTTCGATGATGCCGGCAAGCTCCGTATCGGTGATGGAGTTGATGATCGTCTCCTGCTCCTCGACCTCGAGGTTGGCGAACACGGCCGCCGCGATCTCCTTGGACAGGATACGGAACACCATGGCCATCCGCTGCGGGTTATCCTCCCACAGCTCGCCGAGGAACTCGGAAATGTCAAACTCGTTCATCTCGCCGAGCTTTTGGCTCAGCGCCTTCATCCGGTGCTGATCGAGAAGTGCAAAGAGCTCGTCGTGCAGTGCCTCGTAATCTTCGTATTCCCGATTCTGATCGTCCATCTCTCTGCCCCTCCTTTCCGTCCGGTCTCAAAGCATCAACCGTTCAGGTATTCTTTCTGGCTACAGCTCAGGCTGTCAATGGAAACGCCCATAGCCTTGAGCTTGCGGCGCGCAATGTTGTCATCGATTTCCGCAGGGACCGACACGACGCCCGGTTTCAGCTGGCCACGCGTGCGCACCAGATACTCCGCGCTCATGGCCTGCACGGCAAAGCTCATGTCCATGATCTCCGCCGGGTGGCCGTCGCCGGCCGCCAGATTGACCAGCCGCCCCTGCGCAATGACATTGATCGTCTTGCCGTTCGGCAGACGGTAAGCATCAATATTGTGCCGCGCCTCATAGATTTCATCCGCGCAGCGGTCGAGCGCCTCCATGTCGATCTCGACATTGAAGTGTCCGGCGTTGGAGACGATCGCGCCGTCCTTCATCCGCTCGCAGTGCTCGAGCGTAATGACGTCTTTGCAGCCCGTGACGGACACGAAAATGTCGCCGATGGCGGCGGCATCCATCATCGGCATGACCTCGTAGCCGTCCATAACGGCCTCGAGCGCCCGGATGGGGTCAACTTCTGTCACGATGACTTTCGCGCCGAGGCCCTTGGCGCGCAGGGCCACGCCCTTGCCGCACCAGCCATAGCCGCTCACGACGACGTACTTACCGGCCACGACGAGGTTCGTCGTGCGCATGATGCCGTCCCACACAGACTGACCCGTACCGTAGCGGTTATCGAACAGGTGCTTGCAGTCGGCGTCATTGACCATGATCATCGGGAAACGCAGCGTTCCGGCACGGTCCATGATCCGCAGGCGGTGGATGCCGGTCGTCGTCTCCTCACAGCCGCCGATGACCTGCGGAATAAGATCCGTGAACTCCGTGTGCATCAGGTGCACAAGATCGCCGCCGTCGTCAATGATGATGTTCGGCCCGACGGAGAGCACGCTGCGCAGGTGCGCCTGGTATTCTTCGTCCGTGCAGCCGTAGACCGCGTGCACGTCCATGCCCTTCGCCGCCAGCGCTGCGGCAACGTCGTCCTGCGTAGACAGCGGGTTGGACCCGGTGACGTGCATCTCCGCGCCGCCCATCTCGAGCACGCGGCACAGGTAGGCCGTCTTGGCCTCCAGATGCACGGAGAGCGCGATCTTCAGGCCGGCAAACGGCTTTTCGCGCGCAAAATCGCTGCCGATATCGCGCAAAACAGGCATATGTGCTTCCACCCAGCGGATCTTCCGCTCACCGGATGGCGCCAGGTTCAGGTCCTTGATCGTGCTCATAAAGTAACCTCCCGCTGTAAAAATCGTTTCAGGCGCTTTATTTTAACACTTTCGTCAAGCGTTGACAACCGGTTTTTCCGCAGAAAACGACCCGGAGGATGCATATCCCTCCGGGTCGCAGGAGATTCGTACCATTACCAGCCGCAGTACAGGCAGTATCCGATGCCCGCCGCCAGCACGCCGGCGACGGAACACAGCCAGATCAGCAGACCGGTATAGGATTTTTGCCGCGGCCGTGGCGTGGGCGCTGCCGGTACATGTCCGACGGCATCGCGTGCCTGCTGCACCAGATCCGCCGCCGTGACGCCGCCGCTGGCGGCATCATCGCGCACGATGTAAATGATCTGCTCGAACAGCGGGCTTTCGGCTGCATCGACTACGACGACGCGGCGCGAAACGCCGTGGGCGAAGGCGATCTCGTCCGCGTCAGCCGGCAGCGGGAGCGGCTGCACGGCGTCCGGTCTGCGGATGGGCTTGTTTTTTCGTTTCATCAGCTGCGCACCTCCACTTTTACCGCCAGGGCGGTCATGTCGTCGCTGCGTCCGTATTCGCGGATCGCCGCGCGCACGACGCTGCCCGCCAGCGTTTTCATATCACGGTCGTCCGAATCGCTCAGCAGCCTGCGCAGCCACTCGTCGCGGCCGTCGGAGACAACGCCGTCGCTTGCGATCACGGCCACGCTGCCGGGCTTGAGATGCATGTGCAGCTCGTCCGGCGCTTTGCCGCTCTCCTGCTCGAGGCCGGGCGCGAAGGACGTGCAGCGCAGTTTTTTGAGCGCGCCGCCGGACTTGACATACGTCGGCGCAGCGCCGTACTTATAAAAATCCGCCTCACCGGTGAAGAGATTCATGCACATGAGATCCACGGTGGCATAGCCCCAGTTCTCCCCGTCGCGCAGGAGCATGGCGGAGTTGAGCAGCTTCATCGCCAGCGCCGGGCTGACGCCGGAGCGCAAAAATTCCTCCAGCATGCCGACCGTGCTGATGCTGCCGTCGGCCGCCGTCTCGCCGCAGCCCATGCCGTCGGACAGGATCACGCACAGCTGCCCCGCGTCTGTCTTGAAATACGTGCCGCGGTCGCCGGAGACTGTCTCACCCTTCTTGCGCATGGACGCAATGCCAACGGAGACGGCCAGCGGCTCTGCCTCGAGCAGGAGCAGGCTGTCGTCACGCGCGGCGTTTTCCGGCATGCACAGGCGCACGCCCAGCGTTGCCGAGAGCTTGTCCAGATAGTCCGGCAGTTCCAGCAGCGGGCGCAGATAGCGGCTGTCGATCGTCACGCGCAGGCGGCCCGTGCTCTCGCGGAACACAGCTGCGTCCGCTTCCACACCGATGGTGCGAAGCCAGCGGATCAGGCGCTGCTCCGCCAGTGGGTCAGCGCCGTAGCTGCTGTCGAGCTCACGGGAAACATTTGTGAGCACCTGCGCAAAGTCGGCATACTGCTCCCAGAGCACGGTGCGGTTTTCCTGCAGCGTTTCCTGCATCCGCTGCCGGTAGGCACGCAGGCGCAGCTCGCCGTTGACGACCTCGGTATACTCGTGCAGATGGACACAGCGGTCACGAAAGTACGGCGGGAAATCCTCCGGCAGCAGCCGGCCGCGCGCCTGAATGCGGCGCGTAACATCGTTCATAATGTTGAGTGTATCAAGCGCCCGGCGCGTCCAGCACTCCTGCTGCAGCTTGCACCGGTAGCAGACGCGGTCGGCCGCGCGGTCAAAGACTTTCGCCACATCAGCATCATTCTCTGCCGTACTTGCAGCCTGACATGCCGTGTCATGCAGCTGCTGATACGCATGCGCCACGCCGCCGACGCGCCCCGCGACATAGCGGCGCAGACCGGACTCCCCGCTCCCGCCGCGCAGCGGCTGCAAAAACGCGCCGACCGCCACCACGAACTTCTTCGGGATCACCAGATATGCGCCCATGGCAAGCGCCAGCTCCACGCCCGCGCCGATGCGCAGCTCCGGAAGCGGGATGCAAAACAGCGTCAGCAGGTACGCCGCCGCGAATATGAGCAGATAAAACCCACGCCGATGCTTGCAAAACTGCCCGGACAGCAGCCCGGCAGCGGCATAGACGACCGAGAACAGGGCGCCCGCACCGGCGGCCACGTCCATGGCGATGCCGAGGATCAGCCCGGCCGATGCCCCGCACAGCGCGCCGCCCGTCCCGCTGAGGATGAGCAGAATGAGCACCGAGAGCGCCCGGCCGACCGACAGCGTGTCGAACAGCAGCAGATTGTTCACGCCCATGAGCAGACACGCCAGCAGAAACACGGCCGAGACATTGCGGCAGATCTCCGCATTGACCGTGCGCGGCTCCTGCGCGCGCAGCAGATCGTCAAATCCATAGGCCGATGCGGCGCACAGCAGCAAAAACAGTACCATACGAGACACCAGCAGCAGCGACAGGCCGCCCGTGAGCAGGCACAGCACCAGCCGCGTCAGTATGTAAGCCGCCGCGGAGACGGCCGACGGATACCAGCGCGTCTGCACAAACGGATGACTGCGCAGAAAATATGCCGTCAGAAAAATCAGGCAGCAGCCGGCGGCGAGCTGCGTGCCGGTCGCAACGCCGAAGGCCGCAAAGTAGCCGAGCGCGCAGCCGGCAAGGCACAGCGCACCGCCGGAGCCATACCCCATCGCCGCCAGGAACGCCAGACCGAACGGCGCCGGCGACCCGGCGATATGCGCCGTTGACAGGATCAGCCCGAGCGCAAAGCTGACGAGCATACCGACCCATTTGGCATTTTCACTTGCCGGCAGCAGCCCGATCGGGCTCGGCAAGGCGCCGGGTGCACGCACCGGCCGGTCGTGTCCCGCGATCTTGACATTCATAACGGTTCCTCCTGACGCAAAACAGTTTACATAAATTATAGATTTTCATTGTTATGAAAACTGTCATTCCCCGCTGTCGCAGAAAATGTCTTTGCGCAGGAATCGTTTGCTTTTGGGCGCAAAAAAGCTGCCGGCCGCAAACCGACAGCTTTTGATGAAATTCCGTTTTAATCGCGTGGGCTCAGTCCTTATTGTCCGCCGGGTACAGGAGGTGCTCACCGATGCGGAACACGTCGCCGGCGCCCACGGTCAGGATAATGTCGCCCGGGCGGGCAATGCGGCGCAGCTCGGCCTCGATCTCCGCAAACGTCGGGTAAAACTTCGCGCCCGGGATCTGCGCGGCCAGATCGGCAGAAGAAATGCCGATGGTGTTTTTCTCGCGCGCAGCATAGATCTCCGCCAGATAGACGATCGTCGGGCGGCGCAGCTGCTCCACAAAATCATTGAAGAGCTTTGCCGTGCGGCTGTAGGTGTGCGGCTGGAACACGACGATCGTGCGCTGATAGTCGAGCGTATCCACCGCATCGAGCAGCGCGCGCAGCTCACTCGGGTGGTGCGCATAATCGTCATACAGATCCGCGCCCTGGAACTTGCCCTTATAATCAAACCGCCGGCCCGCGCCTTCAAAGCCGGCAAGACCGTACTTGACGGCATTGGGGCTGACGCCGAGCACAATGGCCGCAGCCGTGGCAGCGAGCGCGTTGCGCACATTGTGGATGCCGGGAACATGGAGCGTCACATGGGCAAACAGATTTCCCCGGTGATAAATATCAAACTCGGACGAAGAGCCGCGGTGTATGATGTTCTCCGCATACACGTCCGCCTTCGGGCTAAGACCGAAGGTGACGACCTTGCGCTCGATCCCGCGCAGCGCATCCATGGTATTGACATCGTCACAGTTTGCGATCACGGTGCCGGTCTCGGCCGGAACGCGCTCGGCAAACTGGCGGAACGAGTGCTTGATGTCCTCGATGTCCTTGAAAAAGTCCAGATGATCCGCCTCGATGTTCAAAATCACGGCGATCGTCGGATTCAGCGAAAGGAACGAGTTATAGTACTCGCACGACTCCATGATGATCGTATTGCCCTTGCCGACACGGTGGCAGGCGTGCAGCAGCGGAAGCGTGCCGCCGATCATGACGGTCGGGTCTTTTTCCGCCGCCATCATGATGTGCGTGCACATGGACGTCGTCGTCGTCTTGCCGTGTGTGCCGGAAATACACAGCGCATTCGGGTAGCCGCGCATGAGCGCGCCCCATGCCTGCGTCCGCTCAAAGACCGGGATGCCGCGGCGGTGCGCCTCGTGCACCTCCGGATTGTCGTCATGAACGGCGGCCGTGCGGATCACGAACTCGATATCATCCGTAACGTTGGCGGCGCTGTGGCCGATGTGGATCGGAATGCCGCGCTCGCGCAGCGTGAGCGTATTGTCGCTCTCGCTCATGTCCGAGCCGCGGATGTCCAGCCCCGCATCATGCAGCACCTCTGCCAGCGGCGACATGGACACGCCGCCGATACCGATCAGCAGCCCGGTTTTCCCGGGAACCAGATAATCCTGAAAATCCATTCAAAGCACCAAATTTCATTCAAAATATTGTAATGTCCGGCGCAGCGGGATCGCCCAACGCCGCGCGAACTGGTTACAGACAGGTTACAGTTGTTATTTTCATACCGGGGTATTATAATACGTTTGACGCTACATTACAATATATTTTTTGCCGAACCGGCCGCAAAAAGCCGGTTCATCCAAGGGAAAAGGAGCCAGAGCGCATGAACGAAGCCTGGAAAGAACTCAAGCAGGAGTGCGCGCAGTGCCGGCGCTGCGGTCTCGGTGAGACGCGGCATCACCTCGTATTCGGTGACGGCGCCGAGGATGCGCGCATCATGCTCATCGGCGAAGGCCCCGGCGAACAGGAAGACCTGCAGGGGCTGCCGTTTGTCGGGCCGGCCGGCAAGCTGCTCGATGATATGCTCGAAATGATCTATCTCGACCGGACGAAGGTCTACATCGCCAACATCGTCAAGTGCCGCCCGCCGCACAACCGTGACCCGCAGTTCGTGGAGCAGAAATGCTGCGGCGAATGGCTGCAGCGGCAGATCGCGCTCGTCGACCCGGCGATCATCGTCTGCCTCGGCCGGATCGCTGCGACCGCACTCATCAAAGACCCGTTTCGCATCACGCGCGAGCATGGGCAGTGGTTTGATGTCAATGGCCGGCGCTGTATGGCGATCTATCACCCCTCCGCCCTGCTGCGCGACCCGAGCAAGCGGCCGGAGACGTTCGTCGATCTCAAAGCGCTGCAGCGGGAGATCTATACGCGCTGCCCGGAGGTGTACCCCGATGCCTGACGCACGCATCCGCCGCGCAGCCGCGGCCGACCTGCCGGTGCTGACCCGGCTCTGGCAGACCGCCTTCGGCGATCCGCCGGAGCTGATCGGCGCATTTTATCATCGCTTTCCGCCGCAAGCGGCCGCCTGGGTCGTTGAGGTAAACGGAACTGTTGTCACGGCAGCGCATCTGCTGGGCGGCCGGCTGCATACGGCTGACGGGACCACTCTCCCCTGCGCCTATGTCTATGCGGTCTCTACCGATCCGGCGCAGCAGGGACACGGCTATGCGTCGGCACTGATGCGCCGCTTTGCCGCCGAAGCGGACGCGAACGGCTGCGTGCTCTATACGCTCCCGGCAGAAGCGTCCCTGTACGCATGGTATCGGTCGGTCATGGGTACCACACAGACTGCCCGCGGTGCGCGGCTGCGCATCGCACGAGCACCGGATATGCAGCGCCCGCCGGTCATCGAGCGGGTCAGCGCGCAGGAGTACGCCGCATTGCGGGAGCAGGCACTGCGCGGCCGCGCGCACGTGGAACTGTCTGCTGCGCTGCTGGCATTTCAGGCAGATCTCTGCGATCTGTGCGGCGGCGCGCTGGTGCGCATCGCCAGCGGGTGTGCCGTTGCGGAGCGGGACGGGGCGCAGCTGCTCATAAAGGAGCTGCTGGGTACGGACGTTTTGCCGGCCGTTCAGGCACTGCTTGCAGGCTTCGGCGCACAGGAGGCGCAGCTGTGTGTTCAGCGGCCCGACGGCGCACAGACGCTGGCTGCTTACCGCCCGCTTTCCTGTGTGGCTCCGGATGTGCTCTGGGGACTTTATCTGGACTGAGTGAAAGTTTCATAAATTAGAAATACTTTTTGCCTTGCTTCTGTAATATTGTCCCGGTAACATTCTCTATCGAAGCAAGCAATCCGATTTCATTTTATCCTCACCCCCTCAACAAAACAAAGCGAAACAGCGCAGAAGTGTTCTTCTGCGCTGTTTCGCTTTTGCGGGGAAAAAATATTTCTTTTCGGACACCATGCGGAAGCGTGTCCGGTTACTGAACAAATTCCACAAATAATGTGAAAAAATCATTGAAAAACAGCAAAATTTTGAACAAAAGAAATCCCCTTCGGGCGGATATTTTGTTTGACAATTAACAACAAATCCGCTATACTTCAGGTGTATGAGTAGATATCCACATCGGCAAAGCTGTCTGGGAATCGCGCATATATCCAAGCATTTTTGTCGGGTTTTCATAAACCGGAATGTCAAATCATACAAAGTCTGTTGTTGAATGCGAAAAATTTTAAGGGGGCTTGCACATGAGAGACTTGAAACACCTGATCGCATTTGAAAACCTGCTCCAGGAGGCCAACAACGAGTTGGTCCGGCAAGGAAAGGCAGACGGCAAGAGAGCACTGGGTTACACCTGCTACTTCATGCCGGAAGTTCTGCTTGACCTGCCCGGCTGCTTTGCAGTCCGTCTGAGAGCGCCGAAATGCACTTCTCCGGACATGGCTACATATTACATGTCCAGCCGTACCTGCCATTACGGCCGCAGCCTCTTCGAGCGTGCGCTCGAAGGCGGCTACAACTTCCTGGACGCTGATTTCGGCACCGAGACCTGCACGGTTACCTGCCGCTTCCAGGAGCACCTTGGCTACATGGACGTCATCCAGAATCCGGACTTCTTCGTGACGTTCACCGACGTGCCGTTCAAGAGAAACCAGAACAGCATCGAGCATTATGAAGGCCAGCTGCAGGCCCACGTCCTCGATCCGCTGCATGAGAAATTCGGCATCGACATCTCCGACGAGGCCCTCATGAAGGCCATTGACCTGCACAACGAGATCAGCGCGGTCATCAACGAGATCGGCGATTACCGCAAGCTCGATAACCCGACCATCACGGGCTATGAGTTCCAGGTCATCCAGCTCTGCTCGCTGGTCTGCCCGAAGGAACTGATCCTCCCGATGCTCAAGGAAACGGCCAAAGAGCTCAAGACCCGCAAGCCCGACAAGAAGAGTCCATTCCGCTGCAAGGTCGTTCTGGCCGGCTCCGAGAACGACGACCCCGAGTTCACTAAGCTGATCGAAGGCTGCGGCGCCGAAGTCGTCTGCGACCGTCACTGCTACGGTGCTGTGGAGTCCCGTGCTCCCATCGTGGTCAAGGACGGCGAGAAGCCGCTGACCGCGATCGCCCGCCACTATCTCGAGACCAGCAACTGCCCGCGCTTCATGCCGCAGGATATCATGCGCGAGCGCAAGCAGCGTCTGGCCGACCTCGCCAAGGAATACAAGGCCGACGGCATCATCGTTGCCTCCAACAAGTTCTGCGAATACTGGAGCTACGAGCGCACGATCGACACCATCGTCATGCCGCGTGACTTTGGCTACCCGGTCTGCTCCATCGAAAAGGAATACATCAACGGCGCCTCCGGCCAGCTGCGTACCCGCTTCCAGGCCTTCGTCGAGAGCATCGAAATCAAGAAGATTCAGGAGGGCAAATAATGAAATACGATATGAAAGCACTTGCCCATGATTTCTGGTACGGCAAGCCCCATCAGGAGCGCCGTCTGGGCGATCTCTACATTGACAAGACCGGTCTGTACAAGCACAGAGAGTGGCGTGGCTTCCCCGACACCATGTACTACTTCTATAACATCTGGCTGTACAACTACGCGCACATGGTCATGGACGTTGTCCGCTACGGCGGCCTCATCAACTTTGCCAAGGGCGTGTGGCGCTACCGCTGGGTCGGCCAGACCTACCTGCCGGTTCTGCACTGGTTCGACCGCGGCATGGAAGGCATGCGTGGCGAGGGCCTGAAGGCCTCCGCGTGGCACTACCGCGGCATGGTCAACGCGACCATCTTCCAGTTCCAGCGCATGTTCTCCTCCGACGCCAACCTCCGCGGCGGCAAGAAGAACTACAGATGGCATCACAACGTTGCCCACAACGAGACCGTCTGGGGCGGCGTGTTCTATCCCTGGCACGGCAAGCTGACGAACGTCCCGATGGAGATGATCCCGTACTTCGTCACCTGCCACGTCAACAGCCACACCGTTCTCAACTACATCGACGCGGTGCAGTCCATCGGCCTGCCGGGCGATCCGTGCCCGATGTGCCAGGCGGAGGCCGGCCTGTTCGTCCTCGACGACATGCCCGATTACGCGCCGATCGTTGTCACCTCCAACGAGGCCTGCGACGCTTCCGTCGCCACCTCCATCCTGCAGGACTGGTTCCTCGACAAGCCGCTGTTCGCCATGCCGCAGCCGATGCAGTTTGACGATCCGCTGCTCAAGAAGCATTGCCGCGACGAGATCGAGCAGTGCTGGAAGTTTGTCGAAGAGCAGACCGGCATCCCGTTTGACTGGAATTCCCTGGTCAAGTGCATCGAGTCCCAGAACGAGCTGATGAAGTTCGAGTGGGAGAAGTGGGATGTCGCCGCCAAGACCAACTACTACCCGGTCAACGGCGTTGCGCAGGCTCTGTACCGTATCTACCAGTCTCAGTTCGGCGATCTGCCGGTCTGGCATGAGGTCGACGGCCACGTCCGCAAGATCCTCAATAAGTGCGTCAGAAAGAAGATCAACAGCTTCCCGGAGACCCGCCACAGAGTGCTGGCATGGTCCTGCGCGCCGCTGTACTACTCCAACTGGTGCACCTGGGCGTATAACTGCTGGGGTCTGAACACCGTCATGAACATGGACTCTCTGATGTTCAACATGACCATCCGCACCGACAGCTATGACCACTGCCTGGACGACATGGCACAGTATCACATGTGGGCTCCGATGCGCCGTATGGCCGTCGGCGGCCTGCACCACATCTTTGAGTGCTGGAAGTACATGGAGGAGTTCAACTGCGACATGGTCATGATGTACGATCAGCTGCAGTGCAAGGGCATGCAGGGTGTGCACGGCCTGTTCGAGGACGAGTTCCGTGATAGAAACATCCATGCTATCTGGATGCCGCACGCGCTGCCTGACAGCCGCACCGTGTCCCGCATGGAGATCCGTCAGATCATCAACGACTACATGACAACCGTCATGCACGAGGAAGCCCTCGACCCGACCCTGCTCGAGTTCGACGACTCCATGACTTGGTAATTAGAAGGAGGAAACGAAATGAAAGCAAAAATTCTGAAAGCTCTTCTCATGGCGCTTGGCGTCAACGCCGCGCTGTTTGCCGTTTTCTTCTTTGACCTCGACGGCAAGCTGCTGTTCTACGTGGTCGAGCCCACCCTCAAAAAGCATTACGACAACATGCCGCGCCGCGACATGACCAAGATGCCGTATGAGATGAACAAGCCGAACTACGAGTACAACGTCTGATCACCTTACAATCTAAAAACATAGAATAGATATAACAGGAGGAGAAGTAATACTATGAAATACTTTGGCGGATGCGACGTAGGTTCCACCTACACGAA
>OIZQ01000646.1_pt1 | contig 17089 bp, 19 predicted proteins | sample 1588491 | NCBI WGS metagenome assembly OIZQ01 (sample SAMN03283262) | human gut metagenome | biome: human-associated habitat; material: feces | host: Homo sapiens | place: USA | collected 2013
AAAAGCGAGTGTCCTCACAGCTTTTCAAATGCTGTAAGAACACTCGCCATGGTGCGCGAGGCGGGACTTGAACCCGCACGCCCGTAGTGAGCACTAGAACCTGAATCTAGCGAGTCTGCCAATTCCACCACTCGCGCAAACAACGTAGTTGATTATAACCGATGTTCTTGTGTTTGTCAACACCTTTTTTCGATTTCTTTCAACTTTTTTGAGAGACTGGTGCGAGCGATGGGACTTGAACCCACACGTCCTTACGAACACAGGCACCTCAAGCCTGCCTGTCTGCCGATTCCAGCACGCTCGCAGATGTTCGCCTCTCAAAGGTACTTGCTCATTATACCAGACAACCTATATTTGTCAAGCCCCAAAATTACACCTGCGCAAGCACCTGACCGATGGGCCCGTCGATGACCAGATCGGCGCCGATATCCGCGCCCACGGTGCCCTTGTTGATGACCACCAGCTTATGACCCCGGTAGTAGCGCACCAGTCCCGCCGCCGGATACACCACCAGCGACGTGCCGCCGATGATCAGCATGTCCGCGCTGTGGATGTACCGCAGGGCCTTGTCCATCACGTCCTCGTCCAGCCCCTCCTCATACAGCACCACGTCCGGCTTGATGTCGCCGCCGCAGGTGCATTTGGGCACGCCGGTACTGTGCAGGATGGCGTCCAGCCCGTAGAACTTATGGCACCGCTCGCAGTAGTTCCGCAGCACGCTGCCGTGAAGCTCCAGCACCTCGCGGCTGCCCGCCTTCTGGTGCAGGCCGTCGATGTTCTGGGTGATGACGGCTTTCAGCTTGCCCTCCTGCTCCCACTGGGCCAGCTTCCGGTGAGCGGCGTTGGGCTGGGCGTCGGGCGCCAGCATCTTCGCCCGGTAGAACTCATAGAACTCCGCCTTGTGGGCCATGTAAAAGCTGTGGCTCAGCATGGTCTCCGGCGGATAGCGGAACTTCTGGTGATACAGCCCGTCCACGCTGCGGAAATCCGGGATGCCGCTCTCCGTCGACACGCCCGCTCCGCCGAAAAACACGATGTTATCGCTGCCGTCCACCAGCTCTTTCAGTCTGCGGATCTGTTCGTCCATGGTACGCTCCTCCTTACTCTACATAGGAATTTTCCACTTTGATAATAGCCCGGTAGCGGCCCTCCATCCCCTCCACCAGACGGCAGACCTGCTGGGCCACCTGCGGCCGGGTCAGCTGCTCGTCAAAGGGGATCACCACATCGAAGATCAGGTTGGTGTGGGTCGCGCCGGGAACCATGCGGAAATCATGGATGGTGATACGGGGATCGATGGTCTTGACCAGCGCTGTCACCTGCTCCCGGAGCGCCGTCACCACCGGGTCGCCCACCACCACGGGATCCATGTGGATCACCGCCTCGCAGCGGAGCTTCCGGGTCAGCTCCATCTCGATATTGTCGATGGCGTCGTGCATCTCCAGCAGTTCCCCGTCCGCCGGGACTTCGGCGTGCAGGGAGATAATGCGCCGCCCCGGGCCGTAGTCATGCACCACCAGATCGTGGACGCCCACCACCTGCGGATGCGCCGTCACCAGCTCCTCAATCTGGCGCACCAGCGCCGGGTCAGGGGCCTGCCCCAGCAAGGGACTGATGGTGTCCCGGGCCGCCTGCACCGCCGACCACAGGATGAACAGCGCCACCACAAGCCCCACCCAGCCGTCCAGCGGCACACTGATGAACCGGCTGGCGACAGTGGCCAGCAGTACGGCGGCGGTGGCCGCCGTGTCGCTGAGGCTGTCCGCCGCCGTAGCCGCCATGGCGGCGGAATCGATCTTCTTCCCCACCGCCCTGTTGTAGCGGTACATATACAGCTTCACGGCGATGGAGGCCAGCAGGATACCGCAGGCCAGCCACGAGAACGTCACCGCCTCCGGATGGAGGATCTTGTCCACGGAGGACTTGGCCAGCTCCGCGCCCATCACCAGGATCAGGCCCGCCACCACCAGACCGGAGATATACTCCATCCGTCCGTGGCCGAAGGGATGACCTGCGTCGGGCTTCTTCCCCGCCAGCCGGAAGCCCAGCAGCGTCACCACCGAGGAACCGGCGTCCGACAGGTTGTTGAAGGCGTCCGCCGTGATGGCGATGGAGCCGCTGATGCTGCCTGCCGCCAGCTTTCCGGCGAACAGCAGCAGATTCAGCCCAATGCCCACAAAGCCGCACAGAGCGCCCCAGGCACGGCGCACCGCGCCGTCCTCCACCCGCTCCCGGTTAGGGATGCACCATTTTGCCAGCAGTGAGATCATACACATTTCTCCTTATGGGGATACACATATCGTTTCGTCAGGCCGTAGACCAGCGGGATCATGTACAGCAGCACAGCGTAAGGAATGGCCCGCTGATCCACCCCCAGCATCACCAATGGGATGCTGCACGCAATGTTCCACGGGATCAGCGCCGACAGGACGATGCCGCTGTTTTCCATGTCCACCGCCTGCTCATTGGGGTCGGTATAGCAGCGGTGCAGCAGCTGATTGCCCATGACGATCACCACCGACTGGTTGCAGAAGATCATACCCGCACCCAGACTCACCGCTGCCGAAGCGGCAAAGCGGCCCCAGCGCCGGGCCAGCTTTTCCACCAGTCCCACCGCGCCGTTCAGCACGCCGATACCGTCCAGCAGACCTGCCAGCAGCCCCGTGGTAAACACCAGCGCCGCCGGCTTCGCCATGGAGACGATACCGCCGCCGGAGAGGATATCCTTCAGCTGTCCCGTGGCGGGATAGTAGCCTACCCCCGCCGTTTTCAGCATGTCCCACACCGTCATGCCCTGCACGAACACGCTGACCAGTCCCGCCGCCGCCACACTGAGGGCAATGCTGATCAGCACCGGCACCTTCACCAGCGGCAGCACCAGCATCACCGCCGCCGGTAGCAGCGCCCACAGGGAGATGACAGCGCTGTCCCGCAGGGCTTGCAGCAGGCTCTCGTCCACCGCCGTGATGGGGTGGCGGACGGACAGCACAGCGTAGACGATCACCGTCAGCACCACCGGCAGCGCGCCGGTGCGCAGCATGTTCCGCAGGTTGTCATAGAGCTTCGTCCCCGTCTCCGCCGCCACCAGCGCGGCAGAGGAGGACGCGGGAGAGCACCGGTCGCCGAAATACGCGCCGGACAGGATCGCGCCTGCCGCCACCGCCTCGCTGACGCCGCCGGAGCGGGCCAGAGCCATCAGCACGATACCCGCCGTGCCGATAACGCCGAAGGACGTGCCCAGTGCGTAGGCGATCAGCGCCGTCAGCAGAAAGGCCACCAGCACGAACAGCTTGGGAGAGATGGCCTGTACGCCGTAGTAGATGAAAAACACGATGGTGCCGCCGCTGCGCCACAGGGCGGTGATGGCTCCGATGAACACAAAGATTCGCAGTACGATCAGCACCTTGCGGCCCTCTGACCAGGCCATGCCCCACATGGTTTGCAGGCTGTGGCCCTGCTTGCGGCCGTGGAGCGTGAACAGCGCCAGACCCAGCAGCAGCGCCCACAGGAACGACCAGCCCATGACAAGGCAGACCGCCATCGCCGCCAGAAACAGGGCGAAGCAGGCAACCACGCCGCCCATCACTCCGCGCCCCGGATGGTCAGCTTCATCTGGCAGCACAGCCGATCCAGATCCTCGTCCGTCCCGGCGGGCAGCCGCAGCTTGCCGCCGCAGCGGCGGCAGATGAGATCCACCGCGTCACGGTGCACCTGAATGCCGTACTCCGCGCTGCCGCAGGTGCAGCGGATGCCGCCACGGGCAGCGATGTCCTTCAGCTCCGACAGTACCTCGTACATGATGACATTATCGGTAAAAGCTTCCTTTTCCTCACACTTTTCCTTTTCCGCCCGGATGGCCAGCTCCTCCATGGCGCTCTGCACTTGCCGGGTGTCTCCGGCGTAGCAGCACAGCTGCTTCGTCTCCGGGCAGGCCAGACCCACGCCCCGGCCCGTCAGAATAGCCGAAACGTCTACCTCCGCCTGATGGGTGCCGCCGCACAGGCCGCAGGGCACCCACAGCCGGAATTTCACGCCGTCGGTCTGGATCTCCAGCTCGCTTTCGCCGCACTCACAGCCAATGCGGGCCGCCGCGGCCTGCAAAGCGAAAACGCTGCGCGTGCCCAGCACCGCCTTGCCGCATTTGGGGCAGATATAGCCAAAACTGCGTACCTCTTCCATATATTCCACCTCATTATCCGTATTATCTTCGTTATGATACCCTGTATTATACGACATGTCTCCAGCCATTTCCAGTCCCTCCGGCGGATTTTCGTTTTTTGCGCCGCAAACCATTGACAGCGGCCAGAGGGGCGGACTATTATAATAGCTATCAAGAAATCGTCAAGGTTTTTCCGCGAGACGCGGAAAAAACAGCCTTTTACCGTCTTTTTTCGACAAAACTCGTCACCTGCGCCGCACCTCGCCACGCCGCAACATACAGTCCCCCGGAAGCCTCGCAGGTCGAAGATGTGGTGGTTTCGCCAAAACTCCACACTCCTCCGGCGCCGAAAACCCGGTGTCTGTTCTTCCCATTTTGTCGAATTCAGTCAACAAGAATTTGTTTGAAATCGACAAGAATACCTTGAAAACGATGTTGATTTCTGGTAATTTGATATGCAGCAAGGCGATAATCCGGATAATATCACGAAACGCGCCAGGCAAAATTTATGAGAGAGGGCATGAGCAACAATGGAAATGATCACCAAGATCCTGCTGGCGGACAGCAGCGAAGAATTCCGACTACTACTACGACACACGCTGGAGGATACCGGTGAGTTTCAGATCGTGGGCGACACCGGCGACGGCGAGGCGGCGTGGGAGCTGATCCAGCAGACCCAGCCCGATATCGTGGTCATGGACGTGATCCTGCCGGGGCTGGATGGTGTGAGCCTGTTGCAGCGGATGCCGAAAAACGTAAAAACCATCGTGCTGTCGGCCTTTTGCAGCCAGAATATGGTGCAGGAGGTCATGCGTCTGGGCGCATGGTACTTCATTCCCAAGCCTGCCCACATGGATTCGCTGCTGGAGCGGATCCGTGAGGCTGCCGTGCCGGAAAACGGCGCGCTGGCGCTGCCCACACTGGAGGCGGACGTCACCGCCATCATCCACGAGGTGGGCGTTCCCGCCCACATCAAGGGCTATCAGTATGTCCGCGAGGCCATTATCATCGCGGTGCAGGACATGGACGTGATCAACGCCGTGACCAAGGTGCTGTACCCGGAGGTAGCCAAGCGGTTCCATACCACGCCCTCCCGCGTGGAGCGTGCCATCCGCCACGCCATCGAGGTGGCATGGGACCGGGGCGATCTGGAAACGCTGCAGGGTTATTTCGGCTACACCGTCAACAGCGCCAAGGGCAAGCCCACCAACTCTGAGTTCATCGCCATGATTGCGGATCGCATCCGCCTTCGCAAGAAGAATCAGGATCCCCTGAAATAAGCAAAAAAGAGTGAGAAGCTTCGGCTTCTCACTCTTTTTTGCTTATTTCATCATCGGTGTCAGCCGCCAGTCGCTGCCTGGGACAGCCTGCGCCAGATCGGTGTAGGCCAGCGTGTAGAGGTCGGTGTATCCCGCCTCACGGCGGAACAGCGCTTCCGCCCCACTGCCCAACGCCGCCACGTCCGCCGCCTTGGTCAGCACCGGAGCGCCCGCCTTCCGCATCTGCCGCAGCAGAGCGCGGCCGGTCTCGTTGGCCGCCAGCACACGGGCGTAGGGTACGGTCTCCGGCGCTTTCGGCAGTCCCAGCCACGCCGAGAGCACCATCCGCCGCAGCCGCGCCGCCGTGTAGCGCTTGGTTTTCACCGCTGCCAGCAGCTCCTCCACCGTGGCGCAGCGCCGCACCGCGTCATATACCCGGTGGTACAGGCCCTCTCCTCCGCCGTCATAGGCGGTGAATTCTTCTTCCGTCATCTGCCGCAGCCGGGCCAGAATGGCCCGCTCCACCAGCGCTCCGTCCGCGATCCGTCCCGCTGCCAGCTCCCGCAGCAGTACCTCCGCCGCACCGGACGGCAGAAACGCCAGCGCTTCCCCTCCCCTACCCTGCCGCAGCAGCTGCCGGATGTGGGAGGCCGAGGCGTAGCCCTCCGCCGCGCCGCCGTCGTGGGACGCGCCGACGCGGCTCACCACTATCGGCGTCATATCAGTCTCCAATTGGCGGCAGGCTTTCAGATATTCCACCGCCAGCGTGTCGTTGGGCTGGCGCAGCACCGCCGCGCCGTCCCCCAGCCGGGCCTGCACCGCCTGCTGCCGCGCGGCGGCGTAGGTGATCCCCGCCGCCAGCTCTGAGCGGATATCCGCCTGCAAATCAGGCGACAGCAGCGTGTCCGCCGCCGCTTGCAGCAGCGCCGCGTCGCCGCACTCGCTGCCGAAGCCGATGTGGGTGCAGCCCGCCATCTTCAGCAGCTGCACGCCGCCCCGGGCAAAGGTCTCCGCCGTAGTCATAGCCCACGCCGTGGGCAGCTCCAGCACCAGATCCGCGCCGCAGCTGACCGCCATCTCCCCACGGGAGAGCTTGTTCACCAGCGCCGGCTCGCCCCGCTGGACGAAGTTGCCGCTCATGGCGCAGACAATGGCGTCCGCGCCCCGCTGCCGCAGCTGAGAGATCAGATAGGCATGCCCCAAATGAAAGGGATTGAACTCGCACACGATGCCGGTCACCTGCATCCGCGCCACCTCCTTTTTCTCTCATTTTACCCTACACGGGCCGCAAATGCAACTTGACATTTGCCCCACCCCCTATTTACAATAGGAGCAACATAACGAAACGAGGTCTTTCCCATGAACATCGCCCTTTTCTACGCCATGCCGTCGGAGATCGACAGTCTCATTCAAGGGGCCGCGCCCATGGAGACGGTGCACGGCGTTTCCTTCTACCGCATCCGCCCCAACGTCATCGCCTGCTGCGGCGGCGTGGGCAAGGTCAACGCCGCCATGGCCGCCGCGGTGCTGATCGACCGCTATCACCCCGACCTGATCCTCAACGCCGGTGTGGCGGGCTGCTTCGAGGAGGTGCCCATCGGCACGCTGGTGCTGGCGGAGAAATTCGTCCAGCACGACGTGGACACCACCGGCGTAGGTGACCCCATCGGGCTGGTGTCCACCGTGAACAGGGTGGACTTCCCCACCGCCGATTTTGAAAGAGCCAGGGCCGCCATGGACAAGACCGGCTATCCCTACCGCACCGGCACGGTGGCCACCGGCGACTGGTTCGGCATCCCCGGTCAGCGGGCCGACTGGGTGCGTGACACCTTCCATCCCCTGCTGTGCGAGATGGAGGGCGGCGCGGCGGCGCAGGTGTGCTATCGCTGCGGCGTGCCCTTTATGGCGCTGAAATCCGTGTCCGATTGCCTGACCAGCAAGCACGACTACAATTTTAATTTCCCCACCGCCATGCGTGACCTGAACGCCGCCGTCATGGCGTTGGTGGATCATCTGGAGGACTGAACCATGGAACGTATCGCAAGCTTTACCGTCAACCACGACGTGCTGACGCCGGGGCTGTATCTCAGCCGCCGGGACGGCAGCGTCACCACCTTTGATCTGCGCTTCAAGAAGCCCAACACCGGCGATCTGCTGACCAACGCCCAGATGCACTCGGTGGAGCACATCATCGCCACCGCCCTGCGGAATAGCCCGCAGAAGGACGCTGTCATCTACTTCGGCCCCATGGGCTGCCAGACGGGCTTTTACTTCCTGTTCGACAGTCAGCAGCTCACCGACGCCCAGGCCATCGACCTGCTGCGGCAGGTGTTCGCCCAAGGTGCGGTGTGGAACGCCGCCATGCCCGGCAAGTCCTCCCGCGAGTGCGGCAACTACAACAATCTGGACGTGGCGCTGGCCCAGGAATGCTGCGCCTTCTACGCCGACATCATCGACAGCTGGACGGTGGAAAAGCTGGTCTATCCGGAATAAAGGAAAACCTGCGGAAATTCACGGGAAAAATCCCGAATTTCCTGTTGACAACGGCTTTTCCCGCTGTTATACTAGTAAGGCCGCTTTGAATGGGTCAAAAGTTTCGGCTTCGGCTGAACGCCCCCGACAGCGAGTCCGTAATAAAGGAAAGGCAGGTGCAACAAGTAATGCAGGCTATTATCGTGACCGGTGGTAAGCAGTACGCCGTCTCTGAGGGCGACACTCTGTTTATCGAAAAGCTGGACGCCGAGGCTGGCGCTTCCGTGGTGTTTGACCAGGTGCTGGCGATCGTGGACGGCGAGAACACCAAGTTCGGCACTCCCGTGGTGGAGGGCGCGAAGGTGGACGCCACCATCGTGAAGAACGGCAAGGGCAAGAAGATCCGTATCTTCAAGTACACCCCCAAGAAGGGTTACCGCAAACGTCAGGGTCATCGTCAGCCCTACACCAAGGTCGAGATCGGCAAGATCAGCTTCTAAGGTGACAGCATGACGAGCGTCATTTTCCACACCGTGGAAGACCGCATCATCGGATTTGATGCACAGGGCCACAGCGGCTACGGCGAACAGGGCGAGGATATCGTCTGCGCCGCCGTCACCAGCGCCGTAAGGCTGGTGGAAGCCACCGTCAACGACGTGATGGGGCTGTGCGCCTCCGTGAAGGTCAACCAGGAGACCGCCGCCATTTCCCTCCGGCTGCCCGGAGGACTGGCTCCCACAGCGGAATCCACCTGTCAGAATCTTATGACAGGCCTGATGGTCTATCTGGCCCAGCTTCACGACGAATATCCGGAACACATCGAGGTGCTGGAAGCGTAAGCTCCCGCCCTTGTATCTTACAGAAAGGATGGTACTGCGAAATGTTGCACATTGGTCTGCAGTTCTTCGCCCATAAAAAAGGTATGGGCTCCACCAAGAACGGCCGTGACTCCGAGTCCAAGCGCCTTGGCCCCAAGCGCGCTGACGGTCAGTTCGTTCTGGCTGGCAACATCCTTGTTCGCCAGCGCGGCACCCACATTCACCCCGGCACCAACGTGGGCAAGGGTACCGACGACACCCTGTTCGCCAAGGCTGACGGCGTTGTCCGCTTTGAGCGTCTGGGCAAGGATCGTAAGCAGGTTTCTGTTTACCCCGCCGAGTAATTTGTCTTATAAAACCGCGTCTGTCGCTTGACAGGCGCGGTTTTCTTATTGCCCGTAAGGCAAAATTCACAATTCACCCCTTGTAATTCCGGTTTCTTTCGTATACAATAAAGTTGTCTTATTCCAACCGCTGCCCGGACACTCCACTTCTTGCCCGGCGGCGGCAACTTAAAGGAGGAAGATCCGCTGTGACTGGCGGTGCGGCAGTGTGGAGACCTGTCGTAATGCGGCGCGCCGGAAGGCGGCTGCGAGGCGGCTTTTTGCGGAGGCAGAGCGGCTACAGTCAATACGAATATGGCAAAGGTCATACTGAAGGATCTGAAGAAGGTCTACCCCAACACCGAGAAGAAGAAAAAGGTCAAGAAGGGCGAGGAGCCGGAGAAGAAGCACAATCTCCAGATCACCGAGGAGGGCGTCGTGGCCGTCCAGCAGTTCAGTCTGGAGATCGCCGACAAGGAGTTTATCGTGTTGGTCGGCCCCTCCGGCTGCGGCAAGTCCACCACCCTGCGGATGATCGCCGGTCTGGAGGACATTACCTCCGGCGAGCTGTGGATCGGCGACAGGCTGATGAACGACGTGGAGCCCAAGGATCGTGATATCGCCATGGTGTTCCAGAACTACGCCCTGTACCCCCACATGACCGTGTATGAAAACATGGCCTTCTCCCTGAAGCTGAAAAAGGTGCCCAAGGATGAGATCGACCGCAAGGTGCGTCAGGCGGCGGAAATTCTGGACATTACCCAATATCTGGATCGCAAGCCCAAGGCGCTGTCCGGCGGCCAGCGGCAGCGTGTGGCCATTGGCCGCGCCATTGTTCGCGACCCGGCGGTGTTCCTGATGGACGAGCCGCTGTCCAATCTGGACGCCAAGCTGCGTAACCAGATGCGCGCCGAGATCATCAAGCTGCGCCAGCGGATCGACACCACCTTTGTATACGTCACCCACGACCAGACCGAGGCCATGACGCTGGGCGACCGCATCGTCATCATGAAGGACGGCTTCATTCAGCAGATCGGCACCCCCCAGGAGGTGTTCGACCATCCCGCCAACCTGTTCGTGGCCGGGTTCATCGGCACCCCCCAGATGAACCTGTTCGACGCGCGGCTGGTGAAGAATAACGGCAAATACGCCGTGAGCATTGACGGCGTGACCGTGGAGCTGTCCGACGAGAAGCAGCAGCGGCTGAGTGCCAAGGACGTGCCGGAGCAGGACGTGGTGCTGGGTGTGCGCCCGGATCATATCATGCTGTGCGCCGACGGCGTAAAGGGCAAGGTGGATGTCAGCGAGCTGATGGGCTCCTCCGTACACCTGCACATCACCGCTGGCGACAAGGACGTGGTGGTCATCGTGCCCACCAACGGCAATGCCGCCCACTTCCCCATGGGCAGCGAGGTCAACATGATCTTCGGTGGCAACGTGGCCCATGTGTTCAGCAAGGAGACGGAAAAGAATCTGGAGTGGTAACACTTCGCAATATAAAAATGACCGCCTTTGGGCGGTCATTTTTTTGCCGGTGCAGGGGTCAGAATACCTCCGGGCGGTTGGTATAGGCCAGATCCGCCGTGGCGGTTTTCAGCTCTTCCATGCTGCGGATATCCCGCTTGCGCAGGTCGGTCTGGGTCTGGGGCGGCAGGGCGTAAAAGTAGGTATACGCCTGGGGATCGTTGTTGAGAAGATCGGTAAGATCGGCTGCATATTTCATAAAAAACACCTCCGCCGCTAGTGTGCGCGGCGGAGGTGTCGTTTATGCGGTCAGCGCTGGTACTCGAACTCCAGATCGTACATGCTGACGATGTGGCCGTCCTGAATGCCCATCTGCTCCAGCTGGTCGAACAGACCGCTCTGGCGCAGCATTTTGTCGAAATACATGCGGCTTTCGTAGTCGGAGAAATTGATGTTGGCCATGAGCCTTTGCAGCCACGGCCCCTCCACCAGCCACGTGTCGTCCTCCCGCTCGATGTGCAGCGGCTCGGAGGTGTCGATCTGGGGCGGCCGGGGCACATACTCCGGCTCGTAGACCGTGACAGGCGGCAGCTCGCTGAGCCGCTGGGCGATGTGCCGCACCAGCTCCCGGGTACCCTGATGGGTGGCGGCGGACATGGCAAAGAACTCATAGCCCAGCTCCTCCACGTGGGCACGGAAGGCGTCCAGCTGCTGGTTGTCCATCAGAAGATCGGTCTTGTTGGCCACGGCGATCTGAGGACGGGTGGCCAGCTCGGGGCTGTACTCCTTCAGTTCGGCGTTGATGGCATCGAAATCCGCGATGGGGTCGCGGCCCTCACTGCCGGAAACGTCCACCAGTTGCACCAGCAGACGGCAGCGGTCGATGTGCCGCAGGAAATCGTGACCCAGACCGGCGCCCTCACTGGCGCCCTCGATGATGCCGGGAATATCGGCCATCACGAAGCTGACGCCCTCGTCCACGTACACCACGCCCAGATTGGGATACAGGGTGGTGAAGTGGTAGTTGGCGATCTTGGGGTGGGCCTTGGTGACCACGCTCAGCAGCGTGGACTTGCCCACGTTGGGGAATCCCACCAGTCCCACGTCCGCCAGCAGCTTCAGCTCCAGCACCACGTCGTGGCTCTCTCCGGGCAGACCTGCCTTGGCGAAGCGGGGCACCTGACGGGTAGGGGTGGCGAAATGCTGGTTGCCCCAGCCGCCCCGGCCGCCCTTGCACAGCACATAGGGCTGATCGTCGGACATGTCCTTGATGATCTCGCCGGTCTCGGCGTCACGCACCAGCGTGCCCCGGGGGACACGGATGGTGAGGCTCTGGCCGTCCTTGCCGGACTTCCGGCCGCCCTGACCGTCCACGCCGTTGGCGGCCACATATTTGCGCTTGTAGCGGAAGTCCATCAGAGTGGACATGTTGTCGTCCACCTTCAGGATGATGGAGCCGCCGTCGCCGCCGTCACCGCCGTCCGGGCCGCCGGCGGCAATGTATTTCTCCCGGTGAAAGGCCACTGCACCGTTGCCGCCGTTGCCGGCGCGGCAGGTGATGCGGGCCTTGTCGATAAATCCATTTGCCATTGTGTTACCTCGTTCTATCTGAAAAATGTGCCTATTGTACCTAGTATATCCTATTTTAGCGGAAAATAGCGGTTACGTCAAGTGGCGGCACGCCGCGCTCCCCCCACGTGTCATTCCGAGCCAGTGCTCACACTGGCTCGGAAATCCGCAGCTTCCTTTGTAGAGTTGTGTCCGCGCATCCCCCCTACACAGCAAAAAGCGGACGACCGCTGTCATCCGCTTTCTCGTCTTGTAACATCTCCACGGTACAAATATTATAGGGAGGAATAGGGCGATGGCTGCACGGAAATCGCGCAGCCATCAAAAGGGATTTGAGGATAGAAAGGAAAAGTAATATGTGGAGAATTACTGTCTATAAAATACACGATATTGCAAGATATGTAAAGCGACATTTTTTCATCTTTCCATGAAGAAATGTCATATTTGACGGTTGCATTTGCAGCAGTCTCATGGTAAAATTTATGCTATTGTAAAGCAGGCAATACGGAAAGGAGAACGCTCATGGACGCAAAAAAGCTGGCAGCGCTGGCCGCGGCGGTGGATCAGGGCAGCTTCACCCGGGCGGCGGAGCAGCTGGGCTACACCCAGTCGGGGCTGACCCACATGATGAACAGTCTGGAGCGGGAGATCGGCTTCTCCGTGCTGCTCCGGGATCGCCGGGGCGTCCGGCTGACCCCGGCGGGCCAGCGGATCATGCCCATGGTGCGGCAGTGTCTCGCCGCCAATCAGGCGCTGGAGCGGGAGATCGCGCTGGTAAACTCCCATCAGGAGGAGACCGTCCGGGTGGCCTCCTATGCCAGCATCGCCATGCATTGGCTTCCGGAGCTGATTGAGCAGTTCCGCCGCCGTTACAGCGGCGTCAGCGTGGATGTACAGATGGGCTCGGTGGAGGAGGTATACCGCTGGGTTCGTGAGGGGAGAGTAGATATGGCCTTTGCCAGCCGTCAGGAGAGCAGCACGCTGGACTGGACGCCCCTGAAGCCCGACCCGCTGCTGGCCATCCTGCCCCGCAGCTTCGATACCGGCGGTGCCGCCAGTCTGGACGTCCGGCGGCTGGAGGGACAGGAGTTTCTGATGCCCTCTCTGGGCTTCCATCTGGATATCATGCGGGCGCTGGATCGCTGCGGCGTCACGCCCGTCATCCGGGACACCCAGGTCAGCGATACGGTCATCATCTCCATGGTGGAGCACGGGCTGGGCGTCAGCATTCTCAGCCGTCTGGTGCTGAAGGGCCGGTCGGACGACGTGCTGGCGCTGCCGCTGGACCCTCCCGCCGTGCGGGAGCTGGGCGTGGCCACCCTCCCCCACCTCCGCCCACTGGCGAGGAAGTTTTTGCAGTTCACCGCAGAGATGGTGGAGAAACTATAAATATGTTATAGAGTATTTCGCCCTCCGGGGCGACCTACTTTTGTCAACAGTGACAAAAGTAGGCAAAAACACCGGAAGGAACCTCCGGGCGCGCTATGCGTTGTGCGAATTCATCGGCTTTTACCGCACGATTACAGGGGATTTCCTTTTTCGATTTGATAAAAGGATCGTCTCTGCTCCAGCGTCGCTGCCGCTGATGCCTACGCCGAACAACGCTGTTGTTTCTACCGTTGATGACGTGAGCGGCAGCGGCGCAGGAAGAAAGTCGATGCGTCATACGCTGCGAAAACGGATATGTTCTGTGAACGCGTGGTATAAGGCATCATATTTGTAAAAAGGCATAGCGTGCGCGGATTCTTAAACCGCAGGTTTAAGCAGCGTTTTTGGGTACTTTTGCCGCTGCGGGCAAAAGTACCTCGCGCTCGGAAGCGCGAAACCTCCCCAAACAACAATAACAACAAAATCATACACTCAGGAGAATCATCCCATGTTACACTTCACCCCCGTGACCGCAGAGAGCATGCCTCTGCTGCGCCCCTATTACGAAACCTGCCCCTACCGCCTGTGCGAATACAGCTCCGGCGTGAAATACATGTGGCGGGGCCACCTCCGCTCGGAGTACGCCTTTACCGACGGCTGCCTTGTCATCCGCAACTGCATCGACGGCGTGCCCCAGTTCGACTATCCCATCCCCGGCCCGGAGGGCGACGTGGACGCCGCCCTCACCACCATCGAGGACGACTGCCGCCGCAAGGGCGTGCGGCCCATCTTCTCCGTGGTGCCGGAATCCGAGGCGGGCAAGCTGGCGCTCCGCTGGCCCCGCGTCACCATCACCAACGAACGGGCATGGAAGGACTACCTCTACCACGCGGAGGACTTGGCCCACTTCGCCGGCCGCCATTACAGCGGCCAGCGCAACCACATCAACAAATTCAACAAGGAGCACCCCGGCGCGGAATTCATCCCCCTGACGGTGGAAAACGCCGATCTGCTGGCGGCCTTCTGGGTCGACTACCAGCAGGAATTCCAGAAGCAAAGCCCCGAGGCCAAGCGGGAGCTGGCGCTGGCGCAGGAGCTGTTCAGCCATCTGGATATGGGCCTGTTCCGGGCAGGCGGCATTTTGTGGGAGGGCCGTCTGCTGGCCATTGCGCTGGCGGAAAAATGCGGTGAAACGCTGGTATGCCACATTGAAAAAGCCCTGTATTCCCATGCGGGGGTCTACCCCGCCATGGTGCAGCAGTTTGCCGCCTACTACGGCGGCGACTGCCGCTGGATCAACCGGGAGGACGACGGCCGCGACCGTGGCCTGCGCACCTCCAAGCTGCAATACCTGCCCGCCGAGCTGGGCAGCAAAATGCGCTTCGAGGTAGGCTGCGAGCTGGACGCTCTGCGGCACATCCCGGAGCTGACCACGGAGCGGCTGACCCTCTCCCCTTTCACTGACGAGGACAAGGCCGCCTACAACACCCTCTGTCTGGACGACGACCGCAACCGCTGGTGGGGCTACGACTACCGGGACGACCTGAAGGGTGAGCTGACTGAGAACTATTTTCTGGATGTGACCCGGCAGGACTTTGCCAACCGCATCGCCATCAACTTCGCCGTCCGGCTGGAGGGCCGCTGCATCGGCGAAGTAGTGCTGTATAACGGCGACTGGCGGGGCTCCATGGAACAGGGCTGCCGCATCGCACCGGAATTTGCCGGACACGGCTACGGCACCGAGGCCTTTGCCGCCGTGGCAGACTGGGCGCTGTACCATCTGGGCCTGACCCGTGTGGTGGCAAAATGCTACAAGGAGAACGCCGCGTCGGAGCGGATGCTGTCCTTCTGCATGCGCCACACCCATGACGATGAGACGTTCCGCTATTTTGAGAAGCTGGTGTGATAACGTCCTGTTTTTTCTGCCCCTATAACCGGCCTTATTGTACCGATAAAGCGCCTTAATGTACCAATAAAAGCACCCCACAAGGGGTGCTTTTATCTGTTTTATACTATCTGTTATCATTTCAGCAGCTTCATCCGCACCCGATAATCCGGCATCACCTTGGCCACCTCGGCATAAAAGGCTGAGCTGTGGTCATGGTGGCGGATATGCGCCAGCTCATGCACCACCACATAGTCAATGGCCTCCTCCGGATACTGCATCAGGTACAGGGAGAAGCAGATGCCGTTCTTCCCGGAGCAGCTGCCGAACCGCGTCCGGGCAGCGGTGATCTTCACCGACGTGGGGACGACACCCATAATGGCGGCGTAGTGGGCCACCTTTCCCGACAGCACCTCCTTCGCCCGCTGCCGCAGGACCGCGATCTCCGCTTCCGTCAAGGGCGGATGGGCCGCCTGTCGGGCGGCTACCTTTGCCTTGGCCTTCTCCAGCCAATCGGCGTGTGCGGCCACGAACCGGTCGATCTCTCCCTGTGTCATCCGCAGCGGCGCGCGAACCACCACGCGGCCCTCCCGCGTCACCTCCAGCGCCACCGTGCGGCGGCGGGAACGGACGATCTCATATGTCATGCCCTCACCTGCTTTCTATGAGGACAGTATACCATGCCGCTGTACAAATTGCAAAAAATATGGTATAGTAATGAGGTCAATAAGGAAAGGAGCGTCTGCCATGACTACCATCTGCCGACGGCTGCACCGGGGCGACGACCTGCTGCTGTCCATCAAGGCCATTTGCCGGGAAAACCACATTGCCGCCGGGGTGATCCTGTCCGGAGTGGGCTGTCTGACCCGCGCTGTGCTGCGGGATGCCGACGGCGTTACCGTCCGCACCGTGGAGGAGCACTGCGAGATCTTGTCCCTGATGGGCACGGTCAGTGAGGAGCGCTGCCACCTGCACATCGCCCTGAGCCGTCAGGGGCTGGGCGCTTTCGGCGGTCATCTGAAGGAGGGGTGTCTCATCAACACCACCTGCGAACTGGTGATCGGCGTGCTGGACGGCTGGCGTTACGGCGTGGAGCAGGATGGCGAGACAGGCTACGACGAGATCACGTTTGAAAGGGTTTGAAATACATGTATAATTCCACACTGTGCTATATTGAGGATCCCCAGGGCAACTATCTGATGCTGCACCGGGTCAAGAAGAAAAACGACCTGAACCACGACAAGTGGGTAGGCGTAGGCGGCAAGTTCGAGGACGGCGAAAGCCCGGAGGAATGCGTGCTGCGGGAGACGTGGGAGGAGACCGGCCTGACGCTGACGGAGTATCAGTACCGGGGGATCGTCACCTTTGTGTCCGACCAGTGGGAGACGGAGTACATGCACGTATTCACCGCCACCGGCTGGACGGGCGAGCTGATCGAGTGCAACGAGGGCGTGCTGGAATGGATCCACAAGGATCAGCTGATGAAACTGCCCCTGTGGGCGGGCGACAAGCTGTTTCTGGATCTGATCCACGAGCCGGATACCCCGTTCTTCTCCATGAAGCTGCGGTATGAGGGGGAACGGCTGGCCTACGCAGCGCTGAACGGGAAGGAATTGAACACATGACCACAAAGGAGGGCGGGATATCCCGTCCTCCTTTTGTTCTGCTACGGCTCCCTCGCCGGGGCGAGGGGTTTTGCGTCCCTGTGAAAAAGGTATTTCATCCCCGCGAGGCGCGGGCGGCCTCCGGCGGCCCACTTTTCCCAACAGCTG
>OIZQ01000657.1_pt1 | contig 16940 bp, 12 predicted proteins | sample 1588491 | NCBI WGS metagenome assembly OIZQ01 (sample SAMN03283262) | human gut metagenome | biome: human-associated habitat; material: feces | host: Homo sapiens | place: USA | collected 2013
TATACGGCAGCGCGCAGAGGATCGGCAAAGTGAGCGCCATGGCCTCGGAGGACAGAGCACTCATGACAAAGTCGCTGTGGAAGCCGGGAGAGAGGAGCTGTTCTGAGCGGAAACCCGACAATATGCCCTGCACGGAGGAAAGGAGCAGCACCAAAGCTGTGCCTAAAGTGCCGATAAGGAAGCCGCGGCTCAGTATGGCCTGCCGCAGGGCGGCGCAAATAGTCCTTGCCATTGGGTTATCCTCCTTCCCGGATTTTTAGAGTACAAGTATATGGCTCTCCTCACATATACCATTGACTTCATTTTCATATAGCGGCAATCAACAAGTATTCATCAAATTGTAATGAAATTGTAATTTCTGAGATTCTGGGCAATAAGAAAGCAGGCATGGGTGTTTCCCCATACAGTTCATGCCTGCTTTTCGGTTTTATGTTATGGATCAGTAGCCCTTATCCAAATCTATTATGCTTCCGTCTACGGCGTTGATGACTAATAAGTTTTGCAGCGCAGGTTCGGCGGGGTAATAATGATAAAACTGCTCCATTTTGTTCATATTCCCCCTCGCATAGCCTTCGGCTGCTATTTCACCTGCTGCAAAGCGGTCTTGCAATGCAAATATACTGCTTGCGCTGCCTAGATAACGCACCTCGCCGTTTTCATCTGTACCCTTGTTGACACCCCTGAATACCCATATGGGAACAATCAATCCCTCTGTTTGCGCGCCGCCCTGCTCGCGGATACAAAGGATAGCAAGTTCAACATCCGTAATCTCTATATCGAGCGTCACTTTGCCCTCAAACGCATCCTGCACAACCGGCGCATAGTTCATACTGAGCATATTTGCGCAGATATTAGAAATATCCTCAAATGGCATAAGCGAGGCATTGTCTTCCGCAATTTCGTTTACCTTGATGGGAGAATCCCATTCCACATTTGCTATTCCGGCATTATCTACATCAAAATACAGCGCTTCATGTGCCCATGAAAATGCGTAGCCATCAGCATTATCCGAAGAACCGAAGCCCGGATAATATACGGGAACATCGTTGATAAGCCGTGAAAAATAAATACGATAAGCGTAATGTCCGCCCGGATTCAAATTCGTATCCGTATCCTGTACAATAAGCGTTTTATTTACTGAAAAATCTTTTTTTGAACAGCCGAACAATTCGAGAAAATCCCAGCACCTGGAAAGGGCATCGTCATAGGAAACAGTAAGGCTTTTCCTGGTTTCCTCCGTCATACCCTGTTCGGACAAGGAATAGCTAAGGTTTTTTCCTTCTCTATATTGCCGCGCTCTGTTTTCCGATGTGTACCTTAAAGTAGAAGTTGCTGAAATATCCTCGGCGGGGTATGTTATCACATGAAAAGAACTTGCATCGTCGTATACCCATAATTCATTATGAGTCGATCCGGCGTTCCCGGTCCTTTGTTGCATTGTGCCGTCCGAAATACTTCCTTCAGTATCACTATCCGGTGCAGCGGCAAAACGCTTTTGGAGATTTTCAAGTTCTGCATCATATTCTTCCTGTGTGCCGGGGTAAGTCCCGTTCTCCCGGCTTAACATAAGGGCCTTCATGCTTTCACCGATCTGAGCTTTGGTTTCCGCCTGTCCCGCATACTGCTTCGGTTTTGCATCGGGATAGAAATAGTGGAATACCTTTGTTACCTGTTCTTGTGTGAATACATCAACGGATACGCGAGCAATGGGCAGGGAAGCTGCACCCGGGAGTGTTATCTCTGCATCAGCCGATATATTCAGCTTTCCGTTAAGCGCAGATGATTCGCAGATATAGCTCTCAGGAATATTGAGAGCTTCGGTACTCGCCTTGTCGTCAGACATGCCGGCCTGTTCAATGAGCCTGTCGGTATCCTTCTTTGCTACAAACTCCTGCTCCGGCGTTTTCTGACACGCCGCAAGAGAAAAAGCCGTTATCAATGCAAGCGATAGAGCTATGATTTTTCTTTTCATGGTTTGTTCCTTTCCGTTTTTGATAACGCCGGTATTGAGTTTAGTAGCCCCTATCTAAATCTATTATGCTTCCGTCTATGGCGTTGACAGCTAACATAATGTGCGGTTCTTCGGGACTGCCTGTGGTACTTGAAAAGCTTACCGTACTGTTTTCAATTATGTCTTCTTTCAGACTTCCATAGAATATCCATGCCGGAACATAAATTCCGTTGCGCCCCTGTGCATTCACTTCGCGGATGCGAATGGGGGCAAGCTGAATTTGGCTGATATCAATGGAGATATTTCTTTCCGTATCGAATAAAGTTGTTTGCGCCTCATAGCTTGCCAATATCATTTTCTCAAACACTTTACCTGCTTCATCAAAGGAAATGATTTTGGTATCTTCACTCAAAATTTCACCCGTTAATGTAGGCTCCTGCCAGAAAATCGCATTGATTCCATTTCCGTCTACCATAATATCGATCCGTTCATATTGCCACGGAAGTGCATAATCATCATCGGGGGGAGCTGTATGTCTGATCCATGCGGCAGGTGCCCCGTTCACGTCATGCACAAAATCAAAACGATAGGCGTATGCTTCACCTGCTTGGACAAGAAATGCCTTGCCAAGCACTACATCGTCAACCTTTCCTGCGGCAAAAAACTCGTTGCAAAGCTGAAGCGCATGATCATAACTGATGGATACTTTATCCGATGCATCTTCGGAGGTTATCTTAGTTAATGAACCCTCATAATAATTCACATCTTCTATATCTGTACTATATTGAAGATATCCGGCTGCATGTTGATTTTCGATACCCGGTGTGCGCACATACAAATGCGCTTTATCATCGGCTACATCCAACTCAAACGTCCGTTCTTCGCTGTTACCGGCACGCCAAATCCCCGGCGCCATCGTGCCGTCCGATACAGTGCCTTGCGGCAAAGAAGCATCATCGGGAGCTGCTTCAAGCTCCTTTTCCAAACGCTTGATTTCTTCTTCCAGTTCTTCCGGCGTATACAATGTATGTTCCTCAACGGTACCTTCCGAAAGATACCTCTTATACTGAATAATTGTTTCCTGAATCTCCGCCTTTGTAGTAACGCCGAGTACATTCGTCCCACTTAATGGCTTCTCACCCGGAAACAGATAGTTGAAAAATCCCGTTACCTGCTCCTGCGTAAAGCCGGTGGCAGATACGCGGGCTGTGGGAATATTTGCGGAGGGTACGATTACAGGCGCATCCACGTTGACGACAAGCCGTCCGTCCGCGCCGGTTGCTGAAAATGTATAATTTTCTTCCGGGACACCCAATTCCGCTGCGGTAGTACCGTGTTCCTCGTCCCGCGCCTGCTCGATCATGCGTTCCGTATCTTTTTGCACAACAAACTCCTGCTCCGGCGTTTTCTGACACGCCGCAAGAGAAAAAGCCGTTATCAACGCAAGCGATAGAGCTATGATTTTTCTTTTCATGGTTTCTTTCCTTTCTCACCTTTGATGACCTCATTGTAGCGTGGGGCTTATTTCAAAGTCATCATGGAAATGTAAAGATCAGAATTTCACAGATATTTTTGTGCCTTTTGCTAATGCGTTTTTATGTTATGTATCAGTGGCCCTTACTCAAATCGATAATGCTGCCGTCGACTGCGTTGATAACCATAAGCGGCTTATCAATTCCCGCGTCATATATGGCATTGTTATATAAAGTCAGGTTATTTCCGCCCTCATATGTCTCGTTGGATATTTTTTGCCCGTAGAATACCCATGCAGGAATGTATATGCCTTCTCGTCCGCCGGAATTTTGTGTGCGTACGCGAACAACCCCCAATTTTACCTCACTGATATCTATCTCTATATTGATATCTTTGATATCGCTGTAATTCTCTGGCTGAGCCTTAGGCTCATACTTGCGTATAATCATTGCTTCAAATACTTTTCTTATTTCGTCAAATGCCATAAGATTGGTATCTTCCGATAGCACCTCTCCAGTTTCGGCGGGTGATTGCCAATAAATATTCGCAAGTCCACTATCGTCTACTCTGAATGAAAGCGTTTCATACATCCATGGTATGGAGACCTGTTCCGAATCGCTTTCGCTTGACGCATCCACAAATACCGTACCGTACATATCAACCAAGCTAACGGAAGGCGATCGGTCGATGGTGCGGACATAATATAGATCATATGCGAAGTGTTCCGGATTGTTATTCAGCGCCGGCCCGTCGGGCGAATTTTTGTAACCGTCGCATACAATATATGCGCGGCCAAGCTGCATATCCGTTATTTCTCCCGCCGCAAGAAATTCTTCACAGAGTTTCTTTGCGTCATGAAACGACAGCTTGAGTTTCCCTTGAGCCGCCTGCGGAAGATCACCGTCTGCCTCATTCACTTCGGAAGCGACATAATTATACTCAGTATACACATCTTTTTCTTTGCGATAATTGAAATTGAAATAGGCTTCCGTCCTTTTGTTATTTGATGCGGGCGTACAAACTACAATATTCGCATTATCAGTCCGCGCGTTAAGCATTAAGATGTCCTCTTCCCACAACGCGCCGGCATTTCCGTATGCGCCTGTTTTTGAAGGCAACATCGTCCCGTCTGATTCGACCGGATATTCTTGTGAGGGCGTCGTTTCAGGAGCTATTTTCAGCGCTTGCTCCAACCGTTCTATCTCTTCGAGCGCTTCTTCCTCACTCATCATCATGTCTTTCTCGGTCGTTCCCTCTGCAATGTGCTTTTTTATTAACAGTATCGAATTCTGAATATCCTCTTTTGTTAGAATTGATATGTCGCTCGTGGTGTTCAAGGGCTTTTCGTCGGGGAACAGATAGTCAAAAAGTTTTGTCACCGTTTCCTGTTCAAACCCTGCGGCTGTTACACGTGCAGTCGGAAGCTTTCCCTCAGGAACGGCGATTTTTGCATTAACATTGATTTTGAGATTACCATCCGCACCCGTGGCGCTCCATTTATAATTCCCGTCAGGCAGGCCAAGGTCAGAAAGCTTTGTTCCGCCCTCCTGTGCGCCCGCCTGCTCAATCAATCTGTCAGTATCCTTCTTTGCTATAAACTCCTGCTCCGGCGTAGGCTGACACGCCGCAAGAGAAAAAGCCGTTATCAATGCAAGCGATAGAGCTATGATCTTCCTTTTCATGGTTTCTTTCCTTTCTCACCTTTGATGACCTCATTGTAGCGTGGGACTTATTTCAAAATCATCATGGAAGTGTAAAGATCAGAATTTCACGGATATTTTTGTGCCTTTTGCTACTTCGCTGTTTATCACAAGAGCAGCGCCGTGCGCTTCTGCAATGCGCTTTACAAGCGCAAGTCCGAGGCCAAAGCCCTCGGTATTTCTCGACTGGTCGAGCTTGTAGAAAGGCTCAGTGATCTCTGCGAGCTTATCCTCGGGTATGCCGCAGCCGTCGTCTGAAACAAATATCTCATTTTCATTTAGGCCTATCACGATCCTGCCTGCGCCAGCCTTGACCGCGTTATCGAATAAATTTGTGATAAGGCAGAGCATAAGGTCGGTTTCGATATGGTATTGCACTTCCGTTTGCGCGTCATAAATGATCTCGATATTATTCTTTTCCGCTGCGGGCGCAAGCACCGGCGTCAGGCTTTGTATCAGCCGGTTTGAGGATATGGAGGTAAATTCGAGCGCATCGCGATTGTTCAGCGAAATCAGCTGCATGAGCTTTGAGGAAAGACGCTCCAGCCGGAGGCTTTCATCGCTGATGAAGGCAATGGCCTCCCGCTTTTGCTCATCCGTCATTCTTACATGGGAAAGCGAATGCGCGTATGCCGCGATCGCCGTGACCGGCGTTCGCATCTCATGAGAGAGGGAGGATAAGAGCAGCTTTCTATCTTCGGAGGTCTTTTGAATCTCTTTCATCCTGTCGCCGACAGCCTTTGCCATTTCGTTATAGCCTGCGGCAAGCTCGGCAAACTCATCTTTGCTTTTGATATGGATGAACTCGTCATATTTCCCTGCGGCAACACGCTTAACACCCTTTTGCAGCGCGGAGAGCGGCGCAAGCGTCCTCTTGACGACAAACATCATGCAAAGCGCGGCAACGGCTAAAAGCCCGGCGCAGAAAGCAATGCACTTGGCGGCAAGCGCGTCAATCCCGGCATAGAGCTTTGAAATGTCCCGTACAAGCGAAAGATGATAGCTGTCCCCGCACAGATAAACATCACCGCCGATGACAAGATAAGACGAACCGCCCATGGACATATAGCCGTACCCGGTTTCAGAATACTCCGCGGTTTTTTTACCGTTCTTTAGCAGGAAGTGATAAGCGTCTATCCCGGTGTTGTTGGAGACCATGTCTTCATCCGTCTGCAAGGCGTATTCCCATGAGCCGCTCGTGCCGGAAAAGGCGTATTTTATGAATGAAAGCTTTATAAGCTCGTTCGTTTCCGCCATAGTATTCTGCGTTCCGCTGAGCGCGCTTTTGAAGCGTTCATAGTCGGAGACGCCGGAATCAAACGCGGTGCTCAGCGCATTTTCCTTTGCAAAGGAGAAGATCATCACACAGGCTGTGATGACCACCAGCACGATAAGCGCTGTTGCTAAAAGCGTCAGCTTTGTCCGAACCCTCATAGCGTTTCCTCCAAGCGGTATCCGACCTTTGGTACAGATACGATCTGCAAACCGGTTTTCTTTCTAAGCTGGGCGATATGCACATCTACCGTGCGCGTCTCGCCCTCAAAGAGCTGCCCCCATACCTCGGCAAGCAGCTTGTCCCGCGATAGCGCGATGTTTTTATTGCGCGCCAGCACGAGCAGCAGGTCGAATTCAATTGGGGTAAGCGAGAGCGCTTCGTTGTTCTTTTTTACATTTCGCTCAGGGACGTTTATTGTTAGATCGTCTATGCTCAGCACCTTATCGGCTCTGCCGTATCTTTCAAGCACCTTCTCTACGCGCACCAGCAGCTCCGGCATGGCAAAGGGCTTTGTGATGTAATCCTCCGCACCGTCGGAAAGTCCTGTGACCTTGGAATCCACGTCGGATTTCGCCGTAAGGAATATGACGGGAATACCGCGGTCTGTAAGCGGCTTCAGCAGCTCAAAGCCGTTTTTGCCGGGGATCATAATATCTAAAATGGCCAGGTCAAAGCGCTGCCCATCAAACAGCGCCGCCATAACGTCGTCTCCGTTATATGCGGTCGCCACTTCGTATCCGGCTGCTTCCAGATTCAGCCGGATTGCTTTGCTGATCGCAATTTCATCCTCAATCACATAGATTTTGCTCATGGCCGTCACCTCGCGTACATTCTACACTAAGATCATTATAACGGAAAATGTGTAATGGAATTGTAAGGATTTATGATAAGCAAAAGCAGGCATGGTCATCCCATGCCTGCTGGTTCGCAGAGTTTAATTCCCGCGCTCTATGATATTTCCATCGACGGCGTTGATGGTCAAAAATGACGTCAGTTCGTTTTCACCAACCGTTGACCATTCGGATTCCGCAGACATACGCCCCCGCTCATATCCAAGAAAATCCCATGCAGGAACCAACAGCCCCGTATCGCCGTTTTGTTCCCTTACACTCACAAGGCCCAGGCGGACGGACGTGATATGGTACTCGATGCCGCCGGAATCCTCCCACATGTTGTTATAATCGACCTCATTGCCAACAATTACGGCCATCTTTTCAAATATTTCAATAATCTTTGAAAAGGGTAGCAGTTCCGACTCCGTAACAACCGTCTCGATCATTTCATAGGGACTCATGTATTCTAAGCGCAGGATTCCCTCATCATCGATCAGGATATGAATGGTCTCATAATGCCAAGGCTGACTGTATTGACCATAGGCCGCAGTATGGTTTGTACAGGTCTCTGTCACGCCGCATATCTGCCGTTTGAAAATCAAATGGTGCGCAGGCTTATAGTCGTTATAATCTGTTCGATAGCGATACAGGCAGTTGGCTGCACATACAAAGCCTTCGATGCCCATTTGCGCAACGGTTTTCTCTGCAAGCTGTTGCGCTTCCTCTGCGGTAACGGCGAGCTGTTCCTCCCCTTTATAGAGGGCGCTGCTAAACATATCCATGGGAATTGCATCATCGCGGATGTACGTCATTTCAGCCGTTCCCAAAATATCGCGCGTATTTCTGATTTCAAAGTGCGAGTATACCTTTTGATTCTCTGTGGCAAACAGCGCGAGATAGGTGTTTGTGTTTTCCACTTCCTTCCCATCTACCCAACTTTTCTGGTATTCCCATTCAAAATCCGGCGTATAGGACGGATATGCCGCAGGTGCGCTTGCAGCCTTTGCCGTTAGCTCCTCCAGAGCGGCTGTGGCTTCCTCCCGCGTATTATACTGCAAATCAAATAATACCGAACCGATGCTTTCCCAGTCCGACAGGCCACAGCGTAGGCGTTCCATCTTTCGCTCATACGCTCCCCGGGTCATGTTATCGTAATCGTACTGTACATAATTCGCATCACTGCCCATCAGCACCAGTGCATAATTCTGAGCCTGCTCTTTGGTAAATTCGGTGGGCTTTACCCGTACGATGGGCATCTCGTTTTCGGGCAAGAAAACCTTTGCATCGGCAAACACATGAAGCCGCCCGCCCTTGCTGACAAGCTCCCCGGAATACACTTCTGGCGCACCTAAGCGGGTGTAAAGATCAACCGCGTTTGCTTCCGGGCGGTTCGCCTGCGTGTTGTCCGTCTCTCGTTGTGCGTTTTCAATCATCTGTTCCGTATTGTTCCCCACCACAATCGGACTTTCCGGCGTCTTTTGGCAGGCGGTGAGGGAGGGAAGCACCATGAGGACAGCCAATAGCATAAGCAATATCTTTTTCATCATCAGTACCCCAATCCTCTGTCGATAATACTCCCATCCACAGCATTGATAGTAAGGAGGCTGGTATAAGCATCATCAAAGAAGGTTCCTTCTTCTTCGTAAGTGCCCATAAAATCCCATACGGGAATAATGAGCCCGGTATCCTTGGAATTCTGTTCTGTAATGCGCATCAGGCCCAGCTTTACTTCATGAATGTTCATCCTGCATTCTCGTCCGTATTCGTCATAGAAGTTATTGACAACAGGAACCATTCGTTCAAAAATGCTCTGAATCTCCGGGAATGGGAGCAGCGTCACGTTTTCATAAACCGTTTCCCGTATTTCATAGGGAGAATTATACAGGAAATAGGATACGCCGGCGGCGTCAACAAAAATCCTGATTTTTTCGTATGCCCATGTTGGTGCGATGGCATCGGAGTCAAATTCGCACCCGTCGTCATTCGTATAGTTTATGGGAATACCCATGATTGACCGGGTAAACATAAATTCATAAATGCTGAACCCATCCTCCGGGAAAGTAAAGGCCCGCTGTCCTGAGCATACAAAGCCTTCTATTTCCAGTTCATCCATGGTTTTCATAGACAAGGCAAGGGCTTCTTCGGGAGTAATCCCGGTTTCCTGCGTCAAATCCTCCTTCTGTACCACTTCTGCACTCGATATTGGAGGCCCCGCGAGGATACTGGACAATGCCGCTATGCGTTCGGGATATTTGTTATATTCTATCCTTTTATATTCTGCAAACAGGGATGATACCGTGGCGTCATCCAACGCTGCGCTCAAGGCAATATAATTGTCCGGGGACAGGGGCTGAAACTGATGGGTGTACGGAGCATATACCTCCGGCGCATTTGCAGCCTCCTGCATCAGCTGTGCAATCGCGTCATCAATTTCCTGAACCGATTCGTACTTATCCAATGTGTCGCTCTGCTTTAATTTTTGCAAAGACTCTATGGCCTTTTGAATCTGTGCCTTTGTACGCGCTGTATTCTTTGGGTCAAGCGGGATTGCGCCTTTTAACAGAACATGCGCATATCGCTTGGCGTCCTCCTGTGTAAAATGTCCGTGTCCCACCCGTATCATCGGCATTTGTTCGGCTTGCGGCAATACAACCGATGCATCCACATTGACAGTAAGCTTTCCGCCCTTGCTGACAAGCTGCATTTTTAAGCGCTCCGGGGTCTGCAATTCTTCCGCCAGGGATTGTTCGGCAGAACCGGATGGTATGGCGCTGTCTATCAGTTTGTTTATATCCTTGCCCACCACAATCGGACTTTCCGGCGTTTTCTGGCAGGCGGTGAGGGAGGGAAGCACCATGAGGGCGGACAATAGCATAAGCAGTATCTTTTTCATCATCAGTACCCCTTTTGAATATCAATGATGCTGCCGTCGATGGCGTTGATGGTCAGGAAACACCCATATTCACTGCTGTTTAAGGCGTTTTCACCGCTATATTCGACCCGTTTTTCTCCGTAAAAACGCCAGGCGGGAATAAGCAGGCCATTCTCCGTTGCGTTTTGCTCGCTTACCCTCACAAGCTCCAGCTTGACTTGATCAATGTGAAAGGTCAGTGCTGCAACCATATCGACTTTGCTTTGCGGTGCATATATTACGGCCATCATCTTCTCAAACACCGCTAAGATCTCATCCAGCGCCATGAGACGGCTTTCATCAACCTCGGTCTCCCTGACTTCTATGGGCGATTCCCACACAAAAGACAGAATCCCTTCCTCCGCCACAACGAACCTGAATCGCTCGTAATCCCATTGCATCCGTAATCCGTCTCCGCCTTCCTCGTTGCTTGCGCCCGATAAAACAGCGCAGGGCGTGCCGTTGACCACGCGCTGACATTCGATAAGATAGGCGTATTTCCCCGCTTCATTTTTTGTCAGCTCAATCTTTCCCGGGATAAAGGGTGCGGCGGTTTTGTCGATCACCGCCTGCGCCTGCCGGACGGCTTCGGATGGGGTTATCGAAATTTCACCATCTTTGGCATAAACCCCGGCGGGGACTGTGCCCTCGGCCGCATTTTCATAGAACTGATAAGCATCCGGATAGTTGTTGTACTCCATTCGTGCAGCCGTTCTATCCGGTTTGCCCGAGAGCGGGCTTGTATAGTTGTTCATAACGGTGAAGCTTTTCCCGCTACAGTCGGAGGGAGATTCATAAGCTATAACGCATGTGTAGCGGCTGCCGCTCTCTTCAGCGACCTGCCTTTGCTCCAGCTTGCCAAACGTGCGGACCGGCTCGGCGGCGTCCGGAGCCAAAGCGTATTTTTTCTGATATTCGGCTAAGGCCTTTTCAAAATGTCCTATCCTGTCCTTATCGCCGTCGTTCTCTGCGGCCTCAAGGTTCCGTTTGATGTTTATCAGGATTTCCTCTATATCTGTTTTTGTTGTTTCCGATGACAAAAACATCTCCGTGTCGCCAATCAGCGCATTCCAGAAAGCGTCCACCTGCTCCTGCGTAAAATCAACGCCGCGAACACGTATAACGGGCATTTGGCTGCCCGGTTCCGACACCTCAGCGTTTACGATAATATGCAGCTTTTCCCTGCTGATTTCCCTGCTGACGCTCTCCATGGAAATGACCGGTTCGTCGGAAGGGGCGGGGTCCTTCGCCATTTCCAGCATCTTTTGCTGGTCTTTCCCTACCACAATCGGACTTTCCGGCGTTTTCTGGCAGGCGGTGAAGGAGGGAAGCACCATGAGGGCGGCCAATAGCATAACCAATAGCTTTTTCATAATCAGTACCCCTTGGAGGAATCTATGATGGAACCTGAAACGGCGTTTACGGAGAGCATGATCCCCGGAAGCGTTTCATCTGTTTCACCATTTTCAAAAACACGCTGACGTGTGCCGTAAAAATTCCAAACTGGGATCAGTAGGCCGTTCTCTGTAGAGCCCTGTTCCAATACGCGCATCAGTTCAAGGCGTACTTCTGTAATATTGCATGTCAACGTTTCGCACTCCTGCGACTGATACTCCCATATCACCTGCATCATTTTCTCGAATATCGACTGTATTTCACTAAACGGCAGTAGTTTACAGGAATCTACCTTTTTTTCACCTATCTCTAATGGGGAGTGCCACTCGACAAATACGATGCCGTCATCATTGACCAAAAAGTATAATTGTTCATAGGTCCATGCTGAGCTGTACTCGTTTTCTCCGCCCGGCGTACCGGTGTAACCGAATATAGCAGCGCATTCATATTCCTCGACCATGCGATGGCAGGAAATAAGATAGCACCAATCTGGCGCATTTTGCGCCATATCCCCGCTCGCAGGAGCATTATCATAGATCTGGATACGGTCTATCTGCATCGGCACTTTCAATTCCGCAAGGAACCTGTCCACCGTTTCAACCGCCTGCTTGGGCTGCATAGCCAACCCCGGATATTTTGCGTTGTCTATCACATCCTCCGCCATAATATCCGTCGTGCTGGCTTTCCCATAAGCGAATCCTGTATATCCCTGTGTCTGATAAAGGAACACGCTGTTCTGAATTGCATTTTTATCTCTACTTTCATACCATGAGTCATTGCAGACATAGAATGTGGTTCCGGCGTTGTCCGTAGCTTCCACACCTGTAAAATGAAATTCGGAATTTCCTGAACGAGTATATTCTCCGATTTCGGGCGAAGCGACGGTCGGTGTATATGTGTCGGGAGCGGTTTTATACAGCTCCTGCAGCCTACTAAGCTCGGCTTCCCGCAGGGCTTTGTTCTCCTCATAGTATTCGTTGTGTTCAATCCTGTTTATATCGCTTTGCAGAAGAATAATTGCCTGCTCTAATTCCTCCTTTGTCCTGTCTGCGTCTGTGTGCGGCCTGTACATCGTCCTGTCTCCGATAAGTATTTGCCACAGACGGTTTACCGTTTCCTGCGAAAACATGCCCGTCTTCACAAGTATCATTGGTATTGTATCTGTTTGCGGCAGCTTAACCTCTGCGTGTGCGACGACGGAAAAGTGTTCCGTCTTTGTCTCAATATCCATGACATCAGGCGCAAGAACCTGTTCTCGAAGGGAACCAGCCCCGGCTCCGCTGTCACCTGCTGCCTTTTCTACCAGATTTTCAGCATTTTTGTTAACCACAATCGGACTCTCCGGCGTTTTTTGGCAGGCGGTGAAGGAGGGAAGCACCATGAGGGCAGCCAATAGCATAACCAATAGCTTTTTCATCATCAGTACCCCTTGAAAACATCGATCACTGAGCCGTCCACGGCGTTTATGGTCAATGTAGGATGATCGGAATAATCATCAATGGTACGAACATATCCATCCGCTTGCACAAGCGTTTCGGCACAGTAAAAATTCCAAACCGGCACGAGAATTCCATCGGTAAAGGAGTTTTTATCTATAATGCGCCATAGGCACAATTCAACCCGCCCCACATCATAGCGAAGACTCTCCATATTTTCCCCTTTGGCAACAGGTTCCTTCTGAACGACCATCATGCGCTGAAAAATACGTTCTATTTCAGCAAATGGGAGAAGGGATGCGCTCTCGGTGAGAACTTCTCCAACATCCAGCGGGCCCCACCATTCAAAAGACAGTATTCCCTCATCATCCACCGCGATTTCCAGCGTTTCATACCACCAGTCCCGGCCATAACTCAAATCGTCCACCGAGGAGGATGAATAATCGAATTTGCTCTCTACGGAAACCCCGTTTAACTGCCGCAGCAATCGGAAGATATAGGCATGCCGTTCCTCCGTTTGTTCTTTCTGTGATCCGCCTGTGATTTGCGAGGTGGGCTGCGGGATGGCCTGCGGGGCATATTTTCCCTCCATGAGATTGCTGCACAACTCCACACGGTCGATGGCCATATCCTCAATTCCCGCTGATGACAGCAAGTTTTCCACCCATTGCCGCGCTTGAGCGGGGGTTGCCCTCAAAATAGTTTCGGTACTGCCGCCGCTTAATGATGCATCCGTCACGTCCGCAAGTACGTTCCTTTGCCCGATTCTGAACCCATCAGCTTCCTCCATATTGCGGGAAAAGGTGATATGCGAGCCGCTGGAAGGGGCGATAACCTGTGTGTTGCCATCCTCATCCTGAAAGGAGTATACTTCCGTGTTTTCATACTCCACATCATTGTAGACCGCAAAGGACATGGTATCTCTCGTGTGGGGGTTACTTTGGGCACTCAGCCGCGTGAAATTGCCGGAAGCAGCGTCGCTCCGGGCAGACTCCTGCCGCGCAGTCTCCAGTGTCCCATCCACCTCGGTAAGCGGTACGGAATCCGGCGCCTGTGCGCAGTCTTCGCGCAGTTGTTTCAGTGATTTCTGTATTTGTGCATAGGCTTCAGGGGATTCGTTAGAATTCACAGTTGTGAGCATTTGTTCCACAGCGGCGATCTGTTCCAAATAGGATGCCTTTGTCATCTCCGCGGGCAGTCGATACATGGGCGTGTCACCGCAAAGCGCATGGAACAGCTTGTACACCATATCCTGGCTAAACCGCCCTGCGCTTACCCGCGCCATGGGGATGTTCATAACGTCCGGCAAGGTGAATGGAACATCCGCTGCCACTATCAGCTTTCCGTCCGCTTCGCTCAACTCTGTCTGCCAGTGCTCCGGGCAGCCATAGCGGGTGCAAAGCTCTCCGTAGGATATGTTTTCACTATCTTCGTTAACCACGGCAGACGGCTGAGTTGACGAAATTGCCTGCTCGATCATCCGTTCGTTATCTTTTCCCACTACAATCGGGCTCTCCGGCGTTTTTTGGCAGGCGGCAGCGCCAAATGCCATAACTGTGATAAGCAATATAGCAATTACCTTTTTCATATCGTATAACCTCGCTTTGCTGTTGTTGCCTCCATGATACGGAATGCACTGCCGCAAAATCCATCTTCAAACTGTAATGTTTTTGTAATTACGGCAAAGTGAGGCGAACGGTCGTGCCGCGGTCAGGGGCGCTTTCCACCGTCAGCTTTGCGTTGTGCGCATCGGCGATCTGCTTTACGAGGGCAAGCCCCAGCCCGCTGCCGCCTTTTTTCTTTGAGCGGGATCTGTCCACCATGTAAAACGGCTCGAAGATGCGGGGGAGCGCTTCTTCCGGGATGCCGCGCCCGTTATCCGATACCTCTATCGTGCTGCCGGAAACGGCGAGGCAGACCTTTCGGTTTTCCATGCCGGCGTCGTAGGATTTTGCCGCATTGTCCACAAGGTTGATGAGCAGCGACTGCATCAAATCCGGATTTACATGCAGCAGATCGTTTTCGCCGCAGGTTGTTATCAGCTCCACCTTTCTGTCGGCAAGCGCCTTTGCCGTGCTTTGCCGCACACGGTGAAAAAGCTCTGCGACGGAAACAGCCTCTTTCTTTATCTCCTTTTCCAGCGTGATGAGTTTCAGCAGCGTCTGCACCAGACGCTCCAGCCATTCGCACTGCGTTTCGATATGCTCCAAGGATGCGTCCTTTTCCTCGTCCGTCATGTTGGCGCGGCGCAGCATACGGGAATGGAGCAGCAGCGCTGTCAGCGGCGTCTTGAATTCATGGGTCACGCCGCCGATGAAGAGCCTCTGCCGCTCCGCAGTTTCCGTAAGCTCTGCGATATGGTGTTCCACTGCTTCTGCCATGCGGTTGAAATCATCCGCAAGCGCGCCGACCTCATCATTGGAAGAAACCTCTGCGCGGATGCCGTACTCGCCTGCGGCGATGTTTCTGGCCGTATCGGCAAGAGCGGTAAGCGGCTTTGTGCTGCGCCGCATGAGCAGCGCGATCAGCACCGCGCCCAGGAGAATGCCTGCTGCGCTCACGAAAACGAATGTCCATGCCATATCCGTGATGCTGTTATATGTGGAAGAAATATCTTCCACAACATAGACTGCATACTTCGCATTCCGCAAAGTCACAACGCTGCCGACAAGGAGCACATTCCGGCCCTGGATCTCCCGCTCCGTGATTTGGGCGGAGAAGGCGTGGCCCGTGAGCGGCAGAAATGCAGCAGGATCAATGCTCACGCCGGAGGAAAGCGTTTCGCCGTCTTTCATGAGTACGGAGGAGGAATCGGCAAACCGGGAGAAACAATAGTTCACAAGGGAGGCTTCCACGGCGGCGGAGTCGTCCTCGGTGAGATAATAGCTCGCCATTTCCGAAAAGGAGGCAGCAAGGCTTTTTTGCTTGTCTTCGGCGTAGCTGTAGGTCAGTTCCAATATGCTGTTTTTTGCGTGTACGAGAAGCACGGCAGAGCAGGCGAAAACGATGAGAAGCAGTACCGAAATGCAGATAAGAGCCGTCTTTTGCCACAGTTTCATTTCAGCGTTCCTCCAATCGGTAGCCCAGCTTGGGGATCGCTTTGATCTCGCTCCCCAAATCGAGCTTCTTCCGAAGGCTGGATATTTTCACATCCACGACCCGCGTTTCCCCGATATAGTCATAACCCCATATTTCCGAAAGCAGCTGCTCGCGGGATACGGTGAGGTTCTTGTTTTTGAGGAGCATCAGCAGCACGTCAAACTCCAACGGCTGCAATTCAATTGCCTTTCCGCACTTTGTTACTGCCCGTGTTTCGCTGTTTACTTCGATGTCCTGAACGCGATAAACCGTGTTCAGTCTGCCGGTTCGCTTCAATACCTTCTCGATGCGCACCATCAGCGTCAGCATGTCAAAGGGCTTTACGATATAATCCTCCGCTCCGTCACGAAGCCCTTTGATCTCGGAGGCGGAATCCGTCTTTGCGGTCATGTAGATGACGGGAATACCGTATTTCTCCATATATGAGAACAGCTCGAACCCGTCGATGCCGGGCAGCATGATATCGAGCAGAGCGATATCAAAGGCGTGATCCTCATTGAGATATGCAGCAGCCTTTGCGCCGTCGTCAAAGGCCATATAGTCATAGCCCACAAATTGCAGGTTAAGCGAAACAGCGTCGGATATGCTGCGGTCATCTTCCACGATCAAAATTCTGTTATTCATAAACAGTTCTCCTTACGGCAGGGTAAAGCGCTGTTTGTCCTTTTATTGTACCATAGTAACCCCTGTCGCCAAGGATGCGTTGTAATGAATTTGTAATTATTTAAGCTATTCGGAGCTTTTATGTGCCGTCACCACGTACTTCCCCGGCGCATGACCGCTATATCTGAACGGGTAGCAGGTCACCAGCACAAGCGTTTTCCCGTCCATGACGGGCAAGCTCAAGTCCGCTGTATTTTCATAGA
>OIZQ01000671.1_pt1 | contig 16568 bp, 29 predicted proteins | sample 1588491 | NCBI WGS metagenome assembly OIZQ01 (sample SAMN03283262) | human gut metagenome | biome: human-associated habitat; material: feces | host: Homo sapiens | place: USA | collected 2013
GGAGCGGCAGCTCCCCCTGCCGATGTGCGTTATACCCTGGAAACGGGCAACTTACTTATGTGTAATGTTGAAATAAAGCGTGGAGTTAGGGTACGCCGGATTATAGTAGAAGCCGTCGATCTCCGTGGAAACTGCATAAGTGATGATCTGATCGTAAACCGGGATCATGTGCGCACCGTCCAGAACGCCCATCTGCACCTCTTTATACAGCGCTTCCGCACTGGCACGGTCCGTTGCGGTCAGCTGCATCGCTTCTTCAATCTTCGCGTCCCACTCAGCGTTTTTGATATAGCTCAAGTTAAACGCGGGGCTCTCCTCAGAGTGCACCATGCTCTGGAACCAACTGGAAGGATCGGCATAATCCGGCCACCAGATCATAACGAAGATATCCTGCCTGTCCTCCGGGCGCGTAGCGCGTGCATGTTCAATGTGGGCATCCCAGCCACGCTCACGGATTTCCATATTAATGCCAAGTTCTTTAAGATAGGTCTGCCAGAGCTGTGCAAAATCCTTGTATTCGGTATAGCCAGACTGGATGGCAAACTCCAGATTCACAGCGCTTACATCCACACCCGAATTCGCAAGGCATTCCCTGGCCTTATCCATGTTAAATTCGTATTGCGTGCAGGTTTCGTCATGTCCCCAAAGGCCGGGCGTTACAAGGCCGCGGGAAAGCTGTCCACGGTTTTCCAGCACCCCATTGATCACTTCTTCATAAGGGAACGAATACGCAAGCGCCTTGCGGAATTCCTCGTTGCTGCAGGGTTCCTTTTCCGTGTTGAAGAAAAGCAGGATGTTGTTATAAGTATTCACATATTTCACATCGACCTTTTCGTTCGACTTTAGCGCAGCAATATCCGTCGTGGAAAAATTGTAAGCAATCTGGGCATCGCCCGTCTCAAGGAGCTGACGGCGCGTACCGCTTTCCACGTGTTTCTTAATAACGACCGTTTTATAGGAGTTTTCCTTCCATTCCTGCCAATATCCATCGTATGCGGAAAGGATTACCTGATCGCCGGTCACAAGGCTCTTTACGGTGTACGGACCAGAGCCGCCATCGTTTCCCTCTTCATTGTTGAACCAGTCGCTCTCCTGGTCGCATGCACTTTCCGACATGATATAAGCCGCATAGGCAGCCGAAGCGATTAGATCCACCGATGTGGACGCGGAGCAAGTGAACCGAACCACGTAATCGCTTACCACCTCAATGGTTTCGACATTGGCCCAAATGTAAGCGGCGCCTTTGGCCAACCCGATTGTGCGCTCGATAGACCTTTTAACCGCATTTGCGTTCATTTTTGTGCCGTCATGGAAGGTCACGTCCTCACGCAGGGTAAATTCCCATACTGTGCCGTCATCGCTGTGTGTCCAGGAAGTAGCGAGGCAGGGCTCCACCTCGCCTGTCTGATCGTTATAGCGAGTTAATGTTTCATATACATTTTGGAGGACACATACGCCGTTGGAATTTTCCACGCTGGGGTCCAACGTCAGGTAAGGTTCCGAGCCGCAGGCATAGTAGAGAATTGCGTCCGAAGTAATTCCGCCGTCCTGTCCGCAGCCTGCAAAAAGCGAAGCCGCCAGAAGAATAGTAAGCATCAGTACTAAGCTTTTTTTCATGGTTTCCTCCCAAAGTATGGTTTATTTGAGCGCTGTGCCGCAGTGCAAGCGGCGACAGGCGTTCATTCGTAATTCAAAACATTGCTTTTCCGTCATTTTGTTCCAATTTGCTGTTTGATTCCAGCATGCATTCAAAGTTCATAAGCGGGCAGCCCACACAAATACAATCGGGTTTCATCTGATTTGTGCTCCCATCCTTAAGTTATTTTAAAGGTTAAAGTTACTTGAATGTCAATACGGTTTTAGATATAATTTTAATATAATCTGCTTTCATTACTTCCAGGCATTTATGGTACAGGAGGCTGACAGGAAATGTGGGACAAAGATAAAACAGTGAACATTTCAACCGTTTCAGAAACGTTTGGAATTCCTGCCTCAACGCTGCGCTATTGGGAGTCTATGGGCTTGATCTCCTTAAGCCGGCGCGAAAACAATTACCGTGAATATACTTATTCTTCCCTGTTGGATCTCTGTGACATCTGTTATCTGCGCAACCTCGGCATTCCGGTTAAGGCCATTAAGGAATATCAGACGCTAAGCCTTGCAGACAGCAACGCGCTGTACTTGAAGAAAAAAAGCGAGCTTGAAGCACAGATTAACAGTTTGCAGGGAACCTATTCCATGCTGCGCAAAACGCTAAGCCTCATGGAGGAGCTGGAATATATCCGGGAACACCCTTACACAGAAACGCAGCCAGATATACCGCTCCTTCTCAGCCACTCCAAGCTTTACGACAAGGAGGTCTGGAAAAAATACTTTTCCGGGCAATACCAGTTTGCAGGAGTGCGCCTGGGGCCTCCGGATTACCGATGGATCTGGGGATGGGCCGCTGAATCCTGCGGACCGGATGAAGAGCTTGCCTGGACTTTCGCGGAAGGGAACCGCCACTTTGCGCAGTTCATTCTGCGCATTGACATAACAAACCGTAAACACACTAACTTGGATGAAGCGATTAATCACCTGACTGCATGTGGCTATACCATCGGTGAAATCATCGTGCGTTATATTACAATCGCTTATGAAGATCAAACGCGCTGGGATTATTACAAAGCTTGGATCGAATTCATTTGACTTGGCAAGACCAGTTGGTTACCGTGTTTCGATACCTGTTGGGGGCTTTCTTTGTATTGTGAAAGCCCCCTACGCCTCAAAATTATACTTCCAGTAGATTTGTATTTCGCCGTATTTGACTTCAATTTTATCGATCAATAATTTTGCAACCTCCCGTTTTTGTTGAATGGTCATGTGCGGCCACAAGCGGGCTGTATCACGGAATTGCAGCAGCTCTTGCTGAGACGGCAATTTAGCTCTATGCGATCTCAGTTCCACCCCAAGCAGCTTTTTCTTTTCCTCCAATTCGGCAATCTTTTTCATCACCGCTGAAGCGGAAGACGGTTCCCCCTCCGCAAGCGCATCAATCAGCCGGTTCAGTTTCTCGCTGATCTTCGCCTGCTCAATTTTTATTCTTGATTCCTCCGTATCGAGTTCCATCTCTATTTTTGCCTCAATATCTCTCCTGCGTTCCACCATTTGCATAAGCTCATGCTCAACGCCCGCTTCAAGTTCATCAACGCGTTGTGATCCAAACTGGCTGCAGATTCCGCAATTTGTGTTTCCGCTGCACACAAACCGTTTTATGCCGCGCCCTTTTTGGTCCACCATCACTTTCAGGGAATGCCCGCAATATCCGCATTTTACCATCCCGGTCAGCCAGCTGTGTTTCCCCTTTCCCGCATTGCAAATCTGCCGGTTCGCTTTTAATTTGGTTTGGCATCGTAGAAAGGTGTCGGAATCAACCAAACCCGGATGCAGCCCAATTGAAAGCTTCAGCCTGTCGTATTGGGAAAACTTCCGGCGCGACCTTTCCCATCCTCCGTAAGTGATGCATCCGTTTACAGCAATAAAGTCCTCGATTGGGTTCGTAATCGTCATGCCAAGCGCATTATAATAAGCAAAGATGTCCGCATTTGCCCGGACGTAGATTGGGTTGCTCAAAATCCGGCTGATTTTGCCTCCATCCCAAGGAGCTTCCCCAGGCGATGGGATCCCTTGTGCATTGAGCCTCTTTGCTATCGCACCAAGCGAATCTCCCGTGTACGCATATTCGTTAAACATGCTGCGCACGATATCGCTCTCCTCGTTTACATCAAGCGTATGCACCTGCTTGCCCCCGACCTTTGCAATTGCTTTACCAAAACCATATGGCGCCACCCCATCATATGCGCCGCGCTCCATCCGGGTCGCATAGTTGTCCTTCACGCGCATTTGGATTGTCTCGCGTTCCAACTGTGCAAACACCATTATGATGCTGAGCATTGCGTTTCCAATCGGCGTTGAGGTATCAAATTTTTCCCGGCACGAAACGAACTCAACATCCTTTTTTTTGAATACATCGATCATCTCGGCAAAATCCAGAAGCGAGCGGCTAAGCCTGTCCAGCCGGTAGACGATCACTCTTTCGATGGTGCCTTTTCTTACATCGGCCATAAGCTGCTGAAATGCCGGCCGTTCCGTGTTTTTTCCACTGTATCCCTTATCGTTGTAGTGCTGATATTCCGCGCTTCCGTTTTCATTCAGGCAGGCGTCAAGCTGTGATTCAATCGACAAACTGTCCTTAACGTCAAGGGATTGCCTCGTATACACCGCGTTCATAGCGAGCTTGCCCTCACGCTCGTCTCGCAACCGCTACCCATAGCGATCAATGTGTTTTTGCTATTTTCGCATTTTTCCATTTCAGCATAAATATGCGTGAGCAGTTTCTGGGACAACTCTGCCAGTTCATCCCATGCAAAATTATCGTTTGCAGCCGGATATACGTTTACAACCGTCATAATACCCTCTCAATTGATTTCAAATTATTATTTAGATTTGTTTTATATATATGCTTTTGTTGATTTGATATGAGCATGAAATATGAAAGCGAAGAGCGATTTCTCCCGCTTACAGCACTGCTAAAAATACGTTTTGTATAATTAGATTATATCACCTCCACTGTCAACTGCGATTGACATTTATAGGAATGCTTTGCGAAATTCACTGCTCTTTTTGCCGCTCGGCCACTCATCTCTGTATAAACCGATGTACGGCCTTGCAAGGTCTCCATACGCTCTCCACTTTCCGGTGTTGCCGGTAAGCTCTTCCATCTGTTCTGTGTACACGATAAAGCGGCGTTCGATATATCCGTTTTCGGATGCTTGCAGCATTCTGTTCGCGCATTTAAATACCTCTATGTTCTTCTCACTGAGCGGCAGCTTCGGAATAAGCAAAGCCTTGAGATCCTGCTTTAGCATCGCAGCGCGGCACCGTTCTCCTCGCGGTGGCGGCTGTACTTCAGCAATCAGGTTTTCAGCAAGGTGTGCGGCATCTATGTAGTCAGGCGGCAAAATCCGCTTCATCCACTCCTCGATTTCGTATTCTCCAAGAATAAACGCAGACTCAATCTGGTTTGCGTAGTATACCGTTCCAGCTCCGCCCTTGCCAAGCAGAAACATATAGCCAAAGTTACCAATCCGCAACTCCTCTCTTATAAAATCGAACGGATCATTTCCGTCTTCACGCCGGTATACCAACACTGAGTTTTCTATCGAGTAAACACAATCTTCGAGCCTTTTTGGATAGAAATGCATATTCTCCATCTCTCGTATGACATTATCCGTCATCAGCTTCCCAATAATTTTATTATTGTTGTGATCGCGTATAGCTTTCAGCACAAAATACCCTATGCCAACGAGAATTGCGGCCTCTACTAAGCAGAGATCATCCATTTTGTCACCTCTTCAGTTCGCCAGACCACCGTGCAGCAGATTCTTGTTGTGTGCTATCTGCAATAGACCGAAAGAGCAAAAAGAACAGAGAACAAAACAGTTTCAAAAGCCCATAAAACAGCCCCATATTTTCCTCCTATAAGAAATGATTATGTATATTTTACCACATTGAGAAAAGTTCTTCAATCGTTCTTGACTAGTCTGGCATAAATTTCGGGCAAGATACAACACAATGCCCAGCCTTAACCACCCACCCTTCTACCGGCGTAAAATTCCGATGCCACACAGCCCGTTGCTTTCGCGTTTGCACATCGCCAGCACAGCGTTTGGTCGACTGCATTATTAATGCGTTTCACTTGCCTGCGGCCAACAATTTCCTCTTTGTTATTAAACTCAACCACTTCTCTCTTTTTACAGGAAGGGCAAACGCATGCCCGCGATATCCCTCCATTTGCTAAAGTGAATCCTCCACGCACGAACATTTCGCTTCCACATTCGTCACACATTATTCCAAGCATGCAATCTCACTTCCTTTTCGCAATTTCTATGACAACCAACGCGAACGTCAGTACCAATGTAGCCAGAAAACACAAGCAAGCCCATATCAATGCCGGAGACAGCACCCACAACCAACTCCACGAGATAGCGTGTGTCAACTTCAGCACGATAAACGCTACTGTCGCCAAGCCAAACAGGACTACGCCGCCACTAGTTGTTAATTTCATTCTCGCCCTCCTCCCTCGCATTTTTGCAAGCCTTTCGTCCTTTGCCGCAGTGCAGATCACACTCGTTCATTGGGAAAAGCCTCCGTCAATCTCCGCATTGCAAATTCTAATTCATTTTATCGGCACTGCTGTTCCCGACCACTTTGTCTCCAACTTAAAACTTGCTCATTTTCCTTCCTTTCTCTGCCGAACACGATCCTCGCCGGATACTGCGGACAATTCTCTCGATGCGATTTCAATGTTTGCCGAGCTTCGCGGAGAGAATAATCAGTCCCCTCATACTCCCACCCTTGCCCGTAGTTCACGAACAAGCGCCAGCAATCTACTGTCTTACGGACGTAAGCCATCGTTTCACCTCATTTTTCAATTGTAATTGTGTAGAAATCAGACTTTACTTTTATCAGACGTGTACTAACTTATGTTATAGGTTAAATGTGCGAAACTGTTCTAATTGTGTTATGCCGCAAGCTCCTGCAATACGTCGAGATATTCATCCGAGAGGCGCATCGGCAAAACAAGCGTAAGTCGATCTCCGTCATCATCTTTCCACACTACAGGAGAATACCGCCCATCTTGGTGAGGCGTTCCAACCGCACACTCAAGTGCCGCCGCAAAGCATTCTTCGTCAATCGCCGTCACATGTGCATTAGTTCGGCACAGCCTTGCCATAGTGCTCTTCTTTCTTATCCTCTTGAATTCAACTAAGAACGGAGTTTCTTGCAATTCATTTTCCGCAGAGGTCAGCTCTACAATCTTTTTGAGATCCGCTCCAACTCCTTTTTGCGTGATACCCCCTTCGTATTGTGCTTTTTCACCCGGCTCAAGTTCAATGAAATATCCGCTTACGGTCTGAATATATGCCCGGTAATATACTGTCGGAACTTTCACTAGCGCACAGCCATCTGATACGTAATAATGGTCAGTATCATCTCGCTGGATAAAAACCTTCCCTGCTTTCATCATCTTCTGAATCATTTTCTTGTACGGATTAAAAGCCATAGTTTCTCATCCTCTATTTCATATTCAATTTTTGCTCATTGGTTTTATCTCTCGCTCGGCTGAGCGCCGCGCTGATTTGTTGGCACTATAATACATGGAACATTCGTTCTTGTCAAGTAGTAATTTTCCCCTCCGCTTTCTTAACCCTCCGCAACAGCAACGAGCTGCGTGCATCGGCTTCTTTTTCCAACTTTTTTCTACGCCTTCGCTCGTACCTCAGATAGCTAGGGCATGTGCTGTGACAATCTGCCGTCCTGAGTGGACATCCTTGACACTTCATATTATGCCTCCTTCGTTTCAGCCTGCTCGACTTCGCTCGGTTCGCCGGTAACAATAAAATCAACATAACGGGGCAGTGCTGTTGCCACACCAATCTTGGGGAACATTGCAACCGTTTTCGACCGGAACTTATCGGATTATTCATATGCGCCCTACCCGCTTAAATCCATGCCGTTCACACTGCTCTATCAGTTCGCGGTAATCTTTCATTTTCAGCTCCGCAAACTCTTTGCTGATCCACGTATTGCATTCTGTCGCATAGCACTCGGCTCCGGTATCAATGCCAAGATACTTGCAGTTTCCATTCGCGTTTCGCTTTGTACGGAATTGCAGAATCATGCTTCATTCTCCTCTCACCCGCAAATGCTCCGTGTCACCACATCAATCTGAAACCCCGGCCAGTACCCATCCGCTTCAGGCTCCAAGCTTAAGATGTTGACAACCTTGTGTTCGGCATTCCACGTTTCGCCCTTCGCCATGAATGCGCCATTCCGGATGATCGCTTTCTCACGCTCGCCTCCTCTCGCTGCAATCACCGCTTTGCAGACGCGCTCCGCATTGGACAGCAGCACATCAATTTTCTGTCCTGTAGTCAGCGGCTTGCTGCGCGGCTTGTTGATTTTCAGATTCTCAAAGCCTGCCCATTCTTCAAAATATGTGAGCTGTGCTTTCTCATTGATGCCCGTAATGGCCGACACCGTATAATTCCATAACGAATCGTCAAAAGGATAGTATTCCGCCGCTTGCAAATACCACAGATGCCGCTGGTACACAAAGCTGATATAGCACCATACGTCATTGCGTTCCAGCACATACACTCCGTTTTGCCGCTCAATTTCAGTCGCAATCTCACCAAACTGCTGGCGCTTCATTTCTGCAATTGTCATTTTGCCTCCTCTCTATACTGTAAGATTATCTCTTCTTCATAAAGTAGTAATATTCGCCAAGCTGGCCGAGTTCTGCATCAATCCTATAGTTTTGCGCTATCTTGCGAACGGCATCTTCCTCTGCTTCATAGACAGAATTAACACATTGCTCTCGTCCTGTTTTTAGGTGTATTGAGTATACTAAAATCATCGTTAAATCCTTTCTGTCTTAATTGTTGTAGTACACGGTAAAGCTTTCACCGTCTTCATCCGCTTTCCAAATCTCCTGAAATGCGCATGAATCACTTCCAAAGCGCTTCCACGCCTTGTCTTCTGCCTCTTCCGAATTTACAGCACGTACAAAACCAACCCGCTTGCCGATTTCGTTTCCGTTTCGCCCATACACAGCCATTACAAAGAAATATGTGTTCATTTTGCTTGGTTTTCCTTTCTTCTTTAGTGCAATTCGATGCGACCATAATATTCAAGTGATAAGGCATCAAGCACCGCAAATTCAGTGCATCCCCACGTTTTGTAGTATTGGTATAGATCTTCCATTTCTAAAAGTACATCAGGGTCATACTCATCGTTCATCAACGGCGACAAAACAGTTTTGACCATTTTCTTTTTCCTTTCTGCTTAATGCTTTTCCACGCTCTGCGCATCCCACCATTTCTTTCCACCGCCCTGCATGCCACAGTAATCAAGGAAGCTATCCACATGACGCATTGTTGTTGGGCTGTACCCGTCCCACAGCCGCTTGAATTCGCCTTTTTCATTCCGGTAACATACAAGCGTGTCATAGCTTTGCAAAAACAGCTCGTTATCAGTTTCCACGAGCTTGGCCTTTCCGTAAAAACTGCGCTGTCCTTTCGTGGGAATAAGGTCGCTCACTCGCCGCGCCACAATTTTGTACATTTCACACCTCGAATTTCGCTCCGGCCAGCACAAGAGCGGCCAGAATTACATTGGTTTCCGCTTCGCCAAATCTCATACGATAGCGCAACATCTCTTTCATATCTTTCATTTTCAGGTTTCCATCGAAATAGGCCGTAATATTTTTGTTTGCTTCAAGTTCCCGCTTTGCTTCTGCTTTTGTCGCGTACATTTTCATGCTCCTTTCATATTAGTAGCCAAGCCATTCCATCAGTTCTTTCCGTGACATAGCTGTCACATTTTCCACATGCTCAAACACCTCAGTGAATGCTTCCATGCTGTCGGCATATACATTTCCATCCTGTATGTAGTACGGGATTCCATACATCTGCAAAATACGTTCAATTTCGCTGTTTTTCATGCTAATGCTCCCAGTAAAACAACAAACGCCCACAGGGCAAACACCGCTGCGAGCGCTTTAATTCCATTCCATATGAACCACGCCGGACTACCAAACCGAATTCTCACGCTGCGTTCCCTTCCTGCAACGCACACGCCTGCTTTGCCAAATCCGCAAGTGTTCGCCGCATTGCCGCCATTTCCGCTTGAAGCTCGGCATCAAACAGAAGCTCCATCTTGAATTCATTTTGCATACGGGCAATTTCACCCGCCAACCGCAATGCCATTTGCTGAATGCGTTCCAGTTTGCTCATTTTATTTTCTCCTTTTCGTTAATAATTTACATATTAGGGTAAAAAAAAGAGGCTGTGCGAAACAGCCCTTCAAAAATTCAGCAGTAAAAGTTAATTTCATCAATATCAAAGTACCGTTTCCACTCAGAACAAATCCAGAAGAATTGCGCAGATATCATATCAAGAAGGCTATTTAGTTCTCGTTGGGGGATTCTACTATTATTGTTCGCAACAACACATCCACCTGATTTTGTCAGCCACACTTTTGTTGCGCTTTGGCTTGGTTTGCCCTCTGCAATATGCACATGCGCTGGTTCACCGTTTTCATTTGACCAGAAATAGACGATATAGCTTCCAGCCCTAAACAGACTTGGCAAGACAAACACCCCCTGTTTCGGCATACCGATATATTAAATGAGCATTACTTTCCAAGAATTTCACAAAAAATGCTATCTCATCATCTGTGAATCCTTCCCGCGAAATCCACTCATAAGTCGGCAGAACACACCGCGCCGAATCAAATCCATTTTCCGTTGGGCGCTCAAACTGCACTTCAACAGTATTGCCTTGCTTGACCTGCGTATGAAGTATAGCCGTTTCATCTGCTAATTCCATATACGGATACAGCATTTTCATTCACTCCCTTCTCACTTCGTTCATCTACCGCGACATCCGCGAAAGATAAAGTTCTATTGCTTTTCCTACAACCCAATTCAGTGACTGTTTTTCCTTTGCAGCTTCAATAGCTGCTTTTCGGTGAAGTTCGGAAGAAATCCTCACATTGAATGTCCCCCGATATTCACGTTGTGGTTCTTTTCCTATTTCCGCACATAGTGCAAGATAATCATCCACCGCGTTTTCAAAATCCTCCTTGAGTTCACTAATTGTTTCCCCTTCATACGAAATCAAGTCAGATATGCCTAGAATTTTCCCGTAAAGGCAATTATCCTCTACAGAAAACTCCATACTTCCAGTATATCCATTATATGTAAGCACTTGGCTCATTCAATATAACCCCTCAAATTTCATGCGCTTATTATATTCTGTGTGTTATACTCAAAGCTCTCAGCGTACATATACTCTGGCGCAACATCGATGCTCTCATCATTCCATGTGACAGCGCCACATACAATTTTCGGATTTGAAAAGATTGCTTCATCACGCAACGGCTCGAACACACTTCCATGTAACCTCGTGCAATCGAACAGGCGCGTTTCACCTGTTGTAAACGTGACAAGCATCATCATGTCTGAAAGCGGCTTTACTTTTGTCACTTCTACCGCAGTAGTCGGGTTGTCAGCATACACAATGCCGTTTATCATACGCATCTGAATTCACCTCACTTAATCGGATCGATCCGCCCAAACGGCTCACCGCTTATCGCTTTCGCCCACGCTGCATACACTTCGTTTTCACGCAACACGAGCCACGCGGCCACGATGCTAAATTGTTTTGAAGGTAAGCTTCCTGCAAGCAATTCACCTTTCAGTGATATAGAAGCTTGGTATTCACCATAATATACATGAATGTGCGGCTTGCTATGTTGGCCTACATCCATATTTATCATTTTGATGACGATCCCATTCATTCTGCACAATTCCGGCATTTGCATTCACTCCCTTCTCACTTCATAGTATATCCATTCTCATGGGCGCAGCTTATGCAATTTTGGGTTCGCACTTGCTACGTTTTCCACCCATTCAGCCACATAGTTTACCGCATCGCGGGTTTCCTCTGAATATTCAGTAAGCGTATCCACTTTTTCAGTCAGGCTATCCATACGGCAATTCATTTCAGACATGTTGGCTTTCATGGATTCCATGTCCGCTCGCATTGCGGCCAGCACTTCCAAAATTCGTTCTTCGTTATTCATGCCAATCACCTCCATTCTTTGTGTTATCATTTCAACTTTTCGATGAGGACGTCCTTAAAACCAATCGTCATTTCCATCGTCCCATCTTTCTTAGGGCAAAAGTCCATTGTGTTAGAGCCTTTTATTGCTTCTATAAATTCATGAGTTGAAAATCCCATTTCCACAGTAACGACTTCTATCGCATAATCTGCATGGAACAAAGGATTTTGTTGAATATCAAATTTAGCGTCTTTATCATCTTCAAACAGCTTCTTCAATGCGTCATAAGACTTTTTCATCTTTGCGGCATTGATTTCATTTACCTCATACTCGAAGGCACCCGCATCTTGAAGCTCGGAATGCTCCGCCACCATCTTGACGAATTCATACATTTCCTTTCCCATAAAACGGAAGCCTTCCACATTATACTTTGTCAAGATTCGTCTCCCTTCTCTTGCTGCATTTTCCTTTTATTTGTGCTCACCGGCAGGCCGGTGTATGCCTCTAAAGCATTGATAATAAGACGGTTCAATGAAACGCCATGCTCTTTAGCATATAGGCGCAAATCATCTCTCCAACCTTTATACATTTGGAACATAACTGTTTCCAAGTTTTCATTATCCCATTTTCGTTGTCTGCTAAGTTTTTGAGATTCCATAATGCCACCCCATGAAAGTAGTGCCCATCACATAGGAAGGTACACCCAACATCCCTACCACCAAGATGATGTGTGCGAAACTACATGATGGGCAAACTTATTATACCACACCATAAATGAATCCACAATTGGGCGCACTAAGCCATTTTCAGTGCGCCCTATCTGTATTCACTTTTTAGTCGCGTTTTTCTGCATACAGTGCATCATAACGTCCCTCTGTCACGATGCGATGCAGCATTTTCACAATCAGACGATTGAAGGTCGTAGGCTTTGCGAGCACGATATTTTGCCCACGTCCTTCACGTGTAAGGCACTCAAGAATGAAATTCACATCACAGTTAAGCACCTTGTACTGGTTCTTTCCACCCATTTCCTTGAACAAAATCATGTCAACGATATTCTGAATCACTTTTACCTTCGAGGTATTACTGTTCAGATCAGCGTCAACATTCAAGTCAAGCGCTTCCTTCCTCACGCGATACTTGCTGTCAAACCGCTTGAGATCACCATTGATGCGCTCTGTTGCAAGTCGGTTAAACATCATGCACACACGTTCAGACAGATACACCCATTGCCCGTTCGGAACGATTGCTTTTGCAGACCGCGAAGTGAACGCGGCAAGATTCATAACAACCTGCCTAGCGTCACCTTCTAGCGTTGCAGACTTCGCACGAGTATCCTTGTTTTCTGTAACCTTGATCGAATACTGCGAAATATACGCTTGACGGATTGCCGCATCCATAGGATCTTCTGCCTGATACCACGTCTCATAGGTATGAGCAACCTTCTTCTCATTGAGCGCTTCAACCGCCGCTTTCGCTTTAGCTTCGCACTTAGCGATATTGACCGCATCATTCCCCTGAAGAGCTGTGTTGTATTCAGCTACCGCCTGCACTGCTTCCTTATTAAGAGCATTCAGTTCATCTACGAGCCTTTCAAGTTCAGTCTTTGCCATTGTAATATCCTCCATTGTAATTTAATACTGCTGATTGCAGTGACTAGCGATTTTGCAATCTAGTCAGCGCCATCGGCTGAAGGATTCTACAATAAAGCGGCAGAGCAGACTTTCGCCCACCCTGCCGCGCAGTACCATTTTAACACGCAGGCCGCCGCAACGCATGAAAGCCCCGAAAGAGCCTGCATACTATGGCATATCGCAACGCCCCGAAAGAGCGCCGCGCCATTCAGCATTAGCCATTGTGTATTTGTCCTGTTTGCTTTTCCGCAAGCCGCGTTTAGGATTAAGCATACCTGCCGCCATACTTGAGCACTTGGCCGCCGTGCTGCCCTGTGCGGGGCTGCCCTTGGCCGCTTATAGCCCGGCCGGGCATGGCATGCAGCTTTGTAAAAAATGCGCTCGGCCTGAAACCGCAGTAAATCCGGGTAGCCCGCTTTTTCCGCTGTTGCATTTTGTCGCGTTGCTGTCACGCGGCAAGAATACGACTTGCGCAGAGCCTTGTGTCCGCGCAGTTTCGCCGCCGTCCGTTTGCGGCGCGTCCTTGCGCCCTATATGTAAAAATCGGAAACAGATATGACGCTTTTTTGAATGGAACTTAATTATTTTTATATTACAAATTATGTAATTATTTTACCTATAAAGGGAAGAAAAAAGGCGGGCATATCGCCCGCCGTGCCATTGTTTACCGCGTTTCGCGCAATCTACCACGCAATACAGGCGCGGGAAAATATCGCCGTGCAGCGGCCTGTATACGTTCACGCCTATGGGATATTGCAGACTGTTCTATATTGTTTGCGTCCGCTATTGCTTGCACTGTTTCTCCGCGCATTAATGCATCGAGTGTATGTCCGCATTTATCGGATACCATGCCGCGAATTGCATCATATGCCGCTTGCGTTTCGCGCACATCGTCCAATATTTCTGTATCGTCCAATACAGGCCGCGACAACGTTGTACGCCCGCGTACAGCGGCAATTTCAAGCGCGTCCGCGTCATTTTCCGGGTTCAGCCTTGCAAGGTAACGCCGCGCCGCCTCTGCGCTCTCTGTGTGTCTGCGCTGTGTGTAAATGTAATGGTTTGCGGATTTATACGCGGCCTTAATTGCTACTGCGTCCGCGTTGCGGTCTGTGCCTTCTGTGTACCCCTGTTCTAGCAAGGCAAGCGCGGCAACCTGCACAACGTCCATTGCATCGGACAACGCAGCGCCACAATCATTTGCGCGTTCCGCGCGTCTGTCCTGTGCATAGCCGCTTTGCAGCCGCAGCATTGCGCCGCTCTGCCCGCGCCGCATGCAATGCCATGCAATCCGCGTTGCACGGTCAAACAATGGCATATCGGCACGGCGGGCGCTTGCGGCACGCTTTGCACGGGCGCTAGATATGGCGGCATGCGTTGCGGCGGCTTGTTTTGCCGTTGTGCTGTCCAAGTCGGCTTGTCTGTCTCCGCGCATTGCGGCGGCAATTAATAGGCGTTGCCGTTCTGCGTCCGTGATAGGCGTTGTGATGCAATCCAATTGCGGCATGGCGTGCCGTGCATGGGCGCGCTGCTTGCGTGCATCGTGCAAGCCTTGCGGCAATAGTCCGGCAATTTGTACGTTGTTGTTGGTGGTGAACATTGTTTAACCTTCTGCCCTTTACCCTAGGCGGCGGGGAGTATGTACCACATTTGGTACGCTTGTAGTATTCTGCGAACCTTGCGCAATTCCTGCATGCAATGCGCAAAATGTGCCAATTATTTTTTGTACTAGTACAATACTAAATTGTTTCCTGTCGCCGCGCGTCCAGCGTGGCGCCAAACTATGCCGCCGTTATAATGTGCCGGTAATAGTACGGCACGTGCTTGCATCTGGTATCGGTAACTAAATTATATAGTATGATATGTTATGGGCAATAGTATCTTACATGTGCATGCCTGATGTAAAATATGTTTGACATATCCGATTGCAGCCCCGGCGCTTCCTTTGGCCTTGTGCCTCCCGCTTCCCTGCCCTGTTTGGCATGTGCGCTTTTGACGGAACCGCACCGGGGGCGGGTTTACACCGTAAAAACCGAACGTTTGTGCCAGTATGCACCTAGTCACTATTTCTCACTCTCAACTCGAAAAATCACTCAAATTATCATCAATTTTTATCCCTCTCAATATCGCCAGTTTTCAACGCATATTCACACGTAAAACGCAGCGTTTATTTAATATAATTTCAGCCCGTAAAAACAGATTTTCTAGTAATTTAGCCGCTTTTTCCGCACTTTTTTCTCAATTCGAATTTACGCAGAATGCCAAATATGATATAATAATTGCATAAGACGGAGCTGCCCTGAGCAGTGCGAATTCTGAATGAAGGAGTGCAAAATATGAGTAGTGGAACAATGAGTGAAGCGGCGAGCGGAGCGAGTAGCAGTGCGAGTAGCAAAGCGAGCAGCGAAGCCGTGAGCGCAGCGAAGAGATCCATCTCTGAGCAAGCGAGCAATGGCGTAGTGCTGCGTGTCAACTTTGCTGGCCCAAACAGAGGGCTAGCGAATGAAACAGCGAGCGTAGCGAGCAATGTAACAACGAGCGGAGCCGAGAGCGCAGCGAAGAGATCCGTCTCTGAGCAAGCGAACAGCGGAGCGAGTAGCCACAAAGGCAAGCGCTGCACTTCTAATCCTATAAAAGATAAAAATGATATAAACAGAATGTGCGAATACTTCAAGGCTGCCGGAGACTATCGCATGTATGCCATCTTTATGGTAGGAATAAATACAGCATACCGCATTTCGGACATCCTGTCGCTGCGGTGGGGTGACATCCTGAATGAAAGTGGCGAATTCTGGCGCAAGGAAAAGAAGACTGGCAAGTGGCGCTTCATCTGCCTGAATCAAACCCTGCTGAATGCTCTTGATTTGTACAGGCAAAAGACGGACGTGGCCGTCTCTCCAGAGGCATATGTTTTTCCGGCGAGCAGGTCATGTTACGAGACGGCGGCACGGCAAGATGTTGACAGGAAGCTGAAACGTGCGGTGGCAGATCTGGGCATTGCAGCTCACGCCGGTACGCACCTGATGCGCAAGACCTTTGCTTATCATTATCTTACTGGTGCGGCTGACCGCAGCCGTGCTTTGGAGCAGCTAATGTTGCTGCTGGGGCATTCATCTCCGCGCATTACGCTGAGCTATGCCGGTATTACCGAGGATGAGCTGCGAGATGCGTATGAGTGTACTTGCTTGGGTTGCTGAATTTTCTCTTTTACAGGTAAAAAGAATAAAAAAGGGCGAGCGGAGCGAGCCTGAGCAAGCCACGTGAACC
>OIZQ01000673.1_pt1 | contig 16552 bp, 18 predicted proteins | sample 1588491 | NCBI WGS metagenome assembly OIZQ01 (sample SAMN03283262) | human gut metagenome | biome: human-associated habitat; material: feces | host: Homo sapiens | place: USA | collected 2013
CAGGCCCGCGCCTCTCTGCGTTTATCCGGGGGTCCCTTCCACAGCGTAGGGCAGCTGCACCAGCGCGTTGTCTGCACGCTGGTAAAGCCGTCCGTCCCGGGCGTAGTACGTCTCGTTGCCCTCGTCGCATGTCACTGTCCACACAGGGGTGATGATATAGCTGCTGACGCCTTTGTCGTAGCCAAAGTAACCGGTGGGCATCGGCAGGCTGCCGTCCGGCTGGACGCTGCGGACATAGCGGCCGATGTGGATGTGTACCGGCAGCGTGATCTCCACTGCGCCGCTGGGCATGGTGTAATGCGCCCGTTCCGCGCCACGGTACGTCTCCGGCATGGTGATGGCCAGCCCCGCGGTAGGGGCCTTCTTCAGCTCGCCAGTGAAGCCGCCGATGGCTGTGACCTTCACGCCCTGCACCGTGTCGGGGATGACGTAGTCGATGGCGTCGCCGGTGCCGTCCCAGCGATAGGTGCTGGCAAAGGCCGCCCCGTGGTCCTTCCGCAGGTAGAGCAGGACACCGTTTTCCTCCACGGCGTCCGCCGCATCGTAGTTCCGCAGGCTGGTCAGCCACAGGGTACCGGCGGTCAGCACCAGCGCTGCGGCGATGCACAGCAGTCCTCTTTTCATGACACGGCCTCCGTGTCCACCGTGGTGGTGTTGGTGAAGTCCAGGCTGCCGATGAAGGACTGCATACGGGTGCAATAGCCCATCGGAGTCAGGCTGCGGCTGACATCGCGGCCATCCACCATGGCGTAGATGACGATGTTGTAACGGTATACGTCCCATGCCTCCGTCTCCGCCGGAAGGGTATCCTCCTTAGCCGCAGCGGCGTAGGCATCATCGCTGTTCGCGGCCATGGCGGCCAGCACATCGCTGTCGGAGACATCGTTGGCGTCCTGCTGGGCCAGACGGCACAGCTCCGTGGCCTGCTCACGGGTCAGATCCACCGTGGCGCCGGTCCGGTAGTCCTCCACGTAGCCGCTGCGGACGGCGTCCAGCCCGGAGGTCTCCAACCAGTCGATGCCCATGGCAGAGCGGCGGAACTGGGGCATATTCAGCAGCTGGTTGGTCAGGCGGTACGTCTCCGTGCCGGAGACACAGGCGATGGTGTAATCCCGCCGGATGGTGTCGCCGTTTTTCAGCTCATAGCGCAGGCGGATGCTCATATGGCGGTCCGAGGTGCCGGCCATATCCTCGCCCTGAGCCAGAGCGGCGCGGTGCAGCGCCTGCACCCGCTCCAGCACGGCGGGATCGTCCGTTTCGCAGTAGCTGCTGTCACCGGCGTAGAGCTGGACCGACACGGTGTCCACCTGAGACGCGCCGGGTATGCGGTTCTGGACGTCGAAGAAGTCCTGCCGGATGCACAGGGTGATGGCGGCCAGTGCGATCACCAGCGCCAGCGCCTCCTTCCAGCTGCGGCGGAAGACGCGGAACGACTTTTGCAGCAGCATTTGAGCGGCGAAGAAGCACAACAGGCCCATGACCGCCTGGCACAGCAGGAGCTGCACCAGGCCGCCGACCAGACCGCCCAGCAGCGCTACGCTGAGGAACAGGCCCAGGCCCAGACCGCCGCACAGCCCCACGGTCCACCGGACGATGGGACGCAGCCAGCGGAAGGCGATGGCGTCACCGGCGGCCTCGCTGGGCCGTCTGCGGTACAGAAGCCAGCCCAGAGCCAGCAGCGCCAGTCCCACGATGGCATAGACCAGCAGGGAGGTCATGCCGCCCTCCGGCAGGACGCGGAGGTAGACCTCCTCCCCCTCCCGCGGCACCAGAACGTCGGCGTAGCCGCAAACGGCGGTGGACAGGCGGGCGATGGGCGTCAGCCAGATCACCGCCATGGGGAAGGTGGTGCTCTCAAAGCCGAAGTAGAACCAGCGCTGAAGGAACTGCACCACGACGCATACCAGCAAAACGATGCAGTTGGCCGCGCCGTACAGCACCGGTATGGCCAGCAGCCAGCCGGTGGCCATGGCGCACAGAGCGCCCAGGGACAGGAAGAACAGCTCCAGCAGCTCCGTCACCAGCAGCCACAGGCCCAGCGCGGCCCAGTCCACGCCGCCGGAGGGCATCATAGCCAGCGCGGACAGCAGGAAGATCAGCAGATTTCCCGCCGTCAGCAGACCGAAGCCGCTGAGAAAGTGGGTGAAAAACTGGGATGTGCGGGTGACGGGCAGGGCGTGCATCAGCCCCACAGCCCGGGGCGTCATCAGATAGGCATACACCGCCATGGGGATCACCGCACCCGCCAGCACCGCCAGCACCAGCGAGCCGGTCATGGCGGCATAGACGTGGTTGTGCAGCTGCGCTGCCAGCTGAACCGTCTGCTCAGACTGGAAACGCAGATAATCCCTGGCTGTCTGCAGCAGGGGGATGGGCAGGATCATCAGCCACACCAGCACATAGAGAAAGCCGGCGGGCCAGTAGTGGCGCACGTCGCTGCGCAGCAGCGTCCCGTTACAGCAGGATGTCTTTCGCGGCATAGTCCACACCTCCCAATTCATAGATAAAGATCTCCTCCAGTGTCAGCGGGATGGATTCCAGCAGGATGGGCTCCGTGATCTCCATGCGGCGCAGGATCTCGGCGCGGCTGCCCCGCACGATGTAGGTATACACCCGTCCCACGTGGCTGCGGTGCAGGATGTTCAGCTCCGACGGCAGCATCGGCTCCGTCACGCCGGCGTAGGCCACCTGCAGCTTCACGGTGTTGTCCTGCAGATCGGAGAGGCTCCGCTCCAGCAGCACCTGTCCGCGGTTCAGGATGCCCACGTGGTCGCACACGTCCTCCAGCTCGCGGAGGTTGTGGCTGGACACCAGTACCGTGGTGCCCCGCTCGGACACGTCACCCAGCAGCAGAGACCACACCTGGCGGCGCATGACGGGGTCCAGCCCATCCACCGGCTCATCCAAAATGAGGTACTCCGGCATGCAGCACACCGCCAACCAGAACGCCGCCTGCTTCTGCATACCCTTGGACATGCGGCGCAGCATCATCTTCTCGTCCAGTGGGAACACCTGCTTCAGCTTTTCATAGCGCTCCCAGCTGAAGGTGGGGTACAGTCCCGCGAAAAAGCGGGCCATCTCACGAATATTGGCCTGGGGGAAATAGTACCAGTCGTCGCCGATCACTGTCATCCGCCGCTTGACGGCGGGGTTCTCGTATACCGGCTGGCCGTCCAGCAGCACCTCGCCGCTGTCCTGACGGTAGATACCGGCCAGATGCCGGATGATGGTGGACTTGCCCGCGCCGTTGGGGCCCACCAGACCGTACACCGCGCCCTCGGGAACCGTCATGTTCAGACTGTCCAGCGCCCGAAAGCCGTCAAAGGTCTTGACCACGTTTTTCGCTTCAAGCATGTGTCTCTCCTCCTCTCCACAGCTGCAAAAGATCCTCCTCCGTGCAGCCCAGCGTCTTCAGCTCCTCCAGCAGAGGGGCCGCCTGCGTTTTCAGCTCACGGATACGCCGCTGCTGCTCGCCGCCCTCGGCGGCGGCAAAGCTGCCCTTGCCGGGCACGGAGTAGATGTACCCCTCCGCCTCCAGTTCGCTGTATGCCCGCTGGATGGTGTTGGGGTTGATGGCCAGCTGTGTGGCCAGACTCCGCACCGACGGCAGCTTTTCGTCCGGCGGCAGCAGCCCTGTCAGCATCATCCGCCGCAGATTGTCCTTCACCTGCTGGTACAGGGGGCGGCTGTCCCGATAATCCAGGGAGATCATCCGCGCTCACTCCTTCCTGCCATTACGTATTAACTGTATTATGCGTGTTAGTACAGTTACCATACCATGGACAGCTGCGGCTGTCAAGGGAAAAATAGAAAAAGTATGCGGGAAGCACCGTCCGAAAGGGACGGTGCTTCCCGCATACTTTTTCCCGATACGGGGCAAACTGCCCATATCCTGAATTTGCTATGGAGGGAATTTTTATGGAAGCCATCGTATTGCAGAAGGCGTGTATCCGGTGCGGCCTGTGCCCCACCATCTGTCCGGAGGTGTTCTCTCTGGAGGACGGCGAACCGGCGCAGGCGGCGGCCGGGCCGGTACCCGACGGTTTGAAGCTGGCCGTGCAGGAGGCGGCGGACGCCTGCCCCGCGGCGGCTATCGAGGTGCGGTAAGCCTTACCGGAGGACGGTGCCGTCCGCCAGGGTGATGGTGTAGCCGTTGAAATTGATGGCGCCGTTGTTGGTGAGGCGCCGGACGTAGAAACGCTTGACGAACCGTGCCTCCTATACCAGCAGGGTCACGGCCAGATAGGCGGCGGCCAGCGTTACCATGGCTGCGGCCGTGGCCCGCCCGCCCAGAATGTCGGTAAGGCACTGGGCCATGCGGCCTCAAACCAGGGCCCTGCCAGAAGTCCCGCGTTGATCTCTGGGAAGAAGGGAGATCTATCAGTGGAAGGAGAGACGTCATCCGCCGGATAGGCGAGCCGGCCATGATGAAGACACCGGCCCGCTCCGGTCTCGCCGAATACCTCCGCGTACAGGTCGGACGCGCCAGACAAAGCAGATAAGGTGCAGATGTCTTTGCGTTGACTTTTTCTTCCCCTCATGATACCATCAAAAGCGGTGAAAAAAGCCAACGTTTTCATAAAGGAGAGAGTTTATGGAGAAAAAACCGACCCCCCGGGCGGTGGCCCTGCTGCCCGTGGCCGTATTCCTGGTGCTGTATCTGGTGCTGGGCATTATTCTGGAGTATGTGTTGAAGATCGAAATGGGCTTCTATCAGATCCCCATCGTCGTGGCCTTCTTGGTGGCGCTGCTGGTAGCGTGCCTGCAAAACCGCGGTGTGAGCTTTGATGAAAAGCTGGAGCTGATGGGACAGGGCATCGGCGATAAGAACATCGTCACCATGATCCTCATCTTCCTGGTGGCGGGCATCTTCGTGGGCGTCACCGGCCGCTCCAGCGCCGAGGCCGTGGCCTACTTCCTGCTGTCCATCGCCCCGGTGAAGCTGGCGGTTGCTGTGCTGTTCGTGGTGGCGTGCTTCGTGTCCATGGCTATGGGCACCTCCGTCGGCACCATCACCCTGCTGGCCCCCATCGCCGTGGCGGTGTCCGCCGATTCCGGCTTTGACCTGCCGCTGTGCATCGCCTCCGTCATGGGTGGTGCCATGTTCGGCGACAACCTTAGCTTTATTTCCGATACCACCATCGCCGCCTGCTCCACCCAGGGCACGGAGATGAAGGACAAGTTCCGCGCCAACTTCAAGATCGCCCTGCCCGCCGCGCTGGCGGCGCTGGCGCTGATCATCGTGGTCTCTCTGGGCACCGATGTGCAGAACGCCGTCTCCGGCGGTCACGATCTGGTGCTGATCATCCCCTATGTGCTGGTGCTTATCGGCGGCATTGTCGGCCTGAACGTGTTCGTGGTGCTGCTCATCGGCATCGCCGCCGGCGCCGCCATCACCCTTATCACCGGGCAGGTCACGGCGCTGGAGCTTATGGGCAACATGGGCGGCGGCGTGTCCGGTATGTTCGAGACCATTCTGGTGACCCTGCTGGTGGCCTCCCTGTGCGGCCTCATCCGCGCCTACGGCGGCTTTGAGAGCATCCTCGCCTTCATCCGCCGGGTGTTCCGCGGCAAGCGGGGCGGCCAGCTGGGCATCGGCCTGCTGGTGGGCCTTATGGATATCGCCACCGCCAACAACACCGTGGCCATCGTCATGGCAGGCCCCATCGCCAAGGAGGTGGCGGAGGAGTACGGCATCAGCCCCAAGCGCTCCGCCTCCCTGCTGGACACCTTCTCCTGCATCTTTCAGGGCATCATCCCCTACGGCGCCCAGATGCTGGTGGCCATTTCCACCTGCGCCACCCTCGGCTACGCCATCAGCGCCTTTGACATCATCCCTCTGCTGTTCTACCCCTTCCTGCTGTGCCTGTCCAGCCTGCTGTTCATCCTGTTTGACAAGAAATAAAGCATCTCATTTCGTGTACTTACAGCAAGAGCCCACCTTCTTGAGAAGGTGGGCTCTTGGCGTAAATGCTTCCGCGATACCTGTATGACGCGGCGCTGTGGCCGCTGTCCGCTGAAATCGCCATGTAAAAAAGACAGCTTCCAAGGGATATAGATTTAAGCGCGGCAAATGCTCCGGCACACACTCTGCCAGAACCCGCCGGTTGGCTCCCCCTTATTCTTCCTTCAGGTGCTCCTCCATCCAGTGCAGGATCTCGCTGAGTCGGCTGATGCGGTTGGAGGGCTTTCCCTCTCGGCTCAGGCCGTGGTTCTCGCCGTAGAACATGCACAGCTTGCTCTCCACGCCATGGAGCTTGAGTGCCGCGAACATTTCCAGACCGTTGGCCAGCGTGCAGCGGTAATCCTTATCTGCGTGAATAAAGAGTGTGGGCGTCTTAACACGGTCGGCATAGGTGAGGGGCGACGCCTTCCACAAACGCTCCGGATGCTCCCAAATGGTGCCAAGCTGCTGGTCAGCACATAATAGTAGCCGATATCCGAGAGGAGATAATCCCCCACATAGTTGGCAATGCTCCGCTGGGACACGGCACAGCGGAAACGATCCGTGTGACCGATGACCCAGTTGGTCATAAAGCCGCCATAGGAACCGCCGGCAACGCCCATTCGATCTGCGTCAATTTCGGGATACCTCCGCAGAACCTCATCCGTGAACTCCATCAGATCCCGGAAGTCTACCTCTCCGTACTTGCCCTGAAGATCGGCAAAGGCATTTCCCTTGCCGCAGTTTCCTCTTGGGTTGCAGTAGCATACGAAAAAGCCGGAGGCCGCCCAAAGCTGCATCTTGTGGTGGAAGCCCGGGCCAAATACCATCTTCGGCCCACCGTGAATATGAAGGATGCCCGGATACCGTTTGCCCGGCTCGTAGCCCACCGGCTTCATCACGAAGCCGTCGATATCCACGCCGTCCGTGTTGAGGAAATACAGCGTCTCGCCCACCATTCTCTGTCCCGTGACGGCGCCGGAGAAGCAGTCTGTGACCACCTCGGAGTTGACCCGGCGGTCATAGCGGCCCAGATTTTCCTCGCCATTTTCGTCCACCACAAAGAATGTGGGGTGCTCGTACACGCCATAGTCCCGCATGACCAGTCCCAGACAGAGCGCCTTCCGGCCCAAATGCCCCACATAGTCGATGCTGTATTTGTCGGGCGTGATCAGCGTCTCCGTCTCGTTCCGCGCTGTTTCTCCTTTAAAAAGTTTCTTATCTCACAAGGTGCGTCGTTTACAGGTATTACTGAAGCGACAGACCGTTGATCGCCTTTTCTATCTGCTCCAGAGCCTTTGTCAGGGTACACCGGGGACAGGCCACATTCATGCGCAGAAAAGCCTCTCCCTGCTTACCGAATTCATAGCCGGCGCAGAACGCCACCTTGGCCTCATTGATCATGAAATGCTCCAGCGCCATGCCCCGGTAGGGCAGCTGGGAGCAGTCCAGCCAGACCAGATACGTACCCTCGGAGGGGATCATACGGATCTGAGGAATGCGCTCCCGCAGGAACTGATCCAGATACGCCTTGTTGTCGGAGACGTAGGCGATGGCCTGATCCAGCCACTCCTCGCCGTCGTTGTAGGCGGCTATGAGGGCGGCCATGCCGAAGATGTTGTCCAGCCGCGTCTGGGCAATGGACATCTCCTCGTTGAACTTGCACCGCAGGTCGTCGTCCGCCAGCACCAGGGTGGCCATACCCAGTCCGCCCAGATTGAAGCCCTTGTTGGAGGAGTAGCAGACCATGGAATGGCGCAGCACCTCCTCGCCCAGCAGACCAAAGGTGGTGTGGGGATGCTCCGGCGGCACGAAGTCGCAGTGGATCTCGTCCACCAGCATGAAGATGTTGTGCCGCAGACAGATCTCCGCCACGCCCTCCAGCTCCTGACGGGTCCATACCCGGCCGGTGGGGTTGTGGGGGCTGGAGAGCACCAGTACCTTCACGCCGGAGGCAGCCTTGGCCTCCATATCGGCGAAGTCGAAGGTGTAGCGCCCGTCCTTCCAGACCAGCGGCGTCTCTACCAGCTTCCGGCCGCCCCGGGTGACCATGTCAAACAGCGGGTCGTAGTTGGGCATGGGGACCATGACCCTGTCGCCGGGCTTGGTGAGGATGCGCAGCATCACGTTCATGGCGTAGATCACGCCGGGAGGCGCAAAGGCCAGATGCTCATAGTTGACCTCAAAGCCATGGCGCTTTTTCAGCCAGCCCATCACCGCGTCATAATAGGGCTGCTGGCGCACGCCGTAGCCGTAAACCGGATGGGCGGCGCGCTTCTGTACAGCCTCCACGATGCAGGGGGCGCAGGCGAAATCCATGTCCGCCACCCACATGGGGATCACATCGTCCCGGCCGAAATAGTCCATATCGCAGTCCCACTTAAAGGAGAAGGTATTTCTGCGATTGATGGGGGTATCAAAATCGTATCTCATGCAGCACCACCAACCAGTGCAACGACGATCCACAGAATGATGGACACTGCCGCCGCCAGCAGTGCATAGGGAAGCTGGGTGCGGACGTGGTCAATGTGGTCGCAGGCGGCGCCCAGAGAGGAGAGCACCGAGGTGTCGGAAACAGGGGAGCAATGGTCGCCGAACAGGCCGCCGCTGACAACGGCGCCCACAGCGGCGTAGACCAGCGTACCCAGCTGACCGCCGGTGAAGGAGTAGGCCATGGGAACGGCGATGGGAATGCAGATGGCGAAGGTGCCCCAGGAGGAGCCGGTGAAGAAGGAGATCACGGCGCCCGCGATGAAGGTCACAGACAGGAACAGGGCGGGGGTCATCCAGCTCTCGCAGACGCCCAGCAGGAAGTCGGCGGCGCCCATGGACTTGGTGATGGTGTTGATGCAGTAGGCCAGAGCCAGAATGAGGGTGGCGGACATGACGCTCTTCATACCCTGCACGGCAGTGCTCACCAGATCGGTCACGCTCTTGAACACCTTGCGGATGCTCAGCTCGATGGACATATAGATCACGGTGATGATGAAGCACTCCAGGATCTTCACGCCGCCCTTGGCGATGTACGTCCAGATGGCGGTGGCTACCAGAATCATGATGGGAACGAGGAAGTCCAGCATGACGTTGGGCTTCACATCGCTGTCGTTGCCCTTCTGCAGCTCCTCCAGCTCGGTGCCCATCATGGGAACGGCACCGTCACGCAGCAGCTTGCCGGTGGTGCGGGCGCGCTGCTCTGCCTTGCGCATGGGCCCGAAGTCGGGGAAGATCTCCAGTGCGGAGAGCAGCGTGATGAGCACCATCAGAATCGCGTAGAAGTTAAAGGGGATGGCGCTGATGTAGACGCTCACGCCCTGCTCGTTGGAGGTCACAGGGCCGCCCAGATCCGCCACCAGACCGGCCACGTAGGCGCCCCATGCCATGAAGGGCATCAGGGTACACACGGAGGCGCAGGTGGAGTCAAGGATGAAGGCCAGCTTCTCTCTGGGCACACGCATCTCATCCGTCAAGGGACGCATGACCACGCCGCGCAGCAGGGGACTCATGTAGTCGTCGATGGTGAACAGGCCGATGAACCAGGTGGCCACCTTCACGCTGCGGGGGGATTTCACCTTACCGGCGATCATCTCCGCAAACGCCTTGACCACGCCCGCCTTCATGAAGAACGCGATCATAATGCCGATGAATACCTGAATGAGCAGGATCCAGATGAAGTCCTCGTTGCCCAGAGCCTCCTCCGCCAGCGCGGAGAAGCCGAAGGCGGGGTCATGCCCCAGCAGCAGAACGCCGGAGAGACAGCCCATGAACAGGGCAAAGACCGCGTCCTTCTTCCAAAATGCCAGCAGCAGGGTAAGCGCAAGGGGAATCAATGACAAAATACCGTAGTTTGCAGCTTCCATTACAAATACCTCCTTAAAAATATAACGCGGGGTAGGATGACATTGAGCCTCCCTTCTGATAACTTTGTTACATTCCTGATTATAATTTATCACACCCCCCTTGTCAACCTTGCATAAGTGCCAAGAAGCTTGATAATTTTTTGTCTAAATCGCTGCTTTGAAGGCCGTTTTCGCCTTGGCCTGCAAAAAAATGTTACATCCCCCCAAAACTTTCCGGCATATTAGGTGTTGATTTATCCATTCATTTTCGATATACTGACTTTCACTAGCACTATGTGACAGTTTTTTATCAGGCAAGAATTATTGTTGAGAAAGTAGGGATACAGTGAGCAACTACGCCAGTCTTGAGCGATACATTCCTCTGGTGGAATTTATGGGGAAGATCTGCGGAAAGAATTATGAGATCATTCTCCATGACGTTTCCACGCCGGAGCGCTCGGTGATTGCCGCCTGCAACGAGCATCTCAGCGGCCGCCGCGTGGGCGCCCCCATGACGGAGTTGGCCAAGGAACTGCTGCGAACCGGAGCCTATAAGGAGCACGACTACGTGGCCAACTACGAGGGCCGCACCCGGGGAGGCAAGCGTTTCGTTTCTTCCACCTATTTCATTAAGGAAAAGGGTCATCTGGTGGGGCTGATCTGCGTGAACCACGATGTGGAAGATATTCTGGTGCTCTCGGAGCATCTTTCCAACCTGCTCCATTCCTTTTCTCTTCCGCAAGAGGAGGAAAGCTCCGCCTATACCGAAAACCTGGATGATTCCATCCCGGAGCTGTCCAGCAATCTGATCCACTCCACCATCCTCGGCTATGGTATCCCCTCCGAGGCCATGCATACCGCCGACAAGCTGGAGATACTCCGTTCTCTGGAAGCGCAGGGCGTATTCCAGACCAAGGGCTCCGTCGGACAGGTCGCCAGGGAACTGCACATCTCCGAACCCACGGTCTACCGCTACCTGCGGCGTATCCGCAGCGAAGCAACATGATCTTCCGCCGCGGCCCGCGGCCTTTTCTCCGGCGGAGCCGACGAGGTCGTCATAGAGGATATGCACGGAGACGGCTGCAACATTGACTGCGCCCTGCTCCCCAGAGATACCCGTCTCCTTCGGGGGATCACCCACGATATTGTGGGCCTTACCGGTATTTTTGACGAGAGCTATGATGGTGTGCTGATGGTCGGCTTTCACGACGCCGCCTCCGCCCCCGGAAATCCCACGTCCCACACGATGGTAAGCTCCCGCATTTTCCGCCTTACGGTCAATGGCGCGCTGTGGGGAGAATTCGAGATGTACGCCCATGCCGCCGCTTACCGGGGCGTTCCCACCCTATTCGCCAGCGGCGACGAGGGGATGTGTGCGGCTGCGGCGCGCACCGTACCCGGCCTGCTGACCGTACCAACCAAATCCGGCCACGGCTACGGCGTTCTGACAAAGACCCCGGAGCTTGTCCGCGAGGAGATCGAGGGCATGATGGCCGAGGCTGTGGCGGCGGCAAAAACAGCCGTACCTCCGGCGCTTCCCGAGCACTTCCACGTGGAGGTCACCTATGTACACCATTATGACGCCTATGGATGCTCCCACTATCCCGGCGCCAGCCTCATCTCTCCCACCACCGTGGCCTTTGATGCCGATGATTACGGTGATGTGCTGCGCTTTTTCTACTTTGTGATCTAAGAAACGGAGGTATATGCTATGGCTGTTATTGCCTATCAATACCGCGGTGATCTGGTGGATCAGATCCACCGGGGACACATCGCGGTAACGGATCACACAGGCAAGATCCTTTGGAAGCTCGGTGATCCGGAGCGTCTTACGTTTGCCCGCTCCTCCGCCAAGCCCCTTCAGGCGATCCCCGTGGCAGAGAGCGGTGCGCTGGAGCATTATGGCATTACCCCGCAGGAGCTGGCCGTCATCTGTTCCTCCCATAACGGAGAGCCCTTTCATGTAAAGGCCGTGGAGAGCATCCTGCACAAGGCAGGCCTCTCCCCCGACCAGCTGTGCTGCGGGTCGGAATACCCCATGTATGTCCCCGCCGAGGATGCCTTGAAGATCGCCGGCATCCCCCGGGCGCCCATCTACTGCGACTGCTCCGGAAAGCACGCCGGTATGCTCATCACCGCCCGCCATTTAGGGGAATCCCTGGAGGACTATATTTCTCCGGAGCACCCTGTTCAGCAGCGTATCCTCTCGGTGTTCGCTGAAATGTGCGGCGTGGAGACCTCTGAAGTCCATCTGGCCGTGGACGGCTGCGGCGTTCCGGTCCACGCGCTGCCCCTTTACCGGCTGGCACAGGGCTACGCCCGCATGTCCCTCCCCACGCTTTTCACCCCCACCCGGGCCGCTGTCCTCCGGCGCATCACATCCGCCATGACAGCACATCCGGAAATGGTGGCAGGGACCGATCGCATCTGCACGCAGCTGATGGCCGCCTTCGGCGACCGAATCTTCTGTAAATCAGGCGCCAGCGCATTCTATGCCGTGGGCATCAAGGATAAGGGGATCGGCATTGCCCTCAAAATGGAGGACGGCGCCTCCTCCATCGTCCCGTATGCCATCCTCTCGGTTCTCACCCAGCTCGGCGTCATCACGCCGGAGGAAGCCTGCTCTCTGCCCCGTTACCACGACAAAAACCTTTACAACAACCACCACGCCGTCGTGGGCCGCACCGAGCTGGCCTTTCAACTGGAGCAGCTCTGCTAACGGCACGGGCTGCACGCAAAACAGAGCGCATCTGTCCTCTTGCCAGAAAGCAGCATAAGCCTGCCGTCTGATTGGAAAAGACAGCAGGAACAGCATGTAGTATTTGCAATGGTATTTTCAATCACACATCGCTGTGTGAATTTTATCAGGGCAAGCTGCTACTCCATTTAACGATGCCTTTTGAAGAAAAGCCAAAGACTAACTTACCGTGCGACAATCTCAAATACTACCGTCAGCGAAAACAGATGACAACAAGGCAGTTGGCGGAGAAGCTGGATATTGCACCAGTGACAGTTGTGATGTATGAAAACGGAAAACATCCCATTCCTTACGATGTAGCTATCAAACTGGCAGATGTTTTGAAAATCGAAGCAGCTTTGTTCTACGATGATTTTTCCCGTTTCCTTGCCGTACCCTATACCGAAGCACTAAAGAGTGTTAGAATGGCTCTGGGGCTGTCACAGAAGGCTTTTGCCGAGCAAATAGAAGTTATACCCAGTTACTACTATAAGCTCGAAGAAGGTAATCGCAGGCCGTCACGAAAGGTTTATCAGAAGATATGTGCTGCGCTCGAAGCGACCGGTCGACAAACTTCACTTTTATGGGAGCAACCATTACAATGAAAGTGAAAAAACGATTGGAGGAGTGACTATGGCACAGAATTTGACTTATACCCGTTGCGGTGATTATCTCATCCCTGATATTCAGTTGAGCCACATAAGCGATAAACCGCTTGGGAAATACGGCAGGATGCGCAGAGGATTTCTTGCGGAAAATAATCCAACGCTCTTGGATGACATGATTCTGACGGAAACCTTGTTCCCGCACCTGTGGGAGATCGACGAAACAGCTCACCGTAGAGTGGAACAGATAATGACTGAACTTCTGGAGAAAAATCCGGCTCCGGATAAGTCAACCCAACAGCTTGCTTGGGTGCAGCACATGAGTAGTCTAAAAGCACAGGCGGAGGAAATTGTTAATGCAGAACTGATTTTTTGCTAACAGAATATAGAATTTTTACTTAGGGCTGACTGTAACAGGTCAGCCTTATTTCTTTGATGGGACAATTCTTGAATTGTGTTTATGGCAGTCTCAGAATTGTGCTTTTGACAATTCAAGAACTGTCAAAAGCACAATGTAACTATACTGATAATAACAATAAAGCAAAACAGCGCACCGTTATCTCTGCTTTGCGTGATTCCAATGTTCGAGATATTGAGCAAAATTATAATGAGCCTGCAAAGCTATGGTGTAACGAAAAATGGATAACAGCAGCGTGTCTTAGATGCTCCGATCAGCGCTGTATAAGGTATATTGATGCTGAAATCAGCTGTGGCTCTTTTAGTGATTTTCCGTATGAGCGAAATCTAAATGTGTGCCCTGTTGATGCGATTAAATGGAACTTTGAAAAAGAACTGCCTGAAATAGAGAATGGCAAATGCATCGGCTGTGGTCTATGTGCTGCTCGTTGTCCTATAGGTGCTATTTTTAAGGCGGATAATAAAATGAAAGTTTCCGCTCCGGAGTCAGACGATTACATTGATCTGCCCATCAATTACGAGAATCTTGTAAAGCATAAGTATTTTGTTCAGGAAGTGGACAAAATCTATTGGAACCACCAATTTCAAAAGGAAAGCGACCGCATTATGGAAGAAATTTACGAAAAAATTTCTCACTATGATGGGCGTTCAATGGTTCCTAATGTATTGGTTAGAAATCTGATTATTGCCTTAAATCATGAATGTGCTATCAGCAGAGCCGGCGATATTTATACGAGAATGGATGCTGTCTATTCCAGTAAAATTAAGCCTAAGTGCAGCGGTGTAGTTGAAATCGAATTTGGTAGGGACACTTTGGAGGCATCCAGAGGTATTTTGGATGACATAGCTGTTATGCATTCCAGAAATAATTTGGGCAAAAAGGATAACGCAGCCCTTGTTGTGTGCCTTTCTTTCCCAAACAAACGTCAAGGATATTTCCAGGTAATAAAAGATATACACCGGGTCTTGGACCTCAAGATACAGACCATATCACTGGGGGCATTACTGTTGTTAGTGTGGAACGGGGCAGCTGTAAACTTCCTTTCCCGTGAGTTCTATGTTGATTTTGATAATCTAAGCATTCGTGGCATTACTGAGTTCAGATTGAATAGGCATGTGCTCTTGAGCGAAGGTAAGCTTGGTATATTGGAACCTGAAAAATAGTCACTTTGCAAAGCAAGCAATCTGTTGATAAACATTGCTTGCTTTGCTTATATAATTCGTTTGATTGGAGGAAAAAATATGATGCAAATCGACAGTGCAATACTGGCTACCGACAAAGTGATCTGTAAAAATATCATTTGTATGAAATTTTTCGAACCACTCGCAGTATCCAGACCACTGCAAAACAGATGAATGAGGAAGGATTCCACACTCCTTCCGGTGCTGCATTTAACGCATCCACCACAAGACTGGTTTTGAGAAATCCCATTTATTGCACTGCTGATAAACGCAGCTATAATTATTTCATCGAACACGACGGCAATGTGTTTGGAGATATGACAGAGTTTGACGGAACTCACGGATTGTCGGCTTACAATAAAACCGACCAAGAAAAGTACGAGGGCAGCGACAGCACATTCATTTCTCCAAAATATGTTCAGACCATTGAAAGCAAGCCTGTTAGTGAGTGGATTATTGCGGTTGGAAGGCATGAAGGCTTTATTTCAAGTGAACAATGGATTGAAGTGCAGGAACTTCTGGATGCTATTGCAGAGAAATACAATCGCCCTCACAGAAAGACCAACGCATTGTTGGCAGGACTGGTGCATTGTCCTCACTGCGGCAGGCGATTGAGTGTGATTTCCGAGTCCGACCGTTGGACGAACGGAAAACCTCGATTCAAATATGTTTGTCCCGGCTATCGCAAAAAGGAATGTAATTTCAAAGCGGTAGACGGCGTTCTTCTGGATGAATTTGTGGTACAGCAGTTATCCGACCTGTCAGATGAAAACAGTGAGCGTTTCAGAAGTATTCTGGAAATCAAGATTGAGGAAGTCTTGGAGCAGTCACAGACGGTACAGGAACACAATCTCATTAAAAAGAAACGTGACAAGCTGAAAGCAGATATTGCTGCGCAGACAAGAAATCTGCGAGAAGCAGATGGCAGTATCAAGCAATTTATTCAAGAGGATTTGCAAAATCTGGCTGAAGAACTGAGGGAAGCGGAGCGGCAGATTTCAAAACTGGATGAGGGTAGAAAGATCAATATGATTGCCATCCGTGACTTGGAAATGACAAAAGAAAGGCTGCTCTCCTTTGCAGAATATGCAAAGGATGCGCAGCCGGAGGTTCTGGTCACTTTGATCCAAACTATTGTAGAAAGAATTTATATTGTGGATAAGGATGACGAGCGTTACTGCCACATCTTTATCAAGGGCTGTTCCGGAGAAGATTACACCGGCTTCTTCCAGACAGCCGGTTACATAGAGCAAAATACTGTCCCTGTGTGTGATTCAGAACAGTGTTGCATTTGCAATGATCTGTTTTCTGTGCGCATTCATATCTCTGTCCGAGGATAAACTGCTTCATTTGGAAGAAAACAAAAAAGAGACCAAAAAATGGTTCAATGCCTTAGGGCGCTCTACGCCGTTCGGGGGAACCAAGTTTGGTCTTACTCGCAGTATATCCAATGTCAGTGAGAATGTCAAGCCGCTGCTGGTTTCGCTGAAAGCTTACTCGGAGGCGGAGAAAAAAGACCATGCAAAATCCGCAAAGGAGTTTTTCGGGGAGACGAACAACCGGAACGAAAACGGATACATTACCACGGACGGCACGAAGCTGGAGTTCTCCGGCCGACATGAGGGCGCACCCGGCGGGCAAACTGGGCGAAGGGGCGACGGCCGTGACCGGCGCGGAGCTGTGTGAGCGGCTATTTCAATCCACGCCCCCGCGAGGGGGGCGACATCGCTGTTCAAGGTGGGCAAGACCTCCAACGCCCTATTTCAATCCACGCCCCCCCGCGAGGGGGGGCGACAGCGCCCCTCCACCACGGCCATGCGGCCCTTGGTAT
>OIZQ01000680.1_pt1 | contig 16466 bp, 13 predicted proteins | sample 1588491 | NCBI WGS metagenome assembly OIZQ01 (sample SAMN03283262) | human gut metagenome | biome: human-associated habitat; material: feces | host: Homo sapiens | place: USA | collected 2013
GACTAAAACGCCAGCTCTCGCATAACGAGAACTGGCGTTCTTTGACAGGCTGAAAGGTCTCCGGCATTCGCCGGAGACCTTTTTCTATCCGTCTTACAGCGCGCACTTGCCGCGCTTGAGGTATCCGCCCGTTACGTCGCGGACGACGCCGTTTTCCACGGCGGGCATGCCCCGCAGGTACACGGCGGCGATGCTGCCGGAGGTTCGGAAGCCCTCGAAGGGCGTATAGTCGCAGCGGGACACCATGTCGGCGGCGTGGAGGGTGTGATCCGCCGCCGGATCGTACACCACGATATCGGCGTCAGCGCCGGGCGCGATGCAGCCCTTGCGGGGATAGAGACCGTACAGCTTGGCGGGATTCTCGCTGAGTGCCCGGCACAAGGTGGGCAGGTCGATGCGGCCCGCCGCCACGCCGGTGGTGTACACCACCTCGCCCCGGGTCTCTACGCCGGGAAGGCCGCCGGGAATGGTGGTGAAGTCGCCCTGCCCCGCCAGCTTCTGCTGCGTGGTGAAGGAGCAGTGGTCGGTGGAGACGGTGTTCACCCGGCCCTCCTTCAGGCCCGCCCACAGCGCGTCCTGATCCGCCTTTTTGCGGATGGGAGGGGAACACACGAACTTGGCGGAGGACAGCCAGTCCTCCTGATAGTACACGCTGTCGTCCAGCGCCAGATACTGGGGACACGTCTCGGAATAGACGACCTGACCCCGTGCGCGGGCCTGATCGATCTCGCTGAGCGCGGCGGCGTTGGTGGTGTGAACGATCACCACGGGAGCCTCCGCCGCCTGGGCGATCCGCAGGATGCGGCCCACCGCCTCTGCCTCCAGATAGTCGGGGCGGGTCTGGGGATGGCAGGAGACGGCGTTCTCACCCTTTGCCTTCTTCTCCGCCACCAGCGCGTCGATGACGCCGCTGTTCTCACAGTGGACTCCGCAGATGCCGCCCCGGGCCTTCAGCGCCTTCAGCGCCCGGTACAGGTCGCCGTCCGGCAGCATCATGGCGGGATAGGTCATGTACATCTTGAAGGAGGTGATACCGGCGGCGAACATGTCGTCCAGCTCCGCCTCAATGCCCTCGTTCCAATCGTCGATGGTCATGTGGAAGCCGTAGTCACAGTGGCAGTTTGCCGCCTTTTTGTGCCACAGCTCCAAGCCGTAGGCCAGCGTCTCGCCCTTGTTGGGGCAGGCGAAGTCGATGACGGTGGTGGTGCCGCCCCGGAGAGCGGAGCGGCTGCCGCTCTCGAAATCGTCGGCGGTGGTGGTGTTGCACACGTCCAGATTGAAGTGGGTGTGGGCGTCGATGAACCCCGGCAGCAGCAGCTTGCCGGTCACGTCCACCACCTCCGCGTCGGGCGCGTCGATATGGGGCGCCACGGACACGATCTTCTCGCCGTCCACCAGCACGTCGGCTGCCACAACGGCGCTGCCGCTGACCACGCGGCCGCCGGTAAAGAGTCGTTTCATAGGAAAGTACCTCCTTAATTGCTCAATTTCTCTTAATTATAGCACCATGCTTCCGGCATGGATACAAAAATTTTTTGTTTTTTGAAAAAATTCGTTGAAAAAAAGAGGGTATTCGAAAGTTATCCCGTATAATAAAGCGAGGAAAAATTTCAGTGCGGCACGGAAAGGAGGGATTGCCATGTTTTCACAGAGCTTTTTGGACGAGCTGATCGCCCGCAACGACATTGTGGACGTGGTGGGCTCCTACGTGGCGCTGACGCCGAAGGGCGGCAGCTATTGGGGCTGCTGTCCCTTCCACAATGAGAAAACGCCCTCCTTCCACGTTTTGCAGGACAAGCAGTTCTATCACTGCTTCGGCTGCAAAAAGGGCGGCGGCGTCATCAATTTCATCATGGAGATCGAGAACCTCTCCTATCCCGATGCCATCCGCTTTCTGGCCAAGCGGGTCAACATGGAGGTGCCGGAGGATCGGGAATCCGCCGACGCCGACCGGCTGCGTAAGCGACTGCTGGCGCTGAACCGTGACGCGGCCCGGTGGTACTACGACGTGCTGCAAAGCCCCGACGGCGCGGCGGTGCGGGCATACCTCGACAAGCGTGCCATCTCCCGGAAGATCGCTGTGCGGTTCGGTATGGGCGCGTCGCCGGACAGCTGGGACGCGCTGCTGCGCACCATGACCGGCAGGGGCTACACCAAGCAGGAGCTGCTGACCGCCGGACTGATCGTGGCCAACAAGAGCGGCGGCTTTTACGATAAGTTCCGCAACCGGCTGATGCTGCCGGTCATCGACGTGCGGGGCGATGTGGTGGGCTTCGGCAGCCGCGTTATTGACAAGTCGGAGCCGAAATACATGAACAGCACCGAAACGCCGGTATACAGCAAGCGCCGGGTGCTGTACGGCCTGAATCTGGCGAAAAAGACCAAGCGTCCCAACATGATCCTGTGCGAAGGCAACCTTGATGTGGTGACGCTGCATCAGGCGGGCTTCGACAACGCGGTGGCTTCCATGGGCACGGCGCTGACGACGGAGCAGATTCGATTGCTGGGACGGTACACCAAGGAGCTGGTGCTGTGCTACGACAACGACAACGCCGGTCAGCTGGCCACCCAGCGGGCGCTGGAGATGCTGAACAACACCGAGTTCACCGTCCGGGTACTGAAGCTGCCCCGGCGGCTGGTGGACGGCGAATATGTGAAGCAGGATGCCGACGATTTCATCAAGTTTCAGGGCGCTCCCGCCTTCGAGCGGCTGCTGTCCGGCAGCGAGAACGGCGTGGAGTTCCGTATGTCGCAGGTGGCCGCCAAGTACGACCTGCGCAGCGATCAGGGCCGCATCGACTACACCGCCGAGATCAGTCAGGTGCTTGCCGAGCTGGACAACGCCGTGGAGCGGGAGGTATACGCCAATCGTGCCGCCGAGACGGCAGGACTTTCGCCCGACGCCATGCGGCAGGAGGTGGAGCGGGCCGCCCGCAAGCGCCGCTACAGCGACCGCAAAAAGCGGGAGCGGCAGGAGCTGAACCCCGCCCTGACCGTACAGCCCGCCCAGCGGGGCAGCCGCTATACCAATCTCCGCAGCGCCATGGCGGAGGAGGGCGTGATCCGGCTGCTGCACCTTGACCCCACGCTGTTCGGGGACACGCCGCCCCTGACGCCGGAGGAGTTCTCCTCGCCGCTGTTGGGAAAAATTTACGGCGCCATGTGGCACCAGCGCGGCAACCGCAGCGGCCTGTCGGCGCTGACGGGGGAGCTGTCCGGCGACGAGATGAGCCACCTGACCACGCTGCTGCAAAAACCGGAATCCACCGCCAACGCGTCTCAGGCGCTGGCGGACTACATACGGGTAATCCGCGAAGAGCAGACCAAACGGGACGACTCCGGGGTGGATCCCCTGCTGTTGGCAATGGAAACATTTAAAGATAAGAAACGATATGGAGGAAAGCGCACATGACCGATAAGACGTACACCAAGCAGGAGCTGGAGGAAATGACCAACGCCCTGCTGGCCGAGGACAACAAGAAGAAAAAGGCGGAGGCCAAGGCGGCCGAGCAGTCTCAGGCCGAGGCGGAGACCAAGGAGGACGACAAGAGCAAGGAAAAGGGCAAGCTGGACGACAAGACCATCGCGTCTCTGCCCGCTGCGGCGCTGATCATGGCCAACGAGAAGCTGCGGGACATGCTGGTCAAGGGCAAGAAAAAGGGCAAGCTGGACTCCAGCGAGGTCAGCGACGTGCTGGATGAGATGGATCTGGAGAGCGAGCAGATGGACCGCATCTACGACTCTCTGGAGGCGCTGGGCATCGAAGTGGGCAGCGAGGAGTTCATCACCAGCATTGACGACGATATCGAGCCGCCGCTGGAGGAGATCGCCGAGATCGAGGAAGAGGAGCTTGTCGACCCCAACACGCTGGTGGACAGCTTCAACATCGACGATCCCGTCCGCATGTACCTGAAGGAGATCGGCCGCGTGCCGCTGCTGAATGCCGATGAAGAGGTGGTGCTGGCCACCGCCATGTCCGCAGGCCGTGCCGCTCAGGAGCGGATCGACGAGGCCGCCGAGAACGGCGAGACCATCCCCGACGAGGAACTGGCCCAGCTGAAGAAGGACATCAAGGAGGGCAGCAAGGCCAAGCAGAAGCTGGCCGAGGCCAACCTCCGTCTGGTGGTGTCCATCGCCAAGCGCTACGTGGGCCGCGGCATGCTGTTCCTCGACCTGATCCAGGAGGGCAATCTGGGTCTGATCAAGGCCGTGGAGAAGTTCGACTACACCAAGGGCTACAAGTTCTCCACCTACGCCACATGGTGGATCCGTCAGGCCATCACCCGCGCCATCGCCGATCAGGCCCGTACCATCCGCATCCCCGTACATATGGTGGAGACCATCAACAAGGTCATCCGCGTCAGCCGCCAGCTGCTGCAGCAGCTGGGCCACGATCCTTCTCCCGAGGAGATCTCCGCCGAGATGGGCATGCCCGTGGACAAGGTGCGGGAGATTCTGAAGATCGCCCAGGAGCCGGTCTCTCTGGAGACCCCCATCGGCGAGGAGGAGGACAGCCATCTGGGCGACTTCATCCCCGACGAGGGCGCGTCCGAGCCCAGCGAGGCCGCCAGCTTCACGCTGCTGAAGGAGCAGCTGGTGGACGTGCTGTCCACCCTGACCCCCCGCGAGGAGAAGGTGCTGAAGCTGCGCTTCGGCATCGAGGACGGCCGCACCCGCACGCTGGAGGAAGTGGGCAAGGAGTTCAACGTCACCCGTGAGCGTATCCGCCAGATCGAGGCCAAGGCTCTCCGCAAGCTGCGCCATCCCAGCCGCAGCAAGAAGCTGAAGGACTTTTTGAACTAAAGGAGACCACTCATGATCCTTGATTTCAACACCATCCCCGCCAACGCCGTGCCCCATTTCAAGGGCGGCGAGGGCGAGGCCATCGTCCGTAAATTTGACGATCCCCGTATGGGCGCGGTGGTGCGCCTGACGCTGCCGGTGGGCTCGTCCATTGGTCTGCATACCCATACCGGCAACTGCGAGGTCATCTATATCCTGTCCGGCAGCGGACAGTGCATCGACGATGATACCCAGTATCCTGTTGCCGCCGGTATGTGCCACTACTGCCCGGAGGGACACACCCACAGCATCGTCAACACCGGCGATACACCGCTGGAGCTGCTGGGTGTGCTGCCCCATGTGAAATAAAAGCCGTCCGTCAAAGGGGCAGCACCAGTGGAGGGAATCGTAGTCCCTCCCTGGTCCCGGAAAAATTTTAAGGCGAGGGGGACTCCCCCTCGCCTTACTCCGTTTTCAGCTGCAAGGGCGCTTTTTACCCCGCTCTCCCCTTCTCCACCATTTTATACAGTGCGTCCAGCGCGTCGCCCAGCGAGCCGATGCGGTCGATGATACCCAGCGCCACCGCCTCCTGTCCGTAGATGACGCTGCCCACGTCGTTGGCCATGTCCCCCACCGACAGCATCAGTTCCCGGAACTTCTCGGCGCTGATGCGGGAGTTACGGGCCACAAAGTCGATGATCCGCTCCTGAATGCGCTCAAAATACCGGTAGGTGGCGGGCGCGGCGATGACCTGCCCCGACATGCGAACGGGATGGATGGTCATAGACGCGCTGGGCACGATGAAGGTGGCCTTGCCGCACACCGCCAGTGGCACGCCGATGGAGTGGCCGCCGCCCAGCACCAGCGTGGCGGTGGGCTTGGTCATGCCCGCCACCAGCTCCGCGATGCCAAGGCCCGCCTCGATATCGCCGCCCACCGTGTTCAGCAGCAGCAAAAGGCCGTCCACATCGTCCTTCTCCTCCACCGAGGTCAGCAGCGGCAGCACGTGCTCATACTTGGTGGTCTTCACGTTGGGCGGCAGGGTGGTGTGGCCCTCCACCTGTCCGATGATGGTGAGACAGTGGATGGTGCCCCGCTTGTTTTTCACCACCGTGGAGCCCATTTCGATGATCTGCTGCTGGGGTGTGTCCCGGTTCTCGTTTTCGCTGCTTTCGCAGCTGTTGGCGCTGTAGTTCATGTGTGCGCTCCCTCCTTTTTGCCCTAGTGTTTTCCATTTCCGCGCAAACTATGCAGCCGCCGCAAAGCCGCCCATTTTTGCCATGACTTGACAATTTGCCACTATTTCTATACAATACACAAGGTTATTGCCGCGATTATAGGTGCAAAAACCGCCCTATAACCGCCGAAATAAGGAGGAAAGCAAATGAAAAAGCTACTGGCTCTGCTGCTGGCTCTGCTGATGCTTCTGTCCCTTGCCGGGTGCGGCAAGCAGGCGCAGGAGGACGAGGAGCCCGCCGTGATCGAGTTGACGCTGTGGACGTTCCCCGCAGGCGACTGGGGCGATTCGGCCGCCGTGGAGACGCTGCTGACCCAGTTCAACAGCGTATACCCCGACATTCACGTGACGGTACAGTGTCTGGACGAGGCCACCGGCGACGACAAGCTCAGCACCGCCGTGGACGGCGGCGTGTCCCCCGACATTCTGCTGGCCCAGCCGGATCGTCTCATCAAAACATGGGGCGCAGAGGGCATGCTGGCCGATCTGTCCGACATGTGGGACGACGCCGACAAGCAGGAGGTCAACGCCGCCTGCCAGAGCGTCTGCTTCACCCGGGACGGCAAGTGCTACGCCTATCCCTTTGCCATGAACGTGCAGTGCATGGCCATCAACTATGACGCCTTCGTCACCGCAGGCGCCGACCAGTACATCGATCTGGAGACACGCACCTGGACCACCGAGCAGTTCACCCAGGCCGTCAAGGCGCTGCAAAGCAAGTACGGCGAAACGGTGGCCGCCGTGTACTGCTCCGGCCAGAACGGCGATCAGGGTACCCGCGCGCTGGTGACGAACCTGTACGGCGGCCAGTTCGCCAACGACTCCTACACCGGCTACGTCGCCAACTCCGAGGCCAACCAGCAGGCGCTGACCCTGCTGCGGGACACCAAGGGCATCGAATTTGACGACGCCATCAATGGGCAGGAGGAGGCCGCGCTGTTCTATCACGAATCCCTGAAAATGTCCTTCTGCTGGAGTCTTGCCCAGCAGCTGGCCGAGACGGTGGACGAGCCCACCGAGGAGGGCGGCGAGCCGGTGGTGCATCCGGCGGGCAAGACCGTCAACGGCCAGACCATCGAGTTCATGGCCTTCCCCACCGATCCCGAGATCAGCCAGCCCCGGCTTCAGGGCGATATCTGGGGCTTCGGCGTGTTTGACAACGGCGATCAGGAGCGGATCGAGGCCGCCAAGCTGCTGATCCGTTTCTTCGCCGACGGGCAGGGCGCCAGCGCCGCCGTGAAGGCCGCCGGGTGCTTCCCCGTCCGCGACACGGTGGACGGCGCCGACCTGCGGAACATCTGGGCGGGCAGCGACGTGATGACGGAATACGCCAAGCTGACGGACTTCCTGTCCGGCTATGACGCGCTGACGCCCGGCTGGGCCACCGCCCGTACTGAGTGGTGGAACATGCTCCAGCGGGTGGGCAACGGCGGCGACGTGGTGCTGGAAACCGACACCCTCGTGGAAAACGCCAACGCCGCAGCGAAGGAGTAATTGTGATGAAAAGGCAGGCCGTCCGGCCTGCCTTTTTTGCCGATATCTGAGGTTGCACATCGGGAGAACCTGTGTTATACTCCAGATATTACCAGAACGGAGGACGCTATGGCGAACTTTACGAAGCAGGCGATCAAGGCCTCGTTTTTGAAGCTGCTGAACCAGCAGCCCCTGAACAAGATCAGCGTGCGGGACATTGTGGAGGACTGCGGCATCAACCGCAACTCCTTTTACTATCACTTCCGCGATATCCCCTCCCTGCTGGGCGAGATCGTTGCCGAGCAGACGGAGCAGCTGATCCGCGCCTACCCCTCCATCTCCTCGCTGGACGAGTGCTTCCACGTGGCCTTCCGGTTCGCGCTGGAGAATAAGCGGGCGGTGATGCACATTTATCTTTCGGTAAACCGGGATGTGTTCACCCAGAGCATGCTGAAGCTGTGCGAATACGTGGTGACGACCTACATTACCACCGCGTTCCCCGACGATCTCATCAACGAGAGCGACCGCAGCGTTGTGATCCGGTTCATGAAGTGCCAGCTGCTGGGCATGTGCTTCGACTGGATCGACCGGGGCATGACCGACGCCGCCTATGACGACCTGCACCGGATGCTGCAGCTAATCCAGGGCGTGCCGGAGCTGATCATCCGCCGCAGCCAGGAAACCAACGGGTAAATTTAGGCAAATCGCCCTTTTTGCCCAAAATACAGGCAATATTGACCCGCTGTCCAAATCTTGGACAGCGGGTCTTTTTCTGTCCATTTCCCTTTTTGCGCCCGAATGCTATACTCCGTTTCGTTGAGAAAAAAACAACGGTGAAAGGGGATATGGATATGCGTTCTGTCGCGCCAATGAAAACGGCCAAGATCGGCTATATCGTGATGTCCGTTCTGTTCTGTGTGCTGGGTGTGGTGCTGCTGTTCACGCCGGATGCTTCCGCCCTGTGGATCGGGCGGCTGCTGGGCTTCGGACTGATTCTGTTCGGCGCTATCAAGCTGGTGGGGTACTTCTCCCGCGACCTGTTCCGGCTGGCCTTTCAGTACGATCTGGCCTTCGGCCTGCTGCTGATGGTGCTGGGCATCGTCACGCTGAGCCACCCCGGCGACGCGCTGAGCTTTCTGTGCGTCATGTTCGGCATTCCGGTGCTGGCGGACGGCCTGTTCAAGATCCAGATCGCCATGGACTCCCGCCAGTTCGGCATCCGGAACTGGTGGCTGGTGCTGGTGCTGGCGGCGCTGACCTGTGTGGTGGGCGTGGTGCTGGTGTTCCGGCCGATGACCGGCGTTCGGGCGCTGACGGCGCTGATGGGCCTGTCGCTGCTGTGCGACGGCGTGCTGAATCTCAGCGTGGCGCTGTGCACGGTGAAGATCGTGGATTACCAGCGGCCCGATGTGATCGAAACCGATGATTATGAGATAGGAAAGGACGAGTGAGAGACATGCAGGCTGCAAAAGCCATCGTCAAAAACCGCGTGCTGATATTGATCGTCGCCCTGGCGCTGATGATCCCCGCCACCCTCGGCATGCTGGGAACGCGCATCAACTACGATATGCTCAACTACCTGCCGGACGACATGGACACCGTCATCGGGCAGGACACCCTGAAGGACGACTTCGGCAAGGGCGCTTTCTCCTTCATCATTGTGGAGGACATGCCGGAGAAGGACGTGGCGGCCCTGAAGGAAAAGATCGAGGCCGTGGATCATGTGGACACCGTACTGTGGTACGATTCGCTGGCCGATCTGTCCGTCCCCATGGAACTGCTGCCGGATAAGCTGTACAGCGCTTTCAATCAGGGGAACGCCACCATGATGGCGGTGTTCTTCGACTCGGCCACCAGCGAGGATGTGACCATGGACGCCATCCGCGAGATTCGCACCATCGCCGGAAAGCAGTGCTTCGTCTCCGGTATGTCAGCGCTGGTGACAGACCTGAAGGATCTGTGTGAGCAGGAGGAGCCGGTGTATGTGGCGCTGGCTGTGGCCTGTGCCTGCGCCGCCATGATGATCCTGCTGGACGGCTGGCTGGTGCCCTTCGTGTTCCTGGCCAGCATCGGCATGTGCATCCTGTTCAATCTGGGCAGCAACTACTTCTTCGGCGAGATATCCTACATCACCAAGGCGCTGTCCGCCGTGCTGCAGCTGGCCGTCACCATGGACTACTCCATCTTCCTGTGGCACAGCTATAACGAGCAGCTGGAGCACACCACTGACCACAAGGAGGCCATGGCGGTAGCTATTCACGAGACGTTCGCCTCGGTGCTGGGCAGCTCCATCACCACAGTGGCAGGCTTTATCGCGCTGTGCTTCATGAGCTTCACGCTGGGCCGCGACCTTGGTATCGTGATGGCAAAGGGCGTGGTGCTGGGCGTGATCGGGTGCGTGACCATCCTGCCCAGTATGATCCTGCTGCTGGATAAGCCTTTGCAGAAGACCCGCCACAAGTCCCTGATCCCGGATATGAGCGGCTTCTCCAAGGGTGTGTGCAAGCGCTTCCCCGTGTTCCTCGTCATCTTCGCGCTGCTGATTGGCCCCGCCTACTACGGCTACAGCAAGACCAACAGCGAGGTCTATTACGACATGGGACAGTGCCTGCCGGAGGATATCGACTACGTCATCGCCAACTCCAAGCTGGCGGAGGACTTCGACATCTCCTCCACCCACATGCTGCTGATCGACGCCGACCTGCCCACCCGTGACGTACGGGACATGATCGACGAGATGGAGCAGGTGGACGGCGTGAAATACGTGCTGGGACTTGAAAGCGTGGTGGGCCCGCTGGTGCCGGAGGAAATTCTGCCGGACTCCGTTCGCTCTATGCTGGAGAACGACCAGTGGGAGCTGCTGCTCATTAACTCGGAATACAAGGTGGCCAGCGACGCGGTCAGCGACCAGCTGGACAACCTGAACGCCATTTTGAAGAAATATGACGACACCGGCATGCTGATCGGCGAAGCGCCCTGCATGAAGGATATGATCGACACCACCGGCCACGACTTCCAGGTGGTCAACGCCGTGTCCATCGTGGCTATCTTCGTCATTATCGCGCTGGTGGAAAAGAGCCTGTCGCTTCCCTTTGTGCTGATCGCCGTCATCGAGCTGGCCGTGTTCATCAATCTGGGCCTGCCCCACTATCTGGGCCAGTCGCTGCCCTTCATCGCACCCATCTGCATCAGTACCATTCAGCTGGGCGCCACGGTGGACTACGCCATCCTGATGACCACCCGCTATAAATCCGAACGTCTGAACGGCAATGACCGTAAGGCCGCCGTGTACACCGCCCTGCGGACCTCCGCTCCGTCTGTCATCGTCAGCGGTCTGGGCCTGTTCGCCGCCACCTTCGGCGTGGCTGTGTACTCCAACATCGATATCGTCGCTTCCATGTGTATGCTGATGGCCCGCGGCGCTATCATCAGTGTGCTGCTGGTACTGCTGGTGCTGCCCGCACTGCTGATCCTGTGCGACGGCGTGATCTGCAAGACCACCCACGGCATGCGCCATCTTTCGGGAATGAAAAAACAGGAGGTAAGCTTATGAAAAAGAACAGGATCATCGCCATTGTGCTGGCTGTGGCGCTGGTAGGCAGTCTGGCAGGCGTGTCTGCCTTTGCCGCTTCCGGGAACACCCAGAGCACCCCTGCGGCGGACACCGCCGCCCAGAAGAAGGACGTGCAGGAGACCGCCGCCTCCCACACCAGCAGCGAGACCGTATACGTCATCGCCAACGCCGACGGCAGCGCCCAGAAGGTCATCGTCAGCCAGAAGTATGACGCGGACGATGCCAACGCCGCGCAGGAGGCCCAGTCCACCCTGACCGATCCCCAGAACGTGAAGGGCGACAACTGCTGGCAGGGCACCACCGACAAGGCGCTGCCCGTGACCGTGGCCATCACCTACACGCTGGACGGCAAGACCGTCACCGCCGAGGAGCTGGCGGGTAAAAGCGGCCACGTGACCATGCGGTTTGATTACACCAACACCCAATATGAGACCAGGGCCATCGGCGGCAAACAGGAGAAAATTTATGTGCCCTTCGCCGTGCTGACCGGTGCGCTGCTGGACAGCGACCACTTCACCAATGTGAGCGTCACCAACGGCAAGCTGGTGGACGACGGCGACCACACCGTCGTGGTGGGCATGGCCTTCCCCGGATTGCAGGAAACGCTGGCGTTGGACACCGACACGCTGGAGATCCCCACCTATGTGGAGGTCGAAGCAGACGTGACCGGTTTCACGCTGGACACCACTCTGACGGTGGTCTCCAACTCCCTGCTGAACGACATGGACGATGACAAGCTGGACGACAGCGCACTGGATGATCTGTCCGCCGACATGGATAAGCTGACCGACGCCATGACCCAGCTGATGGACGGCTCCGATGAGCTGTATGACGGTCTGGATACCCTGCTGGACAGCTCCAAGGAGCTGTCTGACGGCGTGGGCAAGCTGACCAGCGGCCTGAAAAAGCTGGACTCCAACAGCGCCCAGCTGAACGCCGGTGCCGAAACCGTGTTCAACACCCTGCTGGACACCGTCAACACCCAGCTTCAGGCCAACGAGGAGCTGAAGGAAGCCGTGGGCAAGGAGCTGCCCACCCTGACCATCAGCAACTATTATGACGAGCTGAACGCGCTGATCCGTATTTTTGACAAGGACAACGTTCGTGAGAAGGTCGATCAGGCTCTCCGTGAGCAGGTAACCGCCGCTGTGGAAGCCAAGGACGCGGAATTCCGCGCCGGTGTTACCGCGGCGGTAAAGGCGTCCGTCACCGAGGAAGTCACCGCCGCCGTGGAAAAGCAGGTGCAGGAAACTTTGCGTCCCCAGGTGTGGGCCGGTGTGCTGCAGCAGGCCGGTATCACCCAGGAGCAGTATGACGCACTGCCGGAGGGTAATGAGACCAAGGCGCAGCTGGATGCCGCGCTGGAGTCCGCTTTGGCCCAGCAGATGGCCAGCGAAACCGTGCAGCAGCAGATCAGCGCTCTGGTGGAGCAGAACGTAGCCGCCCAGATGGAGACCGACAAGGTCAAGGCCATCATTGAGGAGAACGTCAAGGCCCAGAAGGCCCAGAAGGTGGAGGAAACGCTGGTCTCCCCCGAGATCCAGGCCAAGCGTCAGGAGGCGCTTGACAAGGCGCTGGGCAGCGCGGAATCCGCCGGCAGCCAGCTGCTGGCCGTGCGGCAGCAGCTGGACAGCTACAACGTGTTCTATCAGGGTCTGAAGTCCTACACCGCCGGTGTGGCGGAGGCCAAGGACGGCGCGGTGAAGCTGAACAGCAACATGCCCGACCTGATCGACGGCGTGAAGAAGCTGCGGGACGGCGCCGGTGAGCTGGCCGACGGCCTGAAGGAGCTGAACGAGGAGGGCATCCAGAAGCTGGTAGACGCATTCGACGGCGATCTGGAGCTGCTGAGCGATCGGCTGCGTGCCGCCCGTGATGTATCCCGGAGCTATCAGGGCTTCACCACCAGCAGCAGCGACGGCGTGAAGTTCATCTTCCGCACCGAGGCCATTGAGACCGAGGAATAACATACGTAAAAAGGATACCCGCCTGATGGGGCGGGTATCCTTTTTTACATGCAGCGGCCGATGCCCGCAACAAAACTGTCATTGCGAGCCAGTGCTCACACTGGCGTGGGGAGGAGAGCCGTGCGCCGCCAGTGGCAGATGAAGCACGGCGAACGAGTGGCAGCGGTCAAAATTTCGGTGGCTTTAATACCGCTGCGAAATTTGGGGCACCGCAACAGGAAATCCGTTTCTGGCCCCCTTGTGTAAAGGGGGCTGTCAGCTACGGCGGCATAGCCGCCGAGATCGGGGCTAAAAACATGCCACCGGCATGTTTTCTTAACGCCCCGACTGGGGGATTGTCGGTCATACGACAACCCCTCCGTCAAAAATCAAAGATTTTTGCCACCTCCCCTTACACAGGGGAGGCTTTGGTTACGGATTCCCACGTCGCTTCGCTCCTCGGAATGACACTTATAGGGGTGGCCCTTTCTCTCGCTTACCCCAGCAGCTCCCCTGTGATATCCGCCACCTCCGGCAGCATGAAAAAGCCCTCACGGATGCCGCGGTTCTCCGCCATGTCCGCCTTCTTCCGCAGGGTCTGGGCGTCATCGAACAGCACATAGTGGTTCTCGCTGCCGGAGCGGTAGGTGAAGTACCGGGCGCAGAGATCGTCAGAGAAGTAGACGCTCTTTCCCTCCCGCAGCCGCCGCAGCTCCTCCGCCGTTAGGGGACGGCGGACATTCATGGTGTGGGGCAGGGTGAAATCCAGCCGCATCCGCTCCAGATCCAGCGCCAGACGGGACGCGCCGAACCGGCGTACCCCCTCGTCCAGACAGCTTTTCAGCGTGCCGCCGGACACGGCGGTGTTCAGCAGCACCGTGGCATGGGGCGCATGGGACGCGTACCGCTCCGGTACGAACAGACGGCGCTCATATTGGGTGCATAACTGCCCCATCTGGGCTGTTAAAGCCCCTCTGTCGGTACTGTTATGATACCAGTCCAGCACCACGCCGTCATAGTTCCGCCGCAGGCACTCCCGCAGGATATCACGGGCCAGCACCTCCGCCGGGCCGCACTCCCGGCTGTCGCGCACCAGCATCAGCCCGCCCTGCACCGGCGCGTTGCCCGCTGCCGACAGCAGCCGCGGCCCCAGCCGGTAGACCGCCCGCACCGGACGGAACCGCCCACGGGGCAGCGTGTCGCCCGCCCCGGCCGCCAGATAGAACTGCATGACCCCGCCCCCTTGTTTTTTCCGGTAAAAACTGGTATACTACGTTTAAATTTATGAGAAAAGGAGTATGGATATGCGCGTTTCCCTGCGGCCTGACCGCTTATTCAGTGACTACAGCGGCATTACGCCGGAGCTGCTGCATGAAAAAGGCATCAAGCTGCTGCTGTGCGATCTGGACTACACGCTGGCGCCCAAGGCGGTAAAGACCCCGCCGGAGGGTGTGAAAGCGTGGATCGACGGATTGAAGTCGGCGGGCATCACGGTGATGATCCTGTCCAACAACCGCAGCGGCAAGCGGGTGAACGACTTCTGCCGCACACTGGGCATCGACTATGTGGGCCACGCCCAGAAGCCCTCACCCAAAGGACTGCGGCGGGCCATGGCCAGGGCAGGCGTCACAGAACGCGAGACCGCCATGCTGGGAGACAAGCTGCTGACGGACGTGCTGGCGGCCAACCTGTCCGGCGTCACCGCCCTGATGGTGGAGCCGGTAGGCGGCGCGGTAACGCCCTGGCAGAAGGTACTGCACGCCATGCAGGCTCCTTTCAAGGACATGGCGCGGGAACGATAAAGGAGGAAGCCATATGAACCATCTGGAACGGATCGCCGCCCATCTGGGCGAGCTGGACGCGGTGCTGCTGACGGGCGAGTCCAACTGCTATTACGTCACCGGCTTCATGGGCGAGGGTGCGGCGCTCATCACCCGCAAGGGCAGCTGGTATTTTACCGACAGCCGCTACACCGAAGCGGCGGAAAAGGCCATCGGCGGTGCGGCCGTCATCGGCGAGATCAGCCGGGAGAAGCCCTTCTCCGCTCTGATCAATGACGCGCTGGCCCAGACCGGCGCGAAAAACGTGGGCTTTGAGGACGAGAGCATGACCGTGGCGGAGCACACCGCCTATACGAAGAAGCTCAGCGCCGCGCTGACCCCCGCCTCGGCCCTGATGACGGAGCTGCGGGGCAGCAAGGACGCGGAGGAGATCGAAACCATGATCGCCGCCCAGCGGATCGCCGAGGGCGCGCTGGAGCAGATTTTGAAAGAGATCCGCCCCGGCATGACGGAAAAGGCCATTGCCGCCCGGCTCAACTACCTGATGGTGTCCGCCGGAGCGGAAAAGACCTCCTTCGACACCATCATCGCCTCCGGCCCCAACGGCTCCATGCCCCACGCGGTGCCGGGCATGCGGCAGGTGCGGGAGGGCGACTTCATCACCATGGACTTCGGCTGCGTCTACAAAGGCTATTGCAGCGACATGACCCGCACCGTGGCGCTGGGTCAGCCCTCCGACGAGATGCGGCAGGTCTACGACATTGTTTTGCAGGCCCAGCTGGCAGGCATCGCCGCTGCAAAGGCGGGCGTTACCGGTGCCGCCATCGACGGCGCGGCCCGTCAGGTCATCGCTGACGCCGGGTACGGCGCTTACTTCGGCCACAGCTTCGGCCACAGTCTGGGCATCGACATTCACGAATCCCCCAACGCCTCGCCCGCCAACGAAAAGCCCATGCCGGAGAACGCGGTGGTCAGCGCCGAGCCGGGCATTTATCTGCCGGGAAAATTCGGCGTCCGCATTGAGGATGTGATGGTGCTGCGGCCTGACGGCGCGGAGATCATCACCAAAGCGCCCAAGGCACTGCTGGTGCTGTAAAGAAATATTTTCGCTTTTTTGGCAAAAAATATGGCAAAGCTCTTGCCAAACAAGTAAGCATCATGTAAAATAGATACGGCTTTTTGCGGCCAGAATTATTTTATTCGAGGGAATCGCGATATTCCCTCATCACATGGGAGGAATATCAATATGGCAACTATCACTGCCGGCGATTTCAGAAACGGTAAGACTTTCGAGTATGATGGCAAGATCATGCAGGTCATCGAGTTCCAGCACGTGAAGCCCGGTAAGGGCGCTGCTTTCGTGCGTACCAAGATGAAGAACATCGTGACCGGCGGCGTCACCGAAACGTCCTTCAACCCCACCGCCAAGTTCGAGGAAGCTTTCATTGAGCGCAAGGACATGGCCTACAGCTACAACGACGGCGACCTGTACTACTTCATGGATCAGGAGACCTTCGACATGGTGCCTCTGGGCAAGGATCTGCTGGGCGACGCGTTCCGCTTCATCACCGAGAACACCGTGTGCAAGGTGCTGAGCTATAAGGGCAACGTGTTCGGTCTGGAGTGCCCCAACTTCATGGATCTGGAGGTCACCGAGACCGAGCCCGGTCTGG
>OIZQ01000685.1_pt1 | contig 16367 bp, 13 predicted proteins | sample 1588491 | NCBI WGS metagenome assembly OIZQ01 (sample SAMN03283262) | human gut metagenome | biome: human-associated habitat; material: feces | host: Homo sapiens | place: USA | collected 2013
GCCTGGCCGTTAATCATCTGCATGCCGTTCATCATTTCCACGGTACGGAAGCCGAAAAGGTGCGTAAAGGATTCCTGCGGTTTTCCTTGTGCATCAAAGGTGCTGACTACCAGCGTGTAGGTGTTCGGTGTTTCGGCATTCCAGGCTCGTGCATTCGGGAACACTTGCTGCTGGGTAAACAAAGTGTCTGTGGCAGAGGTTATGGACTTTTTCCGGTCATAGATAACCTTGTCCTTGTCCATTACCTTGACTTCCACCGTTTCTCCGGCTTTAGGCCGATGGAGGAATACGTCCAGCTTTAGTTCGCCATCCTTGTAGTTGTTTATCAGTTCCGCTGTCATCCGGAAGTCCTTGACGCGGCTCTGGGGGCGGGCGTAGAGATAAACACTCCGTTCGATGCCGCTGTATTTCCAGTAGTCCTGGCCTTCCAGGTAGGAACCGTCGCTATAACGGAATACTTTTACTGCCAGTTTATTGTTGCCCTTCTTCAGCAGGTGGGTGATGTTGAAGTGCGACGGTAGGCGGCTGTCTTCTGCATATCCTGCCAATTCGCCGTTTACCCATACATAGTAGGCAGACTCCACCCCTTCGAAATCAAGAAAGATGTCCATGCCTCCCCAGCTAGCCGGGACGGTGAACTCGCGGATATAAGCACCTACGGGATTGTAGTCGGTAGGCACGTAGGGCGGATTGGGCGGGAACGGATAACGGGTATCTGTATAGATAGGTGCATCGAAGCCTTGCAGTTCCCAGCTTCCCGGAACTTCAATTTTACTCCACTTGCGGGTACTGAATCCGGGCTTGTGAAAGTCTTTGGGGCAGAGGTCATTGTTCTTTGAAAAAAGAAATTTCCAGGTGCCGTCCAGAGTGATACGGCGTTCCGTTGCAGAATTAACGTCGAACCGTACGTCGGCGGGCAAGGTACGTTGTTTCAATGCGTTGGCTTCATTCGTAAACGGAGTGAAGTGGGCGTGCATCGGTTCTCTGTTCATTTCGTTGACTTGCGGGTTTTGCCACGGCTCATTGTCTGCCAGGGCACCGGTGCAAAGCAGCGAAGAGAGAAGAAAGGTATAAAGTTTGGTCTTCATATTATTAATGATTAATTGGAAGTTGAAAATTGAAAATGGGAAACGGAAAATTTTCACCTTTCACCTTTCCATTTTCAGCTAAATAGAACAAAACAATGTCACTAAGAATGGGACGCTGAAGTCTACTACAAATCCATGGAAAATGGAAACTACTACAAACTGCTGTCCGGCTGTCCGTGTGATGATGGGCAGTGTGGTGTCCATCGTCGTGGCTCCTCCGGCAGAGATGGGAGCAAGGTTTCCGAACCATCGTACCAGCAACGGAGCGGCTAGCAGTGTCAGAATCTCCCGGCTGATATTGGCAAGCAGGGCGATGGTGCCCAGCTCGGCTCCCTTGTATTCGGTAATGAAGATACTGGAGAGCGAGTAATAGCCGAATCCGGAACCTACGGCCAGACAGTCCGTTATAGAACGGTGTGTCAGAATCAGGCTGACGGCTGCGGAGCCTGCTAGCGTTCCCAGTATCGTCATGATGGGCAGGAATACCAGTCGCGGATTGAGTGAACGGAAATTCTTCAGGGTTTGCGGGTCGTTACCCACGCTCAGCCCTACACTGAACATCAGCGCACAAAGCGCGTAGTAGCTGATGTTGGTTTCTGCAATATCAAAGGGCAACAGATGGCATACGCCGCAAATCGTACCCAGTACGAAAAAGCCCACTATGATAAGACTTCCTTTCATGCCCTTCCTCCTTTCTTGTTATACAAGGCTCTCCACAATGCCCAGGCGGCGATGACGCTTCCCAAGGTTCCTCCCAGGGTGAGTATCACAGCTTCAAGGCCTATGGTATGGAGTCCCTTGATGATTTGCTCGTTGCTTCCGACCTCGATGCCGAGGATAAACAGCAGCAACCAGATGAGCAGGGTGATGATTTGGTGGATTTTCTTTAAGTCCCGTTTCCGTAAGAGATAGCCCAGCAGCATTCCCGTGAGCATTAGTCCGATGATTGTAAACATATCTATGTCGTTTTTTAGTGGCAAAGATAGTATGGTCTATTTTTGCAGGTGCAAAGATAAAGCTTTCAAAGCAAACAAGGCGGCATTGCCGGGGGCGAATGCCGCCTTGATATACTATTTGGGAAAAGGATTATTCGTTTATTTTATTGTTGGTCTGAATCTCCATCAGAGGAATGGGCAGGAAGGAATGGGTAGATGCACTGAATCCGGTTCTGCCGTCAGCCTTCATGGCTTCGTCCAGTTTGCCCCAACGACGGAGGTCATAGAAGCGTGAGTTTTCCAGTGTGAATTCCACCAGACGTTCATGTTCAATCTGTGCTTTAACAGCAGCTTGGTCACTTCCGGTCATGGCAGGCAGTTTGCCGTGCACGCTACGTACTTCGTTAATCAATGGAATGGCTTTTTCTGGATGGCCTTGTTCATTGTAGATTTCAGCCTTCATCAGCAGTACATTGGCATAACGCATCAATGGCATGTTGGTACCTACGTAGTTTTGTGCATAGTCGCTCCAAGTTGAAGGCATGTATTTACGGTAATTATATCGGGTGGCAGAATTCTCATCATAGATGTCATCGTAATTGTACCCCAGAATGTGCCCGCCTTCATAGTAATACGGATCATCAAACATCATGGAACCATAGGCACGGGCATCGTACATGTTACCTTCGGCAATGCGTCCTTCTTTCAGGAATTCGTTGTACATCATGTCGCTGACACGGATTTCGTCCCAACCGGACATGCTGCCCGGAGCTACCCAGAAGTGGAGTACGTGCTTGTGGAAAGTACCGTCGGCCGTACTGTTGGTAAACTGAAGTTCCAGAATGGACTCTTTGCAATTCTTGTTGGTTCCGTCGAACATGCTTCCGTAGTCGGACTCCAGTTCGTAGCCGGTCACTTTGTTGAAAGCGGCTTCTGCCAGCCCCAGGTATTCGGCCTTTTTGTCACTTTCTTCATAAGCACGGGTTAAGTAAGCCCATCCCAGGTAAGAGTAGGCTGCTCCTTTGGTTACACGTCCCGCTTCGGAAGAAGGGCGGTCTTGTGGCAGCATGCTGCCTGCTTTGTCCAGTTCAGCACAGATAAAGTCCCATGCTTCCGTTCTGGTAGACAATGCTTTGTGAGTCTGGGATTCTCCGGTCAGATATTCATTGCGGATAATGATTTTCTCCCAGCTCATAATCAGTTTGAAATGATAGTAGGCACGCAGGAACAGAGCTTCGCCCGTAAGATGGTTCTCGTCATCGGCACTCATCTTCTCACCGCTGGTCTGTACTTTGTCAATACCGTATAATACGTTGTTGGCGTAGTTGATGCCATTGTAATTGTTCATCCAGTATTCTTTGATGCTGGAGTTCTCATTGTTGTAGGTGAACCCGTACAATGCAGCCCATTCCGGATAGTTGTTGACGTCCTGGCCTTTTACCATCTCATCGCTACGGAAGGTTTCCACAACAAACTTGACTTCTGCAACCGTGTAAGAGCCGGTGCGGTTATCCAGCTGGCCATATACCGCTGATAGACCTGCCTCTACATCGGCTTTATCTCTCCAGTATTTGTCTGTAGAAAAGTCGGGAGACTCTGTCGTCAGGAAATCATCGCATCCTGCCAGTAAGGCGGCGCATAAGAAAGAGGCTATATATATAATTTTTTTCATTGTCTTCTTGTTTTTAATGGTGATTAGAATGTAACTTGCAGACCTACTACAAATGAGCGGGTGAACGGGTATACAAAGGAGTCTACACCGGTGTCCAGAATGCTTGAAGAGAATTCAGGGTCGATACCGGAATATTTGGTGATGGTAAAGAGATTCTCTCCACTGACATAGAGGCGGCATTTTTCAAGATACATTTTCTTAGCTAAAGCTCTGGACAAGCTGTATCCTAACTGCAACTGGCGAAGGCGGACGAAGTTACCGTTTTCGAGGAAGCGATCGGATTCACGGGTATTTTCATTCGGGTCACCCAGTACAGCTCTTGGCATGCTTGTTCCTGCGTTTTGCGGTGTCCATGCATTCATGGTGCTTGTGAAGTAGTTTCTACCGGCGTCCATTCCTTCATAATACAGACGGTTTACGTTGTAGAGTTTGTGCCCCCATGCACTGCCGAACTGGAAGGAAAGGTCAAAGTTCTTATAGGAACCGCTGAATGACAAGTTGGCTTCCACCTTGGGAATACCGGAACCGGAATATACCTTGTCGCCGGAGTCGATGCTTCCATTGCCGTTTACATCCTTGAAGCGGATATCACCAGCTTTGGCACTCGGCTGGAGACGTTCGCCTGCACTGTTTACGTAAGCAGCAGCTTCTGCATCAGTCTGGAATATGCCGTCAGTCTGATACAGCCAGAAGCTGGCTACCGGATAACCTTTCAGTGTTTGGGTTACGAAGTGGCCGTCACCCTTCCAGGCAGAACCATAAAGTATCTGGTTCGGGTCTGCCTTCAACATTTCGTTGTGGATGGTAGAAAGGTTGAAACCGATATTATAGTCGAAACCGTTGATGTTGTCTCCATAGTTCAATTCAAGCTCGAAACCTTTGTTTACCATCTTTCCTACGTTGACAGTAGGATTGTAGATACCTGCAGAAGGCGGCATGACTTTTTCAATCAGTAAGTCTTCCGTTGTGTTGTAATAGTAGTTAAGGCTACCGCTCAATTTATTGTTGAAAAGACCGAAGTCGAAACCGATGTTTTTGGTATCGGTAGTTTCCCAACGCAAATCGTCGTTTACCAGATAGAGGTTGGACATGCCGGCCCAAGGATTGCCACCTTGTATGTAGCTCATCCATTGGGTATTGCTGTTACTCATTGTTGGCGCATAATAGTAGCCCAGTGCACTCTCGCTACCCAGGCGTCCCCAGCTGGCGCGGAACTTCAAGTTGCTGATAGGGGTGTTTTTGGGGAAGAAATCTTCCTCACTGATTCTCCATCCCACTGCTACGGAAGGGAAGGTACCCCAACGGTTGTTTTTACCGAACTTGGAAGAGCCGTCGGAACGTACAGTCACTTGCAGCAAGTAACGGCTGGCGTATGAATAGTTGAAGCGTCCGAAGAAAGAAGCGCGGTTGTAATCGTAGAAAGTACCTGTGCCGGCAAATGTACCGCCGATACCAGCATCGATTGTGGGAGATGTCGGGTCGAAGAATCCGCCGGGAACCTCGCTGGAACTCAGACTGCCGCCTACTACATCATATTCGGTTTTCTTGCCTTCCACGCTGACAGAACTTTTATCCTGATGGGCGGAAATGATGGAGTTACCTATCATGGCAGTAACGGAATGCTTGCCGAAGTCTTTCATGAAGGTCAATACATTCTCGAATGTTTGCTTGCGATAGTATGAGTTGTACTCGTAGTTATAAGGATAGAGGCTCGGCTCTTGTGCATTGGCTTCGTATTTGGCACGATGATAACGGTCGTTGTAGTAGTAACCGTCGTACGTATAGCTTGTTTTGAATGTAAGCCACGGGGCGAGGTTCATGGTCAGACCGATATTGCCGGTAATGTCGTAACCCGTATATTTTCTGTCTTTGTAATGGTCGTCTGCCATGACATTACGGTTGGTTGGGAATTCCATCTTGGTACCGTCTACCGACATGTCGGTCAGACCGTATCCGTATGTCTGGTTTTCGTCGTAAACGGGCACCAGTGGCGAAATGGAGTACATTTCTTTTAAGGAATACTGAGGCTGTTTGCTTTGTGTGACCTTGAAGTTCAAGCTCGCATCGAAATCAAAGATATATTTGTGTGCATTCAGTTTCAGACGGGCATTGTCCTGGATGTAAGAGTTACCTTTAAAGATACCCTTCTCGTCGGCATGGCCATAAGAAAGTGAATATTTAGCAACTTCAGAACCTCCGATGAGGTTTACATAATAGTTCTGTGCGATGCCGGTACGGAGCATTTCATCCTGCCAGTTTGTATCGGCACCGGTAGGGTTCTGTCCATTCTTGTACGTAAGATAAGCGGGCTTGTTTGTCCCTGCATTCTCGTACATCATGTTGTGCACTTTCAAGTAGCCGTCTGCATTGAGCATGTCGAACTTCTTGGCTACCGAGTTGACCGTCATATATGTATTAAAGGAAACTTTCAGTTCTCCTTCCTTTCCGTTCTTGGTAGAAACGATGACTACACCATTGGCGGCCACAGAACCGTAGATGGCAGCGGCGGCACCATCTTTCAGGATTTCCATGGATTCGATATCCTGCGGATTGATGGTGTTGATGTCGCCAGGATACCCGTCGATGATGTAAAGCGGCTCGTTGTCACCCATAGTCTTGATACCACGGATTTTTACGGAAATGCTTGCACCTGCATTACCTCCCGATTTCAATACGCTTACACCGGCAATTTTACCTTGCAGTGCTTCGGTTGCGCTGGTAGTGGCACGCTTCATCAAATCTTCCGCTTTCACCGAAGAAATGGCACCGGTCATGTCGCTCTTCTTCATCGTACCGTAACCTACGACTACGACTTCATCCAGCATTTCAGAATCATCTTTCAATGCTATTTTGATGTTCTTCTGCCCGTTGAGGGGAATTTCCTGGGTTACATAACCCACATAAGAGATTACCATAGTTGCTTTAGGAGAGACTGTCAACGTAAAGTTGCCGTCAACGTCGGTGATGCAACCATTGCCGGTTCCTTTCTCCAAGATACTGGCACCGATAAGAGATTCTCCTTTGGTATCGGTTACGGTACCGGTTAGCTGGATGGTTTGCGCTAATGCACTTAGCGGCGCTAGACATACAAAGAGCAAAGCAAGTAGTAATGCTCTTTGCAAATACTGTTTAATTTTACCCATGTGTGATAAAGTTTTTTAAGGTTAATACTTTGTTTTTCACAAGGGCAAAGGAAGTGATATAATTATAAGGTTGACTATGACCTTTATCTATAAAATATCTACAAAGGAGGCTGAAAGCACTATTATTTAATCTACAAGATGATTGATAAATCGTTGAATAATAATATTTTATTGTAATATAATATATCTACAAGAGAGCTTTTCTCTTCGGCTTCGTTTTTAGAAGCTCTGGAGGTATTCAACCAAGTCTTCTTCTGTGGATAAGTTCAAGGATTTGCGTAAACGATACCGGTTCATATTGATTGTTTTGGGAATGGTGCCGGTTATCATGGAGATTTCTTTGGTTGACAGATTGACGCGCAATAGAGTTGCCAAGTATTTTTCGCCTTGCGTCAGATTAGGGTGTTTTAATGCAAGTCGGTCCAGAAATTCTTTGTTCTTTTCTTCTATATTCAGCAATAAGCTGCTGTTTGTCTTATCTCCGCTTTGATATTGGCTGATGAAGGCATTCACTTTTTTTAGGTGGGGAATGAGTGTTTGGTTATCCATCTTATAACCCTCTTTAATCATCCCACGTATCTTGTCGAGTAGCTCATTGCGGCTTCTTAGGAATACGGCAAAGCTGGTGACCTCCTGGCGGCTGTCATCCAAAGCACTCTGCACGTTTTTCAGTTCCATTTCTTGCTGTTGTAGTTTCAGTTCGGATACTTCGCGTTCGGAGAGTTCCAACTGATAGCGGGTTTCAATCAGTTGCAGGTCTTTTCTGCGTTTATACCATTTATATAGGAAGATACTGACAGCTAAACCGAGAATAAGTATGCTGCCCAAGAGCCATAGATTGCGTTTCAGCAATTCTATTTCATAGGTTTGTTCCTGCATTTCAGTGGCATGCTTCTGGTCCTGGTATCTTTTATAGGAAATTTCCTGCTCGATGTTACGCAGCTTGTTGCTGCTTTGCAGCTCTTTGCTCAGGTGCTGCATTTTCTCCAGGTATTTATAGGCTTGGGCATAGTCACCTATAGCTGCATATACCATGGACGAATATTCGTAATTGTCGCAAATCAGTTCGCGGGCTCCGATATTATGGGCATACTCGTAGGCTTTATGCAAGGCTTCCAGGGCTTTGGAGTATTGCTTGTCATAGTAATACTGTTTCCCCATGTTGTTGTAGTTTTCGCCAAGAGACCATTGGGCGTCCAGATTCTTGTTGATGGTGATGGCTTCCTGGATGAAAGAAAGTTTCTCTTCCGTATTTCCCTGGTACAGACAAAGGTTGTTCAGGTTGGTTGCAATCTCTTTCAGGTTTCGTTGGGCACGGTTGATGGCCAGCGCACGTTGGAAGAAACGCTCGGCAACGGTAAATTCGTTCATGAAGTGGTGCATAACTCCACGTTCGTTATAGCATCCGGCCACAGAAGTGGAATCACCAATGGCTTTGAATATGGAGGTTGCCTTGTCGTTTAGTTCTATGGCTTTGTTGTAGTCTCCCAGTTTGCTGTAGACACGTCCCATGAGGGAGTATAGTTGGGCACTTTGTTGCTTGTTTGCGGGGGTGATGTATTTCTGAGTATCATATAGATTCTTGATACTCAGGTCAAAGTTGCCCAATAGCTGTTCTGCCTGGCAATAAAGGAACATGGCCTGCGCACGGACCTCACTGGGCTCATCTTCGGGAAACAAGGCAGAAGCCTGAGCAGCATAGTAGGAAGCTTGTTTGGGGGTGTTGTATAGGCATTTCTGTGCTTGGTCAATCAATTTCTGTGCTTGCTGCATGTCTTGAGCTTGCAGTGGGGCAAGTGCTGACAGAAGACATACGAGTAGTAGACATAGGTTTTTCTTCATGGCATCGTCTTGTTTCTGCAAATTTAATTAATTCTTCTTAGAAGTCAGGTTTCCCTCCAAAAAGATTTATCTTTGTGCCTCAAAGATAGCGATATATATGTTATTACCTTATTTGAATAAAGACTTGATAGAGGCGGGATGCGATGAGGCCGGTCGCGGCTGTCTGGCCGGTGCGGTCTATGCCGCTGCCGTTATTCTGCCAACGGACTTTAAGAATGAACTTCTGAATGACTCCAAGCAGCTGACGGAAAAACAACGCTATGCCTTGCGTGAAGTGATTGAGAAAGAGGCTCTGGCATGGGCGGTGGGCGTCGTCTCTCCCGAAGAAATTGACAAAATCAATATTCTTAATGCCTCCTTTCTTGCCATGCACCGTGCTGTTGACCAACTGAATGTCCGTCCGCAACATCTGCTGATAGACGGCAACCGCTTTAAAAAATATCGGGACTTGCCGCATACTACCGTAGTGAAAGGAGACGGGAAGTACCTTTCCATCGCTGCCGCCTCCATTTTGGCAAAGACCTATCGTGATGACTACATGAACCGCCTTCACGAGGAATATCCGTATTATGACTGGAATCGTAACAAGGGGTATCCCACCAAGAAACATCGTGCCGCCATTGCTGAGCGGGGCACTACACCCTATCATCGCTTGACGTTCAATCTCTTGGGGGATGGGCAGTTGTCGCTGAACTTCGGACAATGATGCTGTTTAGAACCACTTAATCCTTCTGAACCATACGAATGTCACTGCTGATAATATTGCCGACAAAAGTATGATGAAAATAAACGCGTGCGGAAAACTCTCCAGGTGGATGTCCACATTCATGCCGTAGAAACTGGCTATCAACGTGGGAATCATCAGTGTAATGCTGAGGCTTGTCATACGTTTCATGATGGCATTCACATTGTTGGAGATGATGGAGGCGAAGGCATCCATGGTTCCCGTCAGGATATCACTGTAGATGTTTACGGTATTGTATGCCTGCTTCAACTCGATGACCACGTCTTCCAATAATTCCAAATCCAGATAATTGGTGTCTTGAAAGATGTTTTTCAGCCGTCCTATCATCACTTCATTGCCACGGATGGAAGTGTTGAAGTAGACCAGCGTCTTTTGCAGCTTCATCAGTTGCAGGAGATCTTCGTTGCGGATGCTTTTCTCCAGCTCTTTTTCGGCGGTGGCCACATCGTTGTTTATCTGTTTCAGATACTTCAGGAACCAGACGGCGGAAGAGTAGATGATTCGCAGAATCAAATCCAGTTTATTGTTGACGACTATGTTCTTCCGGCGGGTGTGCTGAATGAAGTCCGGTATCAGCTCCGTGTGGTGATAGCAGACAGAAACGATGATTCCGTCATTGGTGATAATGCCGATGGGCACAGTGATGAACGGCACGCCGCGTTGGTTGCTCTGCATCGGGATGCGGAGGATGGTCAGCAGCCAGTTGTCTTCTGTTTCCGTACGTGGGCGCTCGTCCACGTCGGCTATGTCTTCCAGGAATGATTCGGGAACTTTCAGCTCTTCGGTTAGGAATTTGAAATCATCGTTGTCCGGGCATTCTACGTTGACCCAGCAGTTGGGTTGCCATTCGGCCTTTTCAGTGAAGCCGTTTTCACTGTAGAGATACTTTCTCATTGTTTGCCTCCTTTCAGGTTGGAACAGAGGCATTGCAGTCAACGTCTCCGTTCGTTTTATTGGTGAATACTATTGCACGTTCGTGGGTTTGAATCGTCCATATTTCTTGTTTTTTATTTTTTAAGCGTGGCAAAAGTACATAAATCATTTGAAACAGTACGCTTTAACAGCTGTTTTTTGTACCTTTGCAGCGCAAAAACAGGTTCCTACTATAAAGAACGTTTGTATCATACAAAAAGATTATACAATTAAATTCGATTAATATTATGAGTAAGAAAGCCCTTTTAATGATTCTTGATGGCTGGGGCATCGGCGATCAAGGCAAAGATGATGTGATTTTCAATACACCTACTCCGTATTGGGACAGTCTGTTGGCAACTTATCCGCATTCCGAGCTTCAAGCAAGCGGTGAAAACGTTGGTTTGCCCGACGGACAGATGGGTAATTCTGAAGTAGGTCACCTCAATATCGGTGCCGGACGTATCGTTTACCAGGATTTGGTGAAGATTAACCGTGCTTGTGCCGATGGCAGCATTCTGAAGAACAAGGAAATTGTTTCTGCTTTCTCATATGCAAAGGAAAACGGCAAGAATATCCACTTTATGGGACTGACCAGCAACGGTGGCGTGCACAGCTCTTTTGACCATTTGTTCAAACTCTGCGATATTTCCAAGGAATACGGTATCGAGAATACCTTCATCCACTGTTTTATGGACGGTCGTGATACCGACCCGAAGAGTGGTAAAGGTTTCATTGAGCAGTTGACTGCTCATTGCGAGAAGTCTGCCGGCAAGATTGCTTCCATCGTGGGACGTTTCTATGCCATGGACCGCGACAAACGTTGGGAACGTGTGAAGGTTGCTTACGATTTATTGGTAAACGGTGAAGGCAAGGTTGCTACGGATATGGTCCAGGCTATGCAGGAGTCCTACGACGAAGGCGTTACGGATGAATTCATCAAGCCGATTGTGAACGGTGGCTTCGACGGTACCATCAAGGAAGGTGATGTTGTAATCTTCTTCAACTACCGCAATGACCGTGCCAAGGAATTGACCGTTGTCCTCACCCAGCAAGATATGCCCGAACAAGGCATGCAGACCATTCCGGGCCTGCAGTTCTACTGCATGACTCCGTACGATGCCAGCTTCAAGGGTGTGCATATCCTTTTTGATAAGGAGAACGTACAGAATACCTTGGGCGAATACCTCGCTGCCAATGGCAAGACCCAGCTGCACATTGCCGAAACAGAGAAGTATGCACACGTGACTTTCTTCTTCAACGGTGGCCGCGAGACTCCCTACGATGCTGAAGAGCGCATCTTGGTTCCTTCTCCGAAGGTTGCCACTTACGACTTGAAGCCCGAAATGAGTGCGTACGAGGTGAAGGACAAGCTGGTTGAAGCTATCAAGACCCAGAAGTTCGATTTCATCGTGGTGAACTACGCCAATGGTGATATGGTGGGACATACCGGTATCTACGAAGCTATTGAGAAGGCAGTGAAAGCCATCGACGAATGTGTGAAAGATACTGTTGAAGCTGCCAAGGCAAACGATTATGAAGTAATCATCATCGCCGACCACGGTAATGCCGACCATGCTCTGAATGAGGATGGTACTCCGAATACTGCCCACTCTCTGAATCCCGTTCCTTTCGTTTACGTTACTGCAAACAAGGACGCCAAGGTTGAGAACGGTGTATTGGCTGACGTAGCTCCTTCTATCCTGCATATCTTGGGTATGGAACAGCCGGCCGAAATGACTGGTAAGGATTTGATTAAGTAAGGCGTCAAGGCCGTAACAATATTTAGACGCGGATTATACGGATTCCACGGATGCTCTTAAAGTTGAGTCTGTGCAATCCGGATAATCCGCGTCTTTTTTTAATAGAATGATTATGATACAGATTGGTGATGTTGTGGTTTCTTTCGATGTCTTGCGCGAGAAGTTCTTGTGTGACTTGGGTGCCTGTCAGGGGATTTGTTGCATTGAGGGCGATGCCGGTGCTCCCGTAGAGCTGGACGAGGTGGAGAAACTGGAAGAGGTGCTTCCGCTGATTTGGGACGAGCTTTCTCCCGAAGCCCGCACCGTGATAGAGGAGCAAGGTGTGGTCTATACCGATTGTGAAGGTGACCTGGTGACTTCTATTGTGAACAACAAGGATTGCGTCTTTACCTGCTATGATGATAAAGGCTGTTGCTATTGCGCCATCGAAAAGGCTTATCGTGAAGGTAGGACCAACTTCTACAAACCCATATCCTGTCATCTCTATCCGATAAGGGTGGGGAACTACGGACTCTATAAGGCAGTGAACTATCATCGTTGGGATGTCTGCAAAGCCGCTATGTTGTTGGGACAAAAGGAAAATCTGCCCGTGTACAAGTTCCTGAAAGAGCCGCTTATCCGTAAGTTTGGTGAGGACTGGTATGCAGAGTTGGAATTGGTAGTGGAAGAGATGAAGAAACAAGGAATCCTATAGTTCTTCTGTATGGAGACGGGTCTCTTCTTTGGAAGAGAAGAGGGATAAAGGAAAAGCCCCGGTCAGCAGGATTATCCTGCCCGTCCGGGGCTTCCTCGTTGTAAGATGTGAGGTTGGTTATTAAATTAATTAAGCGTCAATATTTGCATACGTTGCATTCTTTTCGATGAAATCGCGGCGCGGGCCCACGTCTTCACCCATCAGCATGGAGAAGATATAGTCGGCTTCAGCTGCATTTTCAAGATGCACCTGCTTCAGCATGCGGTTTTCCGGATTCATGGTGGTTTCCCACAACTGTTCCGGGTTCATTTCACCCAAACCTTTGTAGCGTTGGGTGTGTACTGCGTTTTCCGAACCGCCGCCGTAAGTGTCGATGAACTTCTGGCGCTGCTGGTCTGTCCAGCAATACTCTTTCGCCTTGCCTTTGGTGCAAAGGTAAAGGGGAGGAGTGGCGATGTACAAGCAACCCTGCTGGATAACTTGCGGGAAGTAGCGGAAGAAAAGCGTCATAATCAGCGTGTCGATGTGAGAACCATCGACGTCGGCATCGGTCATGATGATAATCTTCTTGTAGCGCAGCTTGTCAATGTTCGCTTCTTTGCTGTCTTCACCGTCCACGCCGAAACGGATGCCCAGCGCCTGGATGATATTGTTTACTTCGTCGCTCTCGAATGCCTTGTGCCACATGGCCTTTTCCACATTCAGAATCTTACCGCGAAGCGGCAGGATAGCTTGGAACGCACGGTTACGGCCTTGCTTTGCTGAACCGCCTGCCGAGTCACCCTCGACGAGGAACAATTCGCATTCTTCCGGGTCCTTGCTGGAGCAGTCGGCCAGTTTGCCCGGCATGCCGCCACCCGACATCGGCGATTTGCGTTGTACGGATTCGCGTGCCTTACGTGCGGCGATACGTGCCTGGGCGGCAAGAATCACCTTGTCTACAATCAGCTTGGCTTCCTTCGGGTGTTCCTCCAAGTAGTAGGTGAGGGCCTCGCCCACAGCCTGGTCTACGGCGCCCATCACTTCGTTGTTACCCAGCTTTGTCTTGGTCTGTCCTTCGAACTGAGGCTCTGCCACCTTGATGGAGATAACGGCAGTCAGTCCTTCGCGGAAGTCGTCGCCTGCAATCTCTACCTTGGCTTTCTCCAGCATCTTGTTGTCTTCGGCGTATTTTTTCAACGTACGGGTCAGTGCACGGCGGAAACCTGCCAAGTGGGTACCCCCTTCAATGGTATTGATGTTGTTTACGTAAGAGTGTACATTTTCGTTATAAGAAGTGTTGTACATGATGGCTACTTCCACCGGTGTGCCTTGCTTCTCGGTGTTGATGTAGATTACATCGTTCATGAAGTGTTCGCGTGAGGAGTCCACGTAGCGCACAAATTCCTTCAGGCCTTCTTCCGAGTAGAAGATTTCCTTCTTGGCATTTCCTTCTTCGTCCTTTACGCGAAGGTCGGTCAGTGAAATCTTGATGCCTGCGTTCAGATACGCCAGCTCGCGCATGCGGGTGGCAAGAATATCATAGTTGTAGACTGTCTCCGTAAAGATGGTACCGTCCGGCCAGAACTGTTGGCGTGTACCGGTAATGTCTGTTGTGCCCACTTCTTTGACGGAGTAGAGCGGATGTCCGCAGGAATATTCCTGCTGATAGATTTTTCCGTTACGGAAAACCTGGGTAGTCATGTGTGTAGACAAGGCATTTACGCAAGATACACCTACACCATGCAGACCTCCCGATACCTTATAGGAACCTTTGTCGAACTTTCCTCCGGCATGCAGTACGGTCATTACAACTTCCAGCGCGGATTTCTTTTCCTTTTCGTGATAGTCTACCGGGATACCACGTCCGTTGTCTTGTACGGTGATGGAGTTGTCCTCGTTAATGGTGACTTCGATGTGGTCGCAATAGCCGGCAAGTGCCTCATCGATGGAGTTGTCCACAACCTCGTACACCAGATGGTGAAGTCCTTTGCTGCTAATGTCGCCAATATACATCGCGGGACGCTTTCTCACTGCTTCCAAACCTTCCAGTACCTGGATGTTTTCGGCAGAATAGCTCCCGTTATTGGAGTTAATCTGTTCTTCAGTCATAATCTTTTTTCCTTATTGTAATAACAGAGCAAATATAGTGAAAATCCTCGGGATATGGTGCTAAACAAACGGATAAATTCGGGTAGTTTACAGCTTTTTAGCACAGAAAAGAAACTTGTGTGGAAGCAGGTAAATAGAGAGGTATAAATGAGAAAGGCCGGACTAAAAAAGTCCAGCCTTGTAATATCTTTTGTGTAACAGTCAACTTAAGCCAGCTTGTTGATATAGATAGCCAACTTTGATTTCAAGTTGTTAGCCTTGTTCTTGTGGATTACATTAGTCTTAGCCAATTTATCCAACAGTTTTGTGATACCCGGATACATTGCTGTTGCTGCAGCTTTGTCTGTAGTAGCACGAAGCTTACGAACAGCGTTTCTCATGGTCTTGCCATAATATCTGTTGTGAAGTCTTCTTGTTTCTTCTTGTCTGATTCTCTTCAGTGATGATTTATGATTTGCCATCTCGACTAATCTTTTTTTAATTCGTTTATTTTTTTATTTTGTAGCCCGTGGGGGAATCGAACCCCCCTTTCAAGAATGAAAATCTTGCGTCCTAACCGATAGACGAACGGGCCATCCTTTGGTGAGCATTTCTGCTCTTGCAGAGAGATTATCTCTCGTTTGCGGTTGCAAATGTAGGGACTATTTTTGAATTGGCAAAATAATCATGAGAAAAAAATAAAGGAATATGTCGGGTTTATTCTGCTATTTGTGGCTTATTATCTGAATATCAGTAGAATAAAAGCTTTCATTTTTTTACTTGTCTGCCTGCATTTTTTTATTTATCCTTGTTTTATTCCCGTTATTTCCGGCTTTTTTCGTAGTTTTGTTACCGGATTGAAACCAAAATAGTAAGTGCGGATGTTACAGAAAACGCTGGGGATTGTGCTGCATACCCTGAAATATAACGATACTTCCCTTATTGCAGACATTTATACAGAGGTGGTCGGGCGTGCTTCGTTCATCGTAAAGATTCCCCGTTCGCGAAAGGCTGCGGTGAAGCCGGTATTGTTCCAACCATTGGCTTTGGTGGAATTGGAAGCTGATTTCCGTCCGAATGCCAGTATCTATAAGATAACGGAAGCAAAGTCTTTCTATCCGTTTTCTTCTATTCCTTATGATCCGTATAAGTCTTCCATTGCACTTTTCCTGGCGGAATTTCTCTATCGGGCAGTGCGTGAGGAGGCTGAAAATCATCCGTTGTTCTTCGCGTGGAATACCTCTCCCAGTATCTTCTACATAAATCCGCACATGCCCCTCATCCGGCAGATAAATATACCCTAATTTGATATATCCGGTTTCCGTAAATTTACTGGCGTTATTCAAGAAATTTGTTAGAACTTGTATCAAGCGCTCTCTATCCACATTAATTTCCAAAGGTATATTATCCACTTCTTTCAGGAATGTACTTTTTACTTCTTCATTCCATTTTATGGTTTCAGCTTTTTTGCGCATTTCTTCCAGTTCCTGCTCCTGACTGCCA
>OIZQ01000709.1_pt1 | contig 16067 bp, 6 predicted proteins | sample 1588491 | NCBI WGS metagenome assembly OIZQ01 (sample SAMN03283262) | human gut metagenome | biome: human-associated habitat; material: feces | host: Homo sapiens | place: USA | collected 2013
CTTCCTTGTGGCCGGGCCGCGAATTACGGAAGTATCATTGTCCCCAACACCTGTCATCGCCTCCGCCGGGAGCAGCCCGGCTTTTATCGTGTAAGTTGTATCGCTCACTCAATTCTGAGGTCGCGGCGCACTCACGAAAGCGGCTCAGGGGTTTTAGCCCATAGTGTTGGGAATGTACCTGACGCTTGTATGTTCGGTTTTCAAGGTTCGCTGAGCGGTGAGGCTCTGAGAAAACAAATCTGTCACATCTCCTGCGGAGAAAATCCTCTCACTATACGTTGGGTAATGCTTTCGGATTTTTGGACATTTTTATTTTCCCTCTCACCTTTCAATGGACATTTTTTGAGAAATCTTAGCCACAGGAGAAAATATATTTTTACTGCGGAAGCGAGAGGAACAACGGCGGCGTAAGCCGTAACAGCAGGGTTTGGGGAAGGCACTCCCCAACAAGATTCCGATGGGACAGAATGAGCGGACAGCGAATTATGGCACCTCGGTAGAATCTTGCTCTCTGCCCGCGCGCGCTCTGCTCCCGCTATCGTGGCTTTCACTCATTACCCGCTTTCAAAGGAGCGGTTTGTTGCGTTTTTCGCAGTTATTTTGTCTGCTCCCGTCCCAGCGTTTCGTTTTCTCTCTCGTTATCCTCAATACAAGAAAAATGAAATCTGCCAATCGCCTCTCACTTTACAACGGACATTTTTGAGAGAAAAAACAAGGCGGGGAATTGTAAAATCTATAAGCGGCTGCGCTTTGCTTTCTACCCACTACTACAATTTGCATGGGGCGGTTTGGCCATTTCTGTGTTTTTCTTTCACCACTATTACGGTGAAAACAGGCCGTTTAGGAAAACCGGGCGCAAAAAAACGCCTCGGATTTCTGAAAAATCTGAGGCGCTGCCGCAAGGCCGATATTCAGTTTTCGTTCCCATAGTGAAAGGGGGGGCGACAGCATTTTAGGTCGTTGCCGTTCATAATTATGTTACATTTGTTTGCGCAAAAAACATTGACTTTTTCATTGGCGTGTGATAAACTTGACTTGCAGATAGTATATGTTATCTGACACTTGATATGATTGGAGGTAGCATCATGTATCGTTTTAACCACAAGCAGTTTGATTTATGCCGTATGCGATTTTGGTGCAGTCCCCAGTTGTGGAGAGGACAAATCAAAATCATTCACATGGGCGCATAGGCCGGACTGGTGATTAGTCGGCTTATGCGCTTTTGTTTTATTCTGTCAAAAGCGATTTAGCCTAAAGATGAGTTAACGTTTCGTGCTCTGAACGATGAAAACAAATCATGCATTCTCGTTGAAATAACGGAACGTTATTGTGCGATCTATGTGAATGGTATATCTCATACGCTTGCGAAGATCTGAAAAGGAGGTTATAAATACAATGAAGATAAAGCAGATTGCCCTGTCTTTGTCAATACAGATACTATTCGTATTTTTGTTTATACCCACAAATACCATTGCATTTGAGCGTGAAATAACAACGGATCAGGAGATTGTTGAACAGCGAACAGCGAACTCGAAATCATATGATTTGGGCGATGGTCAGGTGCTACTTCAACTTCATTTAGAAGATATCCACTACATTGCACCAGATGGCACGTATCAAGATATAGATACGCGGCCAATACCAGTACCTGAAGGAAGTGATTACAAGTATTATAATACCGCGAATTCGGTATGCACATATTATTCAGCAGAGTTGAATGAAAGCAGTGTGGTGCGAATAGAAAAAGGAATACACTCAATTAATATTTCTCCAAGTATAGGAGAAGTGATAAAAGCAGATGAAACTTATAAGGCATATACCAAAGATGAAGGTATTGGGGCATCTTTTTCGGCACCCCTAATACCAGAATCTGGCAATGCTATTGTATATTCCGCGCCAGATTCGCACCCCGCCTTTTTCAGCGAAACAATTGCCGGGGGTACCGTTAACAGCATTATTTCTCCTCGTCCTTCGGAGTCATATACGTTTCTCTTGAAGACTTCAGAATTGACACTGGATGCCGAAAATGGTCTTTGGTGTTTAAAAGATGCAAGCGGGACTGCAATATTTGACATTAACGCATGCTCGGTCATAGATGCAAATGGGCTCCATGCAGATATTTCTGTGGAAGGAAGTCAAACTGATAATGGGTATCTCCTAAAACTCCAGGTTCTCAACAGTTCAAAGCTTTCCGGTGCGGTTAAAGCGAGCATAACGATTACGCTTTCATCAATCAATACAATAGATACCTATGTTTCGAGCAAGACGCCAACTACAAGCTATGGATCGTCAGATGTACTGAAAGTCGGGAGCAACTCGGCAAATGCCATATGCCGCAGCTATCTCAAATTCCAGTTACCCGATAAGTTTTGGAGGTATGCGGTGACGGGCGCAAGCCTTCGGCTTATGAAGCAAGTGGGGGCAACTCCTAGTATGAAAGCATACAGTTTAACACAATCGTTTTCCAATTCAACCACATGGAACTCTATGCCTACCTTTTCCACTACAAACGCATCTCCAAATGCAACTGTGTACAGCGGAAACTGGTGGCAAATGGACGTGACAAATATTGTTAGAGCATGGAGCAGAGGGGATCAGACGCATCATGGCTTTCTCGTGAAAGCAAATGCCGAAAACGGTAATTTGACTGAATTCGTATCGTCGAATGGTGCCTCTAGTTATAAACCTGTTCTCAATATTATTGCAAAACCAATCAATCGGACTTTTCGAGTTAAGGGCTTATATGGACCTAGTGTTTCAAGTTCCCTTGTATCGAGTCAGCTAGGGTCAGCAAAGGCCAAATTTCTGGAAACTTTCAATGTTTCATTTGATATTGCCCAAACCGCTTACAATTCTAGTCTGACTGAAACAAGCGGATGTACATTATCTCCCAACTACTGCACATCTGTATGCGGTACAGTTAGCTCTTGCAGTAATCTTCATCATAAAAGCGGAGGGAGACTTTTGACAACCGCAGCTGACAGTTCGTACAATACAGTTGTACGATATGTAAATCTAAAGCTATGCTATTACCAGAACAGCAATCATTTAAACATTAATGGATTAGCTAATACTGGAACCTATTCGTCAGCAGGAAGAAATGCGCTAATAACTATTACGCATACACCGCCGCTCAACACCACTCTTCACGAACTTACACACGTGCTCGGTGGATCGCATTGCAATAACAGTACTTGCCTCATGTACAAGTATTCATCCAGTTCGGTAACATGGTGTACATCTTGTATAAAATCAATCAGGATCATGTTACAGCAAACAAGCTGACATATTAGAGGAGGTGCATCAATATGAAAAGAGCTCTGCCCATCGCCACATTACTTGTTGCCATGCTAGTCATATGCGCTGCTTGCCAGACGCAGCTGGAGCAGGATATCGAAGTGTCCGAGGTTGGCACCATCGACTTTTATTCAGAAGAGGAGTTTATAAGTGCGATCAAAGCGGCGAAAGAAAACCCAACCAAAGACGATTTTGTGAATCTTGCAGGGGTTGAGTTTTACTATAAGCCGAATAAATTGCCCCAAGGCTATGTACTGTACCAAGTTAATGTAGGCAAGCATGACATAGGTATTGTGTATCTTTTAAAAGAAGATGCGGCATCAAAGGAATCAGCCATGGACGCGATGGGGCGATTAGACTACTACATGCTTATCACTTATCGCAATACTCCGTTCGGAACACTTAAGCAGGAATTGGGCCTTGATGAGTATGCTGAAAAAGTTGTAACGGGGTTGACAAGGAACGAATTCCCTGAAATGTATCATTATATTGGTTCGCCGGATACGGTATTTTGGGGAAACGATGAAGTAAGCATGATGTTGCAGTATCCTGAAAATTCGATAGATACAAAATCCCCGGATTCGTTTTATGCGGAGGCTTGTGCCGAATATGTCGAGATTCCGTAATATGAGTAAATAGAATCTGTTTTGCTATCTTCTATGCTGTACGGAATAGGCGGGGCTGCTGTCCTTGTCTGTTCTGTGTCCTGCTTCTTTATTAACCTTGTGCATTACTCCCGGGCATGTCATATGGCGGGGGCTTGTCTGCGTGTATCATGCAGCTGTTCGCCTCAACACTGTGTTTGATTGATTGGTCAGCATATTGTCAGCCATTTGCCCGGGAGCTCATCACAAGCTTCCGGTTTTTGTTTTTTTAAGAACCGGAATATTGGATTCCGCTGAAACCGATTATATTTCAAAACAAGGAGATTACGATTATGAGTGAATATAAATTTGAAACCCTGCAGCTTCATGTTGGTCAGGAGCAGGCTGACCCCGCCACCGATTCCCGAGCCGTTCCCATTTACCAGACCACTTCCTATGTGTTTCACAATTCCGCACACGCCGCCGCTCGCTTCGGGTTGGCCGATGCAGGCAACATCTACGGCCGCCTGACTAACTCTACTCAGGATGTGCTGGAAAAGAGAATTGCCGCTTTGGAGGGTGGTGTCGCTGCGCTGGCCGTTGCTTCCGGTGCGGCCGCCATTTCTTACACCATCGAGGCGTTGGCGCAGAAGGACGACCACATTGTTGCCCAGAAAACCATCTACGGTGGCAGCTACAACCTGCTGGCCCACACCCTGCCTCAGTACGGCATTGAAACCACCTTTGTGGATGCTCACAATCTTGCCGAGGTGGAAGGGGCAATTCGTCCCAACACCAAGGCCGTTTATCTGGAAACGCTGGGCAATCCCAACTCGGACATCCCCGACATTGACGCCATTGCGGCCATTGCCCATAAGCACGGCCTGCCTCTGGTGATCGACAACACCTTTGGAACTCCGTATCTGATCCGCCCCATTGAGCACGGCGCAGACATTGTGGTCCACTCGGCAACCAAGTTCATCGGCGGTCACGGAACCTCTTTGGGCGGTGTGATTGTGGATTCCGGCAAGTTTGACTGGAAGGCCAGCGGCAAGTATGCCCCCATCGCAGAGGCCAATCCCAGCTACCATGGGGTCTCCTTTGTGGACGCCGCAGGGCCGGCAGCGTTTGTGACTTACGTTCGGGCAATTCTGCTGCGGGATACCGGTGCGGCGATCTCTCCGTTCAATGCGTTCCTGCTGCTACAGGGCGTGGAAACACTTTCGCTGCGGCTGGAACGCCATGCCGAAAATACCAAAAAGGTCGTGGAATACCTCTCCAAACATCCCCAGGTTTCCAAAGTCAATCATCCCTCCCTGCCTGAGCATCCTGATCACGAGCTGTATGAGAAATACTTCCCCAATGGCGGGGCATCCATCTTCACCTTTGAGATCAAGGGTGGGCAGGAAGCCGCATGGAAGTTTATCGACAATCTGAAGATCTTCTCTCTGCTTGCCAATGTAGCAGATGTGAAGTCGCTGGTGATTCATCCGGCTACCACCACCCACAGCCAGCTGAGCGAGGCGGAATTGGCCGACCAGGGCATTACCCCCAGTACCATTCGCCTGTCCATCGGTACGGAGCATATTGATGATATTATCGCAGATCTGGAAAACGGATTTGCAGCAATTCAGTAAGGAGGAAAAACATCATGGCAAAATTTATAAAGGGACCCTGGGGTTAATCGGCAACACTCCTCTGGTGGAAGTTGTTCATGTGGAGCCTGAGGATTCTCCGGTTCTTTCGGAAGGACGAAGCGGTTCCCATAAGATTCAGGGTATTGGCGCCGGTTTTGTGCCGGATGTGCTGAATACGAAGGTGTACGATGAAGTGCTCCCGGTAAAGAACGATGACGCATTTGCGGCGGCAAAGAAGCTGGCAAAAAAGGCATGCTGGACCAGAACCATTTTAAACAGTACCACCGGGGCGATGCTTGGACGTCCGTCATCCTCGCAGTACAGCGGCTCCACCATTTCGTAAAGCCTCTCAAAATTCACTGCCGCGTCTATTTTTCGCAGAAGATGCTCTTGAGAAACCAGACTGTCTATTCCTACGATCTCGATCGCATCTCGATCCATTCTCCTGCGTTCCAACATTTTGCATCACCCTTCTTTATGTTGCCACAGTTGCAAGAAAAAACCCAGCCGTAGCTGAGCTTTTTCGACAGACTGAACCACCGGCACTGCCGGTGGTTTTCGTTGTACAAAAAGGCGCTGCCACAAAGCCATGGCAGCGCCCCCGATATGAGCTATATTTCTATGTACTGTCCGTCCCGTTTTTTGCCAAGCACCAGCAAAAGCATTCCCGCAAAGGACAGCAGCATAAGCGACGCACCGCAAAGGAGCTGTCCACTGTTGCCGCCCTGGCCTGTTTTGGCAATGTCGTCGGACGAAGGGCCGGGCAAAGGAACGGAAGTGTTGGGTGTGTTTTCTACGGCAATCATTGTAATTCCGCAGGCGAAAGCAATACTTGCGCCGCCTCCTGATACCGTCATGCGTCCGTCCTCCCTTACCGTAAGGGTCCAGCCGTTTAGCGGCCGAGCATAGCCGTCAGGCACCCGGGTTTCAGATATCGCATAGGTTCCGGGCGCGAGATAAACCGTAGCGGTATTTCCCGCCGAATTAGTTGTAAGGGTATAAGTCTTGCCCCCGGTAATAACGAATGAAGCTCCGCCCAATGCCTTGCCGCTTACGGAATCCTGCTTGTGCAGAATAACGCCGTATTCCACCGGGTTGTTCTTTATGGTGACGGTAAGACCGGCTTGAGCCTTGCCATTTACCTTTATTCCCGAGCTGTCCACAACCACCGCCGTCCTGGCATCATCCAGCACATAGCCGTCAGGCGCAATGATTTCCTGCAGTATATAGCTTCCGTAGGTCAAAGTCACCTTTGCGGTGCCGTCAGCTCCGGTGGTGATATCGTAGGTCTTGTCGCCGGTAAATCGGAAGGTAGCTCCGGGAAGAGCCGCGCCGTCCACGGCGGAAACTTTCTTCAGTGTAACCTCCTTTGTAATAGCCTTGTTTGTAACGCTGGCAGTATACACCAGACCTACCTCGGGAAGCGCAGTACCCTGGCTTCCGACCTTTACCTTGCCGTATTCATCCACTTGGAAGTCTATGGGGTTATCCCAAAGCTTATAGCCATCCGGCGCCTTCGTCTCCTTCAGTCGGTACAAGCCCATGGTAAGGTCGGTAAAGGTGGCTATGCCGTTGTGGTTTGTGACGGCAACGGAAACCTGACCGTCCTCCTTGCCATCCTTAAGGCGGTACAGAGTAAACTCAGCGCCGCTCAGGCGCAGCTCATGCTGAGCTTCGTCTATTTTTATTATGCCTACCGCGGTGCGCCTTAGCAGGTTCTCCACAGCTATCTCCAGGCCCGCGTCTGCATTTTCCGCCGTAATGGAAAACTCTCTCGCCTCGTCCAGCGGTACATATCCCGCGGGAGCCTTTGTCTCGGTAAGGGTATACTTGCCCTCCGGGAGCTTTTCCAGGATAACGCTGCCTGCGGTTATAGTCTCGGTGCCGCCATTTGAATTCAGTGTATAGGTATTGCCCTCAACATCCCACCTGACCTTGTTGCCCAGCTCATCCGTAAGGATAAACTCGGCGCCGTCAAGCGTCTTTGCAGGATCCTCATGGTCCGCCTTTTTGAGCTTGACCGTGCCAAGTATATAGTTGTTTGGCACCCTTATCTCCACGGCTTTGCCATGCACCAGATCCCGGCGCGATATATTGTAGGTCTCCTCACTGATTCGGTAGCCCTTGGGCGCCTTTATCTCCCTGATGGTGTAGTCGTCATATGCGACACCCTCCAGCACCGCCCTGCCATCCGCCCCGGTGGTAACGGTTTTTGTAAAGCCCCTGCTGTCGGTAACCGCGAACTCGGCCCCCGCAAGCGCCTTGCCGTCATCATCGGCATCGTGCTTGTATATTTCTATGGCATAGCGGCTTTCCTCGTTTGAGAAAGTATAGAGGAACTCCTGGCCGTCAGCAGTGCTTCCGTCTATTATAAACTCGGCAGGCTCCCTGCCGCTCAGTTCATAGCCCTCCGGCGCCCTTGTTTCCACGATTATATAGCTTCCGTAGGGCACGGCAAAGCGCGCCTTGCCGTCATAGCCGGTAGTAGCCTCGGAAATAAAGGTTCTGCTGCCGTCCGCAGTTGAGTACAGGGCAAACGTCGCCCCGACCAGCGCCTGAGGCTCCTCTCCGGCGCTCTGTTTGAGCACAGTTACGGTGCGGAGTATCCTTTTGTTGGAGACCTCCAGCGCCAATGTCTCGCTCTGCCGGGTAAGCTTTATGATACTGTCCTCCGTACTCACGGCATAGCCCTCAGGCGCTTCCACTTCCTTCACGGTATACTCGCCGAAGGGCAGGTTTTGCAGCAGCACAATGCCCATTGCGTTGGTTACAAGCCGTTCCTCCGCCCCCGTTGCATCGGACACGGTGTAAATTCCGTTATTCAGGGCAAAGCGTATCTTTTTGCTCTCGCTGTCAAATACCTCGAACTTGGCGCCCTCAAGGGCCGCATCCTTGTCATCGGCGTCGAACTTGTATATCTTCAGGCTGCCGGCAACCATTTCGTTTGCCAGCCAAACTGTAAGCAATCCGCCTTCAAACGTAAACTTTTCAGCCCCCTCAACACCGGTTGCCTGCATTGCCGCGCCCTCTGAAACCGTAAAGCTCCATCCGGTAAGAGGCAGATTATAGCCCGCCGCAGCAATGGTCTCGCTCACGGCGTATTTGCCCGGTGCAAGTGAAATCGTCTCGGTCATTCCATGGTCGTCCGTAACAAGAGAGTGCTTTTCGCCGTCCGCCCCGGTCACGCTGAAAGCAACGCCGGAAAGGGGTATGCCGCTGTCCTTGTCCTGCTTGACTATGCGCAGGCGGAAGCTCTGAGGCGTGTTCTTTACCGTATAGGCGGGCGCTTCGTCTGTAAGCAGTATTCCGTCAATATACACGCCCTCTGTCGTGACCTGTATATGTCTCCCGGTACCGTCCGCCACATAGCCCGCAGGGGCCTTCTGCTCTGTCAGGGTATATTCGCCGATAGGCAAGCTTATGTTTTCGGTAAGGCCATCCTCCCCTGTGACAAATATACGGTTCACGCCCTCACCTATAATGCGGAATTCCGCACCGGAAAGCGTCAGGTTATCGCTTGCCGCGCTGACCTTGCAAAGCCTGAAGCTGTGCTCTACGGGGTCGTTCTTTACAGTGAGCACGAAGAAAGCTTCCCCTTCGAGCTGAACAAAGTTCCCGCCCGTAAGGACGCCCTCGCCGTCTATGGAAAACTTATATTCGGTATTTATGGCCGTATAGCCTGCGGGCGCAGAAATTTCCTTAATGAAGTATTCGCCGACGGTAAGGCCGGTAAATACGGCATATCCTGCGGCAGAGGTAACCGCGGTCTCAACGGGATCGGTGCCGCCCACAGTATACAGGCCAAACTCCGCTCCCGCAAGGCGCACGCCGTTTTTGTCCTCCTTGCATACTGCAACGCCCTTTTGATGGGGCATATTCTCCGCAGTCAGCTCCAACGCCTCATCGTAACGGCCGGGGTCAACGCTGAAGGGTATATCGCCCAACACCATATAGCCATCAGGCGCATCGGTCTCCCGCAGCAAATAGCTGCCGGCCGGCAAGCCGAGTATTTCAACGCCGTCTTCGGGAATTTCAATTTCTGTCACGCCGCCTCCGGCAGAGTAAGCGTACGCCCCATTGCTGCCGCTCAGGGCAACAGGCTGCTCCTCCCCGCTGTCAAGGCCATAAAGGCTGAACCTGGCGCCGGCAAGTAACTCTCCCTTTTCATCCACCTTTTTCAGCTTAACGGCGGTGGGATAATCCTCCGATACGAACTGTGCGGCAATCTTCTCTCCCACCGCCGTATGGCCGGTTACCTTCACGGAATAGGATTTGGGATCAATTGTATATCCGTTTGGCGCAGCGATTTCAGTTATGTAATAGACGCCCATGACGGGAACCTCCACCGTGGCCGTACCGTCTTCTCCCACGGCGACCTCCACATAGAAACCGTTGCCGGATACGGCAAACTTTGCCCCGGAAAGAAGCTGCCTTGTATTTATGTCCACCTTCGTTATGCCCAGCGCATACCTGCTCTTTTGGTCTTCAAAGGTAAGCTCTGTGCTTGCGCTGCCGCCCTCGCCGGCATTTGTAATGCTGAAATACTTAACCTCGTCCGAGAGCTCATAGCCGGCGGGAGCCCTGGTTTCTCTTACCGCATAGTCGCCAAAGGGTATGCCGGTCAGCGTAACCTTCCCGTCCGAATTGGTGGTAACGGTATAAAGCGCGGTCGCATCTGTTCCGTTTGTCTCATAATCGTTTTGCTCGTATACCTTGAATTCAGCGCCGGAAAGGAACTTTTCACCATCTTCCGCGTCCTTTTTCGTTATTGTAAGGGAGCCGGTATAGGGGACATTCTTTACCACTATTTCGTTTGGGCCCTCTGCGGTCACCACAAAGCGTATGGGAGTTTCATCCAGAACATAATTGTCCGGCGCTTTGGTTTCTTTCAGATAGTATACGCCGAGGGGCAACTGTACCGTATTGGTTTCACCTTTGTTTACGTAAATGAATATGCCTTCCTCGCCTATGCTCTGCTGATCCTTGTCCAGCACTTCAAACACGGCGCCGGAAAGTTCCGTCTTTCCGTCCGCGCTCACCTTTTTAACGGTAACCTCCCTGTGGGTCGTATCGTTTACCCAGGGCGCACCGGGGTTGGCCGTGAGCTCAATTTCCTCGGTGGCAGCTGCACCGCCCACGCTTACGTACCGCACCTCCTTGCTCAGTTCATAGCCGGCCGGGGCCAGATACTCGGTAAGCTTGTACACGCCGTATGGAATCTGGGTAAAGCTGACCTTGCCCTCAGTATCTGATACGGCATAAAGAGGCCGGCTCACAGAATAGCTGTTGCCCGTGCCTTCAACAAGCTCCAGCTTGAATACTGCACCGGAAAGCACGCCTCCGCCGCCGTTCTGCTTGACAAAGCTGATTTCGCCCAGCTTCAGCTCATTTACCACAGGCAAGGCGATAGTGGTATTGTGCTTAGTCGCAGTCACTACAACAGGTATATCCTGTTCCGGCACCAGACCTTCGGGAGTAACCGTCTCATCCAGATAATAAGTGCCCCAAAGCAGGCCGTCCAGCTTTATTTCGCCCCGGCTGTCGGTGGTAAGCTCGGTTCCCTCTTCGCCAAGGCCGGTATAGGCATATACCCCGTCGCTGCCGCTGGCGACGACGAACTTACCCGTGGCGCTGTCCCGCATGACAAAGCTTACGCCCTCCAGCAGCTTGCCGTTTGAATCCGACTTGACCAGCTTAAGGGCTGCCTTAATGCGGGTATTCTTGACGGATACGCTGGTTTTGGGATCATCAATAATGAAATTCTCGCTGTCCGTTGCAATGATATATCCGTCCGGGGCCGCTGTTTCCTCAAGGGTATACCGGCCCATGGGAATGTATTCGAGAATGAAAGTGCCGCTGCCGCCCGTTACGAACTGAGTGGCGTCAGCTGCGGAGTCCGAAAGTCCGCTGTACGTATACTTTCCCTCGCTGCCGGCGGCGATAACGTATTTATCCCCGGCCATTATTCTGAAGGTTGCGCCAGAAAGCGGGGTGGTGCCGTTGTCATCCCACTTCAATACGGTGAGCTCAGTGTGGGTATCTCTCACTTGCCCCGCATCCACAACATAATCCTCGGTATACTCCGCCGGGGTGTTGCCGCTGCCTATTGTAACGGTTACGGGCGCCGCCAGCGCATAGCCCGGAGGAGCCACGATTTCGGTTATTGTATACGTGCCGAAGGGCAGGCCTTCAAATACCACAGCGCCGTCTGTGCCGCTTTTTTGGGTTTGCTTGACGCCGTTTCCGGTAAGCTCAAACTCCGCGCCGGAAAGGGGCTTTAAGCCGGTTTCGTCGGTCTTCACCAGCTTCAGCTTGTAGCGCCTGAGACTGTTTTCGATAGCCGCTTCATATTTCCATTCGGCTTCGGCAGCATCGCCGCCTATTGTAAAGGCATGAACCTCGGCATCCGGCACATATCCCGCAGGTGCGTTTGTTTCTTTAACGTAGTATGTACCCGCTTCAAGGCCGTCGAATACTACCTTGCCGTCCGTACCGGTGGTTTTTCGGATTATCTCCTGCGTTGCCGCCGCGTCGCTGTACAGCCCGAAGGTGGCGCCGGGAAGAGGTGCGCTGCTTTCTGCGGCTTTTTTGGTTATTTCAATGCTGCCCTTTCGGGTGTCGTTTGAATAGGTCAGCGTTACGGCAGCTGCAGAATCAACCTTGACCGTTACACCGGCGCTCAGTTGGGCAGATAGCACATATCCCGCAGGGGCGGCAGTCTCTTTCAGTATATAGTCGCCGTAGGGAAGCCCGGTGAATTCCGCCACGCCGTCCGCATTGGTAGTTTCAGGATCTCCAACCTGCGTAGTTCCGTCGCTCTCGTACAGCGCAAACTCGGCGCCCTGAAGCAGCGCACCACCCTTGCCAGTTTTTGTAACCTTAATGGACCCGAACTGCCGGATGTTTTTCCAGGAAATAATTATATCGCTTCCTATGGTGGTAGCCCCCGCCGCACCTTCTATGGATACTACGGTACCGGTTGCATCTATCGTTACAACAATCGGGCCGGCAAAGCCGGAATAACCATAGGGCAGCGTTTCGGTAACCGTATACGTACCGGCAGCGAGGTCTTCAAACTCGGCAACGCCGTTTGCGCCGGTTACCTCGGATATCGTCTGTCCGCCAGCCGTCAGAGTAAAGGTCACGCCCGGCAGCGCGATGTCATTTTCGTCCGTCTTTTTGATCGTGATTTTGCCGTCTTCAAACCTCTTGTTCACCAGGGAAACGGTCTTGTGCGGTTCGGTTTTCAGCAGCGTTACCTTATCCGTAGTTTTCTCGCCCTGAATCAGATACCCCGCCGGCGCAGTGATTTCCTGAACATAATAGGTACCGTATGGAAGGTTATTAAAGGTCTTTATTCCGTTTACGGTGCTGAAAGGTCCTTCAACCGCTTGGCCATTGCCGCCTTCCACAACCCTGTACAGCTGATATTCACCACCGCCGATAAGGTTGGCTTCCGCCTCGCTGTCTCCATATTTCTTGAAGGTCAGCGAGCCAACGCCGGAATCCGGAACGTTTGTAACGGTCGTGGATGCCACGCCGGAACCATACGGTTGATCGTCTATGGAGATTATGGTTACCTTGCCGGTGTCCTGCTCCCGGTTTATAACCACCGTCATGTCCTTGGCCGCAACGTATTCGCTGTTTTCGTCCACGGTTTCCCGCAGAGTATAGCTGTGGGTTCCAAAGTTCAGCTTATCCGCCTGAATATACAGCGTAAAGCTTTCGCCCGCGGAATATGCGCCGGTGTTGGAAATTACGCTGCTGCCGTTCAGCAGTTCAAACCTTGCGCCACTTCCCCTATTATTTTCGCCCGTCCAGGTCTTGTTTATCGTCAGCTTTGCCTTGCGGCGGATCCATACCGTGTTGCCGACGGTGTTCTCGGCCTGCTCGCCGGGCTGAAGCTTAGCTGGGTCTACGGTCACCGTAAAGTCTATGGTGTATATGCCTGTAGGAATTGCCGCGTCGCCCACCTTGACTATATTTATCTTTTGCCCATCCTGCGTGTCCGGCTCCAGCTTAAAGGGCGCGCCGTCGTGAACAGTAACCTTTTGGGAATCGAAGCTGAAGCAGTCCTCCAGCTTGTCAAAGGTTATGGTTTCGCCGTTCTTGTAAATGCTTCCCGTACCGTACTGTGTAAGCACTATGCGGAAAGTAACTTCATTATTGGCTTCGTCGATGTCTATTACGCCCTTGCCTTCGCCGCCGGAGAGTACCTGCTTGTTGACCACCAGCCCCTCGTTGTCATAGCGGCGTATGGTTTGGGAGTTACTATCATTATAGGTATTATCAATCGACAGCGAAACGGCATTGGTTATATCGTTTGCGTCTCCTGTAACTAGGGCATGGTATCTTACAACCACGTCCACAATTACCGGCGGCTGTTCTATATTTGTATTTTCTGTGCAGGTGACGGAAAAGCCCGTCGATCCTTTCGTTATAGTGACGGTGCCCAGCGCGGTATCGGTAAAGACCAGGCTGCTGCCGCTATCCGTCCCGGTAAGCTTCGTGTCGTCAATAAACAGGCTTATGCAGTTGGCCAGAGCTGCGCCCGTATTCCCGCCCACATCGCACAGGGTAAGGTTGCCGCCGCTCATGTTATCGGTAAGGGTTACACTGCCCGTATAATTGCTGTTCACACCGAAGGCAACAGCGTAGCCGATAGGGGCATCAGGATCTTTCATTACATAGCTGCCCTCTAAGCCATTCTGTGACTGGGTTTTGTTGCTCCAGATGTTTTTTTGAAGATACGGCTTTTCCTGGGGTTCGCCGGTGCCTGTTCCGGTCCCTACGCTTACGCCGATTTCACTCTCAACCGTTTCGCCAAGGCTTATTTCAACCTTGCTTTCCCCGTTGCCGTCGTAGCCTATGGTATTCACCTGCATGGTAATGCTGAACTGTATGTTCGCCCAGGTGCCGCTGCTGTTTTCTTTAAACGTAAGTGTAAGAGAATGATTGTCGGGATCATAGGTATAATCTTTTTCAAAATAGGCGAAGCAGTCTTTCAGCACAGCATCCATATCCGCAGCGGTTAAAAACTCCGGAAGCTGTATGGTCAGTTTATTGCCGGGCACTATATTTGGCTCAAGCACCAGGTCGCTGTCCGCAATTGACACGGTAAAGGTATAGCTGTCGCCGTCGTTTACCGACGTCTGGGACGACGTTATTTTTATGCTGAGTCCGCCGTTTTCCGCCGCGGCAAGAAGTGCCGGTGTGCCCGGAACCGTCTGCTGCTGGGCAAGCACCGCCTCTCCGGTATCAGGGTTTATGGTGACGGGGCCGGCGGAAGAGGCCGGACTTGCTCCGCTGCCGCTTGCGGCCGGCGTTGGGCTTGCCTCGCCGCCGGTAACAGGCGCGGGGCTTTCCTGGGCCTGCCCCAGGCCGCCGTCCTCAGTGGGCACGGGAAGTTCGCCGGGAGAAGCCGTGGGCGCAGCAGTCTCTATGGGAGCGGAGGGTTCCGCCGTTGCCGTAGGCTCCACGGTTATTATATTGTCGCTGCTGTCGTCGATGATTACGGTCTCATTTGCAGCCATTGCGGTGCTTACCATAAACTGTCCGATCAGCATGGAAACGACCAGGAGCATTGACAACACCCGCTTATAATTCCTTATTTTCATATTAGAAGCCCTCCTGAGTTGGTTTACTGTTGCAGTGCGGCATACACCAGCAGCCTGTGGCTGCCGACGCCGGTAGGCGTGCAGGTTACAAGGGTAAGGTTGAATCCTTCGGTATGGGCGCTCAGCGTATCCATAAGTTCCTCGGGAAGTATAATCTCTGTGCCTGTGACTACATAGGTAAAGGCACTGCCGTCGGCGCCCGTAAGTGTTACGGCGGCGCCCGGCTTCAGCTCATCAAGGCGGTTGAAGTGGCGGCCGTATTTCTTCATGCGGTGGCCAAATACTACACAGTTGCCCGCCGCACCCATCTCTGCCGAGGAGGGCAGCCAGCCGGCACCTCCCCTGAGGGAGCGTCTGTCCGCGCCGTGCATCAGGGCCATCTTAAGGTCTATATCCGGTATGCTTACGGTTCCGTAGCCAATAAGCGGAGCAGCTTCTTCCCCGTCATCTGCAGACTCTGTCGGGGTTTCTGTCTGGAAGCCCACCTCGTCTTCATCGAAAAACTCGGTCTCCTCTCCCTCTATCTCAGGGATATCCACATCGGCAATGGTGGTCTGGCCGTCTTCTATCATTGTTATTATCGCATCTTCGCTCTGCTCCCGCTTTAAGTCCAGGATAGCAGGACGAAGCAGAAACAGCCCGCCCGTTATCATGGCAAGCATTATGAGCAATATGGCAAGAGCAAGAATGCCTCGGTTCATTTTCATTGAAGCCTGTCCTTTCCGCTTATCAGAACCACGGGGCAATATGCAGGTTAAACCACGAATACCCCAGGTCGAAAGACGGTATCAGCCCCATATCCATGAGCAGCCCCGCTATCACCCACAGCATACACAATATGCCGGCTGAAAGAAACGCCGCAGCAACCCCGGTTCTCAGGCATCGCTTTGGCAAAGCATCCTGAGACGCGGTGGGGGGCCGGGATGGCGCGG
>OIZQ01000712.1_pt1 | contig 16019 bp, 13 predicted proteins | sample 1588491 | NCBI WGS metagenome assembly OIZQ01 (sample SAMN03283262) | human gut metagenome | biome: human-associated habitat; material: feces | host: Homo sapiens | place: USA | collected 2013
TGAACTCCATTGTAGTTAACTCCACAACTTGTTCATTTACATAGACCCTGCGTTGATTTGGGTCAATACGCAAATTTCCGTATTGCAGCACGGCCATCCCGATCACCAGCTTCACCTCCTCGATCATTTCTTTTCCAATATATTCCTTTTCAAATGCTGAAAACTGCCCTCACTAATCACATGCTCCATGCGGCAGGCATCCTGTTCCGCTGTTTTTGGATCGACACCTGCCTCCGTCAACAAGCGGGTAAAGAAGCAGTGTTTTTCGTAGGTCTGCTCGGCTACCTCCCGGCCCACATCTGTCAGACGGAGGAAGAAGTCCCCGTCCATGGTGAGGAAACCGCCCTCCTTCAAGATAGCCACTGCATGACTTACGCTAGGCTTGGAAACCCCAAGATGTCGTGCTACATCTACGGAGCGCACCATTCTTTTTTCTTTTTGAAGTACCAATACGGCCTCCAAATAGTCTTCACCGGAGGCATGGAGTGATGTACCGTGCCGTTGTTTTACCCTTTTCTTCACGCCAATCTCCAACCCTCGGCCTGCTCCCGGATCTCAATAAACCGCCGGTACAAGCCGCCCTGGGCCATTAGTTCCGCATGGGTACCCCGCTGGGCGATACGGCCATCCTCCACCACCAGGATCTGATCCGCGTGCTGGATGGTAGCCAGCCGGTGGGCGATGGTGAGGATGGTTTTCCCCTTTGTCAAAGCGGACAGAGCCTGTTGGATCAGGTGTTCATTCTCCGGGTCTACGCTGGCAGTCGCTTCATCAAGGATGACAATAGGGGCGTCCTTCAAAATGGCCCGGGCGATGGAGATGCGCTGCTTCTCTCCTCCGGAGAGGGTGGAGCCGCCCTCTCCAATCACGGTGTCATAGCCGTTCGGCAGGGCCGAGATGAAGTCATGGCAGCAGGCCGCTTTGGCGGCAGCCACCACCTGCTCATGGGTGGCATCGGGGCAGCCGAATTTGATATTGTTCTCCACACTGTCCTGGAAGAGATACACATTCTGAAAGACCATGGAGATATTTCGCAGCAGGCTTTCGCAGGTAAATTCTTTCACATCGTGGCCGCCCACCGACACGGCACCCCGGTCCGCGTCATAGAAGCGGGCTACCAAATTGCATATCGTGCTCTTGCCGGAGCCGGACGGCCCCACAATGGCGGTAGTGGTCCCCTGGGGTGCGGTAAAGGTCACATCGTGGAGTACCTCGCGGCTCCCATACCCGAAGGATACATGGGAGAGGGACACATCAAACCGTTCCGGCACGACCTCTTTCCCGCCCTTGTCAATGAAATCCGTATGTTCCAGTTCCTCCAGCCGGTCCAGCACCGAGTCTGTCACCGACAGGATGTGGGCCGCGTCATTGATGGCCTCCACACTGCCGAAAATGGTGAAGGAGAACAGGGCAATCATCAGGAAATACGGGAGCGGTAAAGCTCCCACCAAAGCCTGCTGGCCCGCGGCGAGCACCAGCCCCACGGATGCCGCCCGCAGAGCGAACAGATGCAGGCAGTTCCAGGGGACGAACCCAAACTCGTTTTTAATGCGGATGGCCTTATTGTCCCGGCAGGCGTCCCGGAACCGCTGAACGGAAACCCCGTCCTGTCCAAAGGACTTCACCACCGGCAGGCCGTGGATGTATTCGACAGCCGCGCCGGACAATGCCTCCTGAGCCCGGTGGCTCACAGGAGCGGTGCGGGCGCTCTGACGGCCAATGCCCCGCAGGGCAAAGGCGGACACCAGCACACCGATCAGCGCCACCAGCGCGGCAGGCGGGCAGAAAATCGCCACGCATAGCAGGATCACGGCTACCTGAATATAACCGTTTACCACCGCGTCCACCATCTTCATACTCTGGAGTTCCAGCGTGCTCAGTTCCGTGGTGAGCGCCGCCAAAATGTCCCCCAGATTGTTTTTGGCAAAGTACCCAAGGGACACCCGTTTCAGCACATCTCCCAGTTCCATCCGCTGCTCTGCCGCCCGTTCCGTTCCGATGCTCTCCTGAAGCCGGTTTTTCCAATAGGTGAAGAAAAACCGCAGCAGGATCAGAACGACGATGCCGGATAAGCACAGCCATGGGAGAGAGCCGGAAAGCTCATTCTCCCCCCAGGCGTTCCCGATCATCCGCCCCAGGGCCCAGGCCGCCAGCATCACCGGCCCCGCGGTACACCATGTTGCGAAAAATGAGCACACAAAGCCCAGAATCATTCGCTTTCGATAGTTTTTTGCCCATCCCATAATGCGTCCTACGCTGTGAAACATCTCAATTCCCCTCCTTTTTGCCGGATGTGACCGCCCAGTTTCGTGCCCCCACATGGGCCGTCCAAAGGGTCTGATACAGCGGGCAGCGGCCCAGCAGTTCTTCCTGTGTGCCACAGTCTGCAACGCTCCCTTTCTCCAGCACCACGATCTGATCCGCGTTCTGGATGGTGGAGAGCCGGTGGGCGATGACCAGCAGCGTTTTCCCTCTGGAAAGCGCCATAATGGAGCGTTGGATCTTGTCCTCATTCTCGGGATCAGTGAAGGCGGTCGCCTCGTCCAAAATTACAATGGGGGCGTCCTTCAAAATGGCGCGGGCGATGGCGATACGCTGACGCTCCCCGCCGGAGAGCTGCTTGCCCGCGTCTCCGGCCGTCGTATCCCAGCCATGCTCCAGCCGGCCGATGAATTCTTCGCACTGGGCCGCCTGAGCAGCCGCCAGCACTTCCTCGTCCGAGGCCCCCGGACGCCCCAGCCGGATGTTCTCTTTCAGGGAGCAGTCAAAGAGGAAGTTGTCCTGCGTGACGAAACTGATGGACTGGGAGAGCTGCTTCAGCGGGAGCTTGCGGATGTCCTGTCCGCCCAGAGTGATGGAGCCTCCCGTCACATCCCAAAACCGGGCGGTCAGCCGGGCGATGGTGGACTTGCCGCCGCCGGACGGCCCCACCAGGGCGGTGAATTTCCCCTGTGGGATGGTCAGGTTCAGATGGCGAAGCACCTCCTTGCCCTCCGTCCCGCCATAGGAAAAAGATACATCCCGCATCTGGATGCTGCTGCCTTCCAGATGGACATTCTGCTCCGCTTGCGCAAGCTGGGGCAAATTCAGCAGTTCACGGGTGTCCTTTACTGCAAACTGCATACTTTTCATGGAGTTGATGAAGGCGGTGGCGCTCATCAGGGGAGACACGATTCCCAAGGCCAGCATCAGGCAGAGCGTCACCTGGGCCGGGTCCAGTATCCCCGCCTGATAGAGCGCGACGCCCGCCGGCAGGGTCCCCAGCAGGGTGGTCGGCAGAATGGACAGGCACAGATTCATGGAAGCCCAGGTGCAGCGGAACCATCCCATGGTGAAGTCCCGGAAGGAGGCCACCGCTTGGGCGAATTTCTGATAGGACCGCTCCCCCTGGCTGAACGCCTTCACCACCTGAATGCCCTCTACATATTCCACGATCACGCTGTTCACATGGGCGTTGGCTTCCATGTAGGCGGCGTAATTCTTGTTATAGGTCCGCATCCCGAAGGTCATGGGGATGAGCGCCACCGGGATGGTCACCAGCAGGGCAAGGCCCATCCGCCAGTCGATGGCGAACATGGCGATGACCACGACCAGAGGCAGCAGAAGATTGGAACTGAGTTCCGGGATCATGTGAGCCAGAGGCGGCTCCACATCTTCAATACGGTCCACGATGGTGCTTTTCATGGAGCCAATGGGCCGGCTTTCCACCTCGCCCAGCGGCGCCCCCATCAGTCGGTCCGCCACCTGAAGGCGCAGGCCCTCCAAAATTGTGTAGGCGGATACATGGGCCAGCATGGTGGACAGGGCATATCCCGCCACCTTGACGGCATAGCCGGCCAGACACACGCCGCACCAAAATACAATGCCCTTCCAGTCCGCCTGACGCTCCAGAAAGAGCCGGATGATCTGATAAACGCCGAGATACGGTACGAAGCCCCCGGCCACACTGAGAATAGCCAGTACCACAGACCCGGCCATCTTCCCCCGGCAGGGTGCGGCGAAGGAGAGCAGGATACCGAGCCAAGTTCGTTCCTTCATGTGCAATACTCCTCTCAAAGAAAAATCGTTGTAGTTTGCTTGCGCTAACTACAACGATTATAAGAAATTCTTCTTCCTCTGTCCGCTCCGTCCTGCCGGTCTGGTCCCGTTTGGACGGAAAAATTTATTGGCTTTCCCGCCGGTACTCCAGGGGCGTCTTGCCCTTGACTTCCTTGAATGCGGCGGCAAATTTGCTGGAGCTGTCATAACCTACCCGTCCGGCGATCTCTGCCACTCCCATTTGAGGCTCCTGTTGGAGCAGAAGCGCGGCCTGGTCCATGCGGAAATTACGCATATAGGTGTTGATGGGCTGCCCATAAATCGACTTGAAGCACTCCTTCAGTGCCGTAGCCGGGACAGAAAACCGTTCGGACAATTCCGCAATCGTATAGTGGCGTTCCAGCTCCCCCGTCAATAACCGATGGATAGCCTTCACTTTTTCCACCTGGGATTTATAGAAGTAAGGCTTTTCCGCATCCTTTGGCAGCTCCAGCGCGTCCAGATACAGGAGCAATTCCAGCACCTTGATGCGGAAATAAGGGAGCTTGATCTGCTCCGGCACCGCGTAGAGCTCCTGAAAAATGTGATCAATAGAGGGCGCCCCATGGAGCACCTTGGGATGGCGGCTGGAGCAGAATTTATTCTGGAGCCGGGCCAGATCCACCGGAAATTCCCGTATCCACTCCTTCAGCGATTGGGCGGCCTGGGGGAGCGCAAAGCCAACGGTGATCCCGTGATAATGGGCAAGGGGGAAGGTAAAATGGCCCTGGTGCTCCAGCCGCCGATCCAGCTTCAGGTCGCCCGCCTCCACATAGGAGTACGCATCCGGGCCGGCAGGGTACTCCATGCGCCCCTGACGGCAGTAATCGATGCACAGCAGATCCTCCGTTGTACGGAACGCGGAGTCATAGCTCTCCATATGGAAATCGTTGTACATCAGGGATACGCCAGGGAACAGGTCGTATTGTGTCATGATCCCCTCTCCGGTATCGCTGTGAAACTGAAAGACCCGGCAGTTTCCACCCTCCACCAGTGGGACAGGGAATCCGTTGTCTGCCATTACTTGCTCCAGCATGAAATTTCTCCTTTTACAACCGCAACACCCGGTCACAGGCTCTCTGCATGAATTCCAGGTCATGGGTGACCACCAGAACGATCCGCTCATGCCTTGCCAGACTGCGGATCACCCCGGACACCTCCACCATGCGGGCATAGTCCAAACCGCTGGTGGGCTCGTCAAAAATCAGCACCGGTTTCTCCGACAGCAGCGCCGTAGCCACTGCCAGCCTCTGCTTCTGCCCCCCGGAGAGAGACATCGGATGCCGCTCCCGAAAGGACAGCAGGTGGAGGCTGTCCAGCACCTCCGAAATCTGATTGTCAGATGCCTCCGGCGCGGACATCCGGCACTCGCCCCACACGCTGTCGGAGAACAGCTGATGGTTTACATCCTGCATGACACAGAAAGCCGACCGCTGGCGGCCTTTTCGATCCAGATGCTTTCCATTCAGCAGAATTTGTCCCGCTTGTTCTTTCAGCAGCCCGCAAAGGCAGCGGGAAAGGGTGGTCTTGCCCACGCCGTTGGGTCCGGTGATTGCCACCACCTCGCCGGGGCGGGCGGAAAAGGACAGGTCCCGGAATACGGGAGCTCCTTTGCGGAAGCTGCAGGTCAAGCCCTCCACAGACAGCCCTTCTTCGCTGCCGGCCGATTCCACAGCGGGGAGTGTGCATACCGCCGGGGTCAGGGTACGCAGCCCCAGGGCCTCCCGCTCCGGGTCTGGCAGGCTGCGAAACTGCTCCCCGGTGAAGACGCGCTCCAGCACCCCGCTCCGAAGATAAAACGCCCGGTCAATGAGATCGGTGAGAAAGTACAGGCGATGCTCCGCCACCACGATTGTGCAGCCCTGCCGCTTCAAAGCGGAGATCTGGTCGTGAAGGCGGGCAATGGCCTCCTGATCCAGATTGGCCGTCGGCTCGTCCAGCACATAGATTTCGGGGCCCATGGCATAGACGGAGCCAAAGGCCAGAAGCTGCTTTTGCCCACCGGACAGAGAAAAGATGTTTTTTCCCCGCAGGTCCTGGAGATGCAGCGTTTCCACGACCTGCTCCATGCGGCGGCAAATCTCTTCCGGCGGACGGCCCTCATTTTCCAGCCCAAAGGCCAGTTCGCTGTCGGTGTCCAGATTAAAAAACTGGGACTTTGGATTTTGAAACACAGAGCCTACCCGCTGGGCCAGTTCATACATGGGTGTTTCCCGCGGCGCAAGCCCGTTTACCATCACCCGTCCCTCCAGACGGCATCCGGGAGTAAAAGCCGGGATCAGGCCGTTGATCAGCTTCGTCACTGTGGTCTTTCCGCAGCCGGAGGCCCCGCACAGCAGGACGCACTCTCCGCAGGCAACAGTGGCGCTGACATGGGAAAGCGTTTCCTGTTTTTCTCCATAGCCAAAGGAAACCTGTTCGAAACCTATCATCGTCACTCCCCCTTATTGTACCACAAATGAGCCTATCAGCAAGGCCAGGACTAACAGCATCCCCGTCAGGTCTGCCGGCATTAGACGCAGAGACACGGCGCTGGTCTTTCGGGCTGGATTTTCGATTCCTCGGGTCACGGCCGCCGCAGAGAGCTCCTCTGCCGTCTCCGTAGCGGACACCATGAGGGGCATCACCGTACACTCCAAACGGCTGAGTCCCCGGATATTCCGCAGTTTCATCGCGTCCCGGATGTGGCCGATCTCCTCCCGGATAGCGGGGAAGTACCGCAGCGTCACGGATATAGCCACAATCAGCTTCTGGGGAATATGTAACTGCCGCAGCCCTACAATCAGGTAGCGCAGAGGAGTGCATTTCAACATCAGCGATCCGGTCATCAGGCAGGGGAACATCCGGCGGGTATAGGTGGCAAAGATAGTGAAGCTGGTGGCGATGATCATAGGCGACGCCGGCAGGATCACATGTTGAAAGACCAGCAGGGCGCAATACCCAACAGCCCATTTGACTGCCATTGTATATCTTCTGTGGACGATCATCAGTACCAGCAACAGAGCGATCAGCGCCAGTTCCACCCACAGAGTATGGTCGCTGAACGCGATGATATTGGCGGTGATCAGAATCCACAGTCCGGCTCTCGGGTCAAAGATCGATTTCTTCCCGTTCCCCATCTTACACCAGGCCAGCCTTTTCAAAGTGCTTGCGGAACATGGCGCGGGCAAGGATGCCGCCGATGACCGCTCCAACAACAGGAGCCAGGAACAGAACGATCAGCATCCCATTGGAGGAAAGGGCCGCCAGAGTGTTCACATAGTCCGCCGGCATCCCCTGTTCTGTGATCTGCCGCAGGAAGTCCTCCCGCATCAGCCAGATCGGGAGCGGAGAGCCTACCATGCCCACAGAGAACAGCACAAAGGATACCAGGTTGCCGGCCATGCTCCGGTAGTGGGTGATGACACGGGTAATTTCAGCCAAGCCGCAGGCCAGAACGAAGGATACCAGGATCACAACGGTGAATTGCCCGGTGACATAGTAAATGAGGCCCGTGATGAGTCCCATCAGCAGGACGGAGCCCACCTTCTGCACCTTGGCGCACATCATGAGATATGGAATGCCGGTAAACAGAGCGATAAAGCCCGGCATCAAGATCCACAGCAGCGGGTGCAGCCCGCCCAGAAGCATAAAGGCAAAGTTGATGACAAAGTAAATGGCGGAGAAAATCCCCACGGTAATGACATCCTTGCCGCTCATCCCGCGGCCCTTGACTGGTTCAGACATAATGTTCTCTCCTTTTCAGTTAGATTGCACTAACTTCATTCGTGAAAAATAGGACGCCGAGCGTCCATCTCACATGATGTATTTTACCGAGGGCTTTCCTGCCTGTCTATTCCGTTTAGACGACTTTATTCCGTTTGGTTGGAATTATTGATGTTTTCCTATCCGCACAAATCGAAAACGGCCCTTGCTATAAAACAAAGACCGTTTTCTTGTTCCCTTACTTTTCAAAGCGATAACCATATCCGTGTACAGTTTGAATCGCATTGATATTTAGCTTTTTTCGTATCTTGTAGATCCGGCTGGTGACGCTTTCGAGGCCGGAGGCAAAATCATCGGACATTGCATACTGGTAAAGCTGCTCCCGGGTAAAGGTCCAGCCAGGGTGTAAGGCCAGATAATATAAAATATTGAACTCCATCGTGGTCAATTCCACAACTTGTTCATTTACATAGACCTTGCGTTCATTGGGGTCAATACGCAAATTCCCGTATTGCAGTACCGCCATCCCGATCAACAGCCTCACCTCCCACAATTATTCCTTTTTGTCCATACTCTGCTTCAGATGCCGAAAGCTATTCTCGCTGATCACATGCTCCATGCGGCAGGCATCCTGTTCGGCTGTCTTTGGATCGACGCCTGCCTCCGTCAACAAGCGGGTAAAGAAGCAGTGCTTCTCATAGGTCTGCTCGGCTACCTCCCGGCCCACATCGGTCAGGCGGAGAAAGAAGTCTCCGTCCATGGTGAGAAATCCGCCCTCTTTCAGGGTAGATACCGCATGGCACACGCTGGGCTTGGAGACCCCCATGTGCCGGGCCACATCCACGGAGCGCACCATGCCTTTCTTTTTCTGGAGTACCAACACAGCCTCCAGATAGTCCTCGCCGGAAGCGTGCAGTTTTTTATCAGGAAGCATTGACCGCACCTGTTTCTTGCTCGTGGGAGAAGAAAGTCCGCAAGAGCTCTACAGCTTTCCCATCCATCGGCCGATGCCACAGCACCTTGCTTCCCTGGATGAACAACAGGTAGGTGCAGCATTTATAAATGAGTTCCGGGTCATGCGTAATCAGAAACAGGCTCTTTCCCATCTTTTTCAGATGGTTTAAGTTGTCCGACACCTCCAGCATATGCCGGTAATCCAATCCGCTGGTAGGCTCGTCAAATATCAGGATCTTTTTGTCCGAGGCTATTGCACTGCCAATCGCCACCCTCTGTTTTTCACCGCCGGACAGGGACATGGGGTGCAGCTTTACTTTGTCCAATAGGTCCAGGCTGTTCAGTATCTCCTTGGCGCGGGCCGTGTCCGCTTTCTCGTCCTCGCCGTCCATACTGAGCAGCAGTTCGTCCAGCACATCTTCCGTGAACAACTGGTGGTTTACATCCTGCATGACCATGTAGGAAATGTGCCTGCGCTGCTTCGCATCATAGGAGGCCCCATCCATTTCAAGCACACCCTTTGCTTTTTTATCCAGGCCGCACAGACACCGGGCAAAGGTGGATTTTCCCGCGCCGTTGTTTCCGATGATGCCAATGATCTCCCCTTGAGGCAGGGTCAGGTTTGGAATATCCACATTGAGGGGGCCGTGCTTTTCATAGGAGAACTGGAACCCCTTGATATGTAATTTCAGAGCGGCCGGTTTGGGGGCGGCCTCCGGGGACAGGTGGAATGGGTCCAGTGCCCGCAGCCCCATCCCCTGCAATTCATCGGGTGATAATTTTTGAAACTCCGCCCCGGTAAATTCCCGTACAATACTTCCGTGCTTCATATAGAGAATTCGATCTGCGTAGGGAACGAGATAATAAAGCCGGTGTTCCGCGACGATCACGGTCTTTTTCTCGGACTGCCAGTGCTGAATCACACCAATTAAATCTTCGATAGTGGCAATATCCAGATTGGAGGATGGCTCGTCCAGTACAAAGATGTCCGGGTGGATTGCATCGGCAGAGGCGCAGGCGATTTTCTGCTTTTCTCCACCGGACAGAGCAAACAAGCTCCGATTCAGCAGTTTTTCCAGCTTGAGGCTGTGGGCAGTCTCATCCAGACGCTCCCGCATCTCCGGGACCGGCAGGGCCATGTTTTCACACCCGAAAACGATCTCGCTGGTCGTATCTACATTGTAGAATTGCGTTCTTGGGTTTTGGAATACAGACCCTACCCGTTGACCGATTTGATAAAGAGGATAGTCTTTTAACTCTTTCCCATCTAAAAGGACTTGCCCGGTCAGCTTCCCGCCGTAATAATGCGGGATCAGGCCGTTGATCAGCCGGGTCAGCGTCGTCTTGCCGCAGCCGGACTCTCCGCAGAGCAGGATGGTTTCGCCATCCTGGATTGTCAGATTGATATGGTTCAGGTTATTTTGGGTTTCTCCGCTCTCATAAGTAAAGGAAACATCTTTCAATTCGATCACGGTATCACCTCCTTACCACGGACTGAAAAAGTATGTGGAGAGCAGTGCAACTCCGGCAATCAGCACCGCCAGCAGATCCCAGCCGGTAAAACCGACCTTTGTGATATTGGTGCGCCGGACCGGGTTATCGAGGCCGCGGGTCAAGGCCGCCGCAGAGAGATCATCCCCGATTTTGACCACCGAGATCATCAGGGGAATAAAACGGTATTCAATCAGGGCGGCGGGGTTTTGCCAGAACTTCTTTGTCCCGAACTGGACCTCCCGCATCCGCATGGCGTCCTTGATGGCCGCCGACTCCTCCTGCATGGTAGGGATAAAGCGAAACAGGACGGAGAGCGGAATGGTGATCTGCCGCCCAATGTGCATCCGGCCCAGCGCGGTAATGCACTCGCTGGCCGTGGTGGATTTGATAATATAGGCTCCCATCACAAAAGCCGGAAACAGCCGCAGAACCAGTCCCACCAACAGGACTACCAGCATATTGACGATCATGGGAAACTGGACGGAGTTCTGGATAGCCTGCACAAACAGCCCCGCTGCGAACAGGCAGAAGAACACCGTTGCCGTCTTATACTGCCGGTTAGTCAGCAACAGGACAAAGGGAATCATCGCCACCGCGATCATAAAGGCGGTGTGGCTATATAGAAATTCTGCGGTAGCGACAACGGCCATCAGCAACAGCTTGGTTCGTGGGTCCAAGCAAAAGCCTGTTCTGTTTTCAACAACCGCTTGAAGCTGCTCCATTACACAATTCCAGCTCTCTCAAAGTGTTTTTTCAGCATTTTATGACCCAGCAGCGCGCCCAGAATACCGCCCACAAACAGCAGCGCAAAGCCCACATACAGCATCCAGGAGGGCATCAGGGATTGCAAGGTGTTTGCGTACTGATCGCCCATGGAGGTGTGGATGTTTTCCCAATACGCTTCGCCGGCAAACCAAAGGTTGGCGGGGCAGCCCATGATGCCAAGGCAAAAGCAGGCGTAGCTCAGAACAGTGACCTTGAATTTCTGATAGCCGCCGATTTTGAGCACAACATCACTCAGGATGCCGCCGAGCACCCAGCCGAGCAGGCCGATCCAGCCATAGCCGATCAGATAGAAAAAGATGCCGCCGATGATACCTGTGATGGTCAGCATACCAAACTTCTGAATCTTGGTATAGTAGAGCATCATAGGAATGCCGCAGACGATAGGCCAAATTATGAACAGGAACGGGTAGACCACCGGCAGCGCAGTAAGCAGGCCGACAACAAAGAAAATAACGAGGGTCATGGCTGTGTAAATGCCGACATTGATTAGGTCTTTACCTGTGAGCTTCTTTGTGTTTTCCATTTTTGAATATGTCCTTTCTGAAAAGAATTAAGTGTTGCAAAACCCCGTGCAAAGGGGACGCTGCGGTTTCACCTCCACATCACTTAGTTAGTAGATGCTAACTATTGCGCAAAAATTTTGGGGATCAGATCCCCAAAACTGTCTGCCATCCGGAGTTGAAAAAAGAGACAAGCGTGTGAACATATTTCAGCGCGGCCTCCTTGGGGAAGTTGTGCATGACCACTTCAGCCAGGGACGCAAAATACGCATGGAGCAGAATATGCCACTCCTCTTCCGCCAATTCGCGGACCTGGATGCCCCGAGATTTCAATTCTGCAAAGAACTTCAGCGTGACCCGGGTTTCCAGACAGACAACATCATCCAAAAAGGAGGAATACCGCGTGCCCTCCGCCCGCATAAGAAGCAGCCGGAATACATCAAAATGCTCATAGATGTATTCGATAATGACCGACAGCGTTTCCTCCGACAGTTTCCAGAGGGATTTCAAGTCATCCGTCTTTGCCAGTTCCATGTGCTCATTTACCGACGCCTCATAGATGGCCTTGACCTCCTGGACAACAGGCTCCACCAGCGCGCCGAACAGAGCTTCCTTATCGTCAAAGTGGTTATAAAAAGCTCCGTTAGTCACATGGGCGTCCTTGCAGATCTCCCGGATGCTGGCCCGCTCAAAGCCATATTCCAGAAAGTGCTTTTGGGCGCAGAGCAAAAGATTTTCGTGTGTCTGCTGAAAGTCTCTTGACATTCGCTGTCCCTCCGTCCTATACTAAAATTACACTGTAATATTACGATGTAATTCAAATTTTAGCACAGGGCACTTGAAATTGCAATACCCTCCTTGTATTTTTTGTGGCCTGAAAGGAGGCTGGTTATGAAGTCGAAAGAACCGGGAACGATTCGGCAGCTCTTTGCTTTCGTGGGAGAAAACAACGGTAAAATGCTCCTCTCCATCTTCCTGGCTGTTTTGGGAGAACTCTTTGGCATGGGCCCATTTTTAATGGTGGCTGTCCTCGCGGACGCCTTGTACCGGGGGACTGCAACTCCCACGCTGGTATTGTTTCTCTGCGGAGGCGCCGCAGTTTGCCAGATCATAAAAATGCTGCTTACCTGGCGGTCCTCCCTGATGTCCCACAAAATTTCCTTTACCATACTGAAAAATATCCGGGAGGCCATTACAGACCGGATGGCGAAGGTCCCCATGGGCGTCATACTGGAAACACCTACCGGGGCTTTCAAAAATCTGATCGTGGACAATGTGGCGAAGCTGGAGGACTCCATGGCCCATTTCATGCCGGAACTGCCCTCCAACATCGCCGCTCCCCTATGCAGTATTTTTCTGATTTTTCTGCTGGACTGGCGGATGGGGCTGGCCGCACTGGTGACAATTCCGCTGGGCACCCTCTTTTTTGCCGCCATGATGCGGGGATATGGGCCCCGCATGGAGAACTATATGCGATCTGCCAACGAGATGAACAGTGCCTTGGTGGAGTATGTCAACGGTATTCAGGTCATTAAGGCGTTCAACCGATCCGCAGCTTCCTATGGAAAGTATGCCGATTCTGTCCGCTATTTCCACGATTCCACCATGGCATGGTGGAGCCAGTGCTGGCTTTGGAACGCAGCGGCCCGGGCGGTCCTCCCTTCTACGCTTCTGGGAACCCTTCCAGTGGGAGCGTGGCTCTACATGGAGGGAAGCCTTTCTCTCCCTGTCTTTCTGGTAGCCTTGGTGGTACCTCTGGGGTTTATTGCGCCTCTGATGAAGGTATCCGAAGCCATGGAGCAGGTCAGCATGATCAAGGGCAATCTGGAACAGGTCACGGCCTTTTTGAAAACACCGGAACTTGTCCGCCCCACAGAGCCCGCAGAGCTTGGGGAGCGGTGTTATCAATTTGAGGATGTCCATTTTGCTTACAACGAAGTCGAAGTTCTCCACGGTATCTCATTCCAGACACAGCCCGGTACTATGACCGCCATTGTTGGTCCATCCGGCTCCGGGAAGTCCACGATTGCCAAGCTGATGGCCGGCTTTTGGGATGTAACCTCCGGTACAGTCCGCTTTGGCGGACAGGATATTCGCAACATTCCGTTTGGACAGCTCATGGGTGAGATCAGCTATGTAGCCCAGGACAATTTTCTCTTTGATAAATCCATTCGGGAAAACATCCGCATGGGAAACCCGGATGCCAGCGACGGGGAAGTAGAGGCTGCGGCCAAGGCTGCCAACTGCCACGACTTTATCATGCAGTTAGAGCAGGGCTATGATACCATGGCTGGCGATGCCGGGGATCGTCTCTCCGGCGGAGAACGGCAGCGCATCACCATTGCGCGGGCCATGCTCAAGCAAGCGTCCGTCATCATTTTGGACGAGGCGACCGCCTATGCCGACCCCGAGAACGAGGCACTGATCCAGCAGGCTATCAGCAAGCTGGTGGCGGGAAAGTCTCTGATTGTCGTGGCCCACCGACTGAATACAATCCGCAATGCCGACCAGATATTGGTTGTTGCCAATGGCGAGATTGTGGGCCGGGGCATTCAGGAAGAGCTTCTGGAGAACTGCCCCCTTTACCGGAAAATGTGGCAGGACTACGCCGGCTCTACGGAAGGAGGTGCAGAAGATGTTTGAAATGATTCGCCGTATCTTTAAAATTGCGGGAAACAGTCGGGGAAAAATCGTGGCAGGGATCGTCTGCAATATTCTGAAATCATTCTTCAACGGGTTTATGATGTTCGGTGTATTCTGGATTCTGCTCCATCTGGATGGACTCTCTCCGGTCATCATCGGGCAGGCTTTTGGCGTAATTCTGGGCAGTGTACTGGGCCGCTTCTTTTTCCAGTGGATGTATGACCGTACCATGAGCGGATCTGGCTATGACATTTTCCGGGACTACCGTCTGGAGATTGGAGAACGGCTGAAACAGGCACCCATGGGATATTTCTCAGAACAAAATCTGGGCACCATTCAGGCCATGCTCACCACCACGATTGCCGATTTGGAGGGGTACTCCATGCTGGCGATTGAGCAGATGACCAGCGGTGTGGCTATGGCTGTGCTGATGTCCGTGATGATGTTCTTTTTCAGCCCGGTGATTGCGGGATTGAGCCTTGTGGGGCTGGCGCTTGGGATGCTGGTTCTCCGCTGGGTGAGGCTTCGTGCCGCCCAATATGCCCCTATTTACCAAGAGGCCCAAGAGCATCTGGTCGGTAAGGTGATGGAATACATACGGGGTATTTCGGTGCTGCGTTCTTTCTCTAAAGGTGACGAAGGACAGCGGGAAGTACGCGCTGTGTTCCAGGAAAAATGGGATGCGGACTACGGCCAGGAAAAGGCTACGGCTGGCGTCCTCCGTTTCTATGGGGTGACCTTTAAGCTCATGAGCTGTGTGCTGATTGCGGCGGCGGCTCTGCTGTATCTGGCAGGGCAGATCAGCCTGCCTTATTGCTTGACTTTCCTGTTCTGCGCTTTCACAGTCTATTCCGACTTGGAGACGATGGGCAACAGCGCCTTTTTGAGCAAGAAGATCAATACGGAACTGGACCGGCTGGAGGAAGTCACCGACATTCCAAAGATGGATGCCAGCTCGGAGAAACTGGTTGTGTCCCACTATGATATTTCTCTGGAACATATCTCATTTGGCTATGGGGACCGCCGGGTGATCCATGATATTTCGCTGGAAATCCCGGAGCACACCACCTGCGCGATTGTAGGGCCCTCTGGCAGCGGCAAGACCACACTCTGCAATCTGATTGCCCGCTTTTGGGATGTGCAGGAAGGGACCGTTCGGATTGGCGGGAAAAATGTGCGGGATTATACCGCGGACAGTGTGCTGGAATACATCAGCATGGTCTTTCAGAATGTGTACCTCTTTCACGACTCTGTGGAAAACAACATCCGGTTTGGCCGGCCGGAAGCCACCCATGAGCAGGTGGTAGCGGCCGCAAAACGGGCCTGCTGCCATGACTTCATCCGATCTCTTCCGAATGGGTACGACACAATCATCGGAGAGAGCGGCTCCACCCTCTCCGGCGGAGAAAAGCAGCGTATTTCCATCGCCAGGGCCATTTTGAAAGATGCTCCCATCATCATTCTGGACGAAGCGACCTCCAGCGTGGACCCGGAGAATGAGCAGGCGCTTTTATCTGCCATCCAGGAGCTGACAAAGGATAAGACGCTGATCTCGATTGCCCACCGTCTGAGCACTGTCCGAAACGCCGACCAGATTATTGTAATAGACCAAGGGCGAGTTGTTCAACAAGGGAAACATAACGAATTACTACAAAAGGATGGGATATATCGAAAATTTTTATCTCTACGCACAAGGGCAACTGGCTGGCATCTATAACTGATGAATATAGAATAATGGCTGTGATTAGAGGCAATCTATTCACAGCCATTATTTTTATTTTTGAAAGCGATAACCGTATCCATGTACAGTTTGAATCGCATTGATATTTAGTTTTTTCCGTATCTTGTAGATCCGGCTGG
>OIZQ01000741.1_pt1 | contig 15650 bp, 13 predicted proteins | sample 1588491 | NCBI WGS metagenome assembly OIZQ01 (sample SAMN03283262) | human gut metagenome | biome: human-associated habitat; material: feces | host: Homo sapiens | place: USA | collected 2013
CGGCTGCTCATCTTCCAGTTCCGCTATTTCCTGAACAATCGGATGATCCGCCAGAAGCTGGCTGATCTTTGAAATATTTTCCAGCCGAATGTCCATCTCATGCTGTACCTGATTTAATAATGCAACCTGCGCATTTTTCGTATTGCTCTTAAAACTCTGATAGGAATAAAAAGAACAGCCAATCAGTACAATCAACAGGATCATCACCAACACCAGATACGTTTTCATCACGGATAAAAATATTTTTTTCTCTTTCATCTTTTGCATCCCCCATGCATTTTCTTCCTTAAATTATAGCACGCACCCCCGGAAAAGTCTCAAAATTGCCCAAGGATCACGCAAAACGGCAATCAAAACACATTCTGGCAATTCTGATTCTGACGGCAAACTGCACCTGACGCAAAAACTGGTTCTTTTCTTTTTTCCCACCTTTCTCTTATAATACAGGTAACGTGCACGAACATTAGAACGAAAATCAAAAGAAAAGGAGATTTCAAGTATGAAAAAAAGAATACGACAGGCTATACGCATGGGCGCCTTATTACAGAGCGTTGTTCTTCTGGCAGGATGCGGTGCTAACGGCAGCACTTCTTCCGGCAGTTCCACCTCTGCTTCTTCTAATACTTCTTCTGCAGCTTCTTCTGTAAGTTCTGACACTTCTGCTGCAGATACTGAAGTTTCTCTTCCATTAGTGGATGAGAAAACAACATTAACTCTCTGGACTCCTATGGATGCCAATGCTGCAAGTATTGTAGATTCTCTCGGTGATACAGAATTTTTTCAAAAGCTGGAAGAAAAAACGAATGTACATATTGAATTTCAGCATCCCGCCATTGGAGACGAAGCATCTGCTTACAATCTTATGATCGCAGGCGGCGAACTGCCGGATATGATCAAAAACAGTGGCCCTTCCTATGTTTATCCTGACGGTCTTGATGCCGCTGTAGACGATGGCTATTATATGGACCTGACAGATCTCATCCAGAAGTATGCTCCTCATTATATGGCTGCTCTCGAAAAGGCCGGAGAAGAAGATGAAAATCTGAAGCGCAGTGCTTATACCAATGACGGACGTATGGTCGGTATCTATCAGATCATGTCAGAACAGCAGGGACCATATGCCGGCATGTATGTCCGCAAAGACTGGCTCGATGACCTCGGTATGGATACTCCGGTCACCTACGATGACTGGGAAACCATGCTTACTGCTTTTAAAGACCAGGAAGGTGCAACTGCTCCGCTGACGCTTTCTTATACTGGATATGATGTATTTGCCAATGCCTTAAATGCCGGTTATGGAGTTTCCAATACTTTCTATCAGGAAAACGGCGTTGTTAAATACGGACCGATTGAAAGCGGCTGGAAAGATTATGTTGAAATGATGCATCGCTGGTACAGTGAGGGATTAATTGATCCTGACTTTATGTCTACAAACGCAGTCCTTCCGGACAATGCAATGGTTACCACAGGAAAAACCGGTGCATTTTGCTCTATTTACACATTAATCGCAGCATACGAAGGTGCAAACTCAGATCCAAATGCCGAGTACGTTCCTGTTCCTGCCCCGAAAGTAAATGCTGAAGATACTGTAAAATTAAATATGTATTATCTGCTCGGTCCGTGCATCACAGTTTCCGCAGATTCTCCAAATGCCGAGCTCTGTGTAAAATGGCTGGATTATCTCTTCAGCGAGGAAGGTGCTCTTTTAGCCAACTATGGTACCGAGGGCGATACTTTTGAATATCAGGAAGACGGAACTCCAGTTTTCACCTCCAAAGTAACTGCCAACGAAGATTATACTTTTGCACAGGCAATGGCTTATTTCACTATGCCACCTTCCCGTGTCTGCCTGCAGGACTGGAAACGTGAGCTTGCCGCCGTTCCGGAAAAAGATCTTGTTTCCTATGATATCTGGGCAGAAGCTGGCACCGAAAACTGTCTGCCTGATGTCAGTGCTATGGGTATTTCTTCAGACGAAAACAAAGAATACAGCAAAATCATGACTGATGTTACGACAATTGTAAACGAAAAAACATCTCAGTTTATCACAGGTGTTATTTCTATGGATGAATATGATGATTTTATCGCTCAGCTGAAGCAGATGAATGTTGATCGTGCAGTAGAAATTGTGCAAACCGTTTATGACCGTTTCCAGGCAAGATAATCGAATCATACATCACTCTTTTGTAGTCTCTCTCTGAATTAACAAAAAACACCGGCCTTCTCCGGAAACAGATTTTTATCTGTCTCCGGGAAGCCGGTGTTTTTATATGTTCTATTTTTTAAGAATACTGCGACTCATCCACATCAAACGGTTCGTCGCAAGGTCCTTCAAGGAGGCGGTAGCTTCCCTTGACGGAGAAGTAGTACCACTTTCCGTCGATCAGCTTCCATCCCTTGACAGCATAGCCGTTTGCATCGATGTAGTATCTCTGCTCGGTGTCATTCGCATAGCGGTGCGGGTTCAGGGATACCCATTCGCCTTTGGCCCAGCGGTCTTCGTCTTCGATGTAGAACTTCCAGCCCTCGTCGGTTTTGGTCCAGATGGAGGTTACCTGCTCTTCCATTTTCTCGAAGAATTTGGATTTCTGGGAGAGGTCATCGTTTAACTGGTCAAAGGTCAGCTTCTCGGCAAGCGTCTGCTCGCCGGAGAACAGGTTTGTTCCAAGGCCGAGACGGTCACCCTCGATGGTGGCGCCGAGGCTGGCAAGCGTGGTCGGGAACATGTCCATGGTGGTGAAACTTCTGTTTTTCTCCTGCTGCGGCTGGATCGGAGAGTTGATGATCACGTTGTATACGGTTCTGGTGTAGTCCGGATCAATGTTCTCACAGAAATCGGAATCCATCGTCAGATGGTCGCCAGAAATTACGATCGTTGTGTTCTCGTAGAAATCCTGCTGCTGAATCCAGGAAACGAACTCGGTGACCTGCTTGCTGGAGCAGTGCAGAACCATTCCGTACTGGTTGTCACCGTCGTTTTCTTCATCGCAGAGCTCACACGGATAGCCATCCTCAAAATGGGTGTCTGCGGTCAGCATGGTGAAGTTGAACGGCTCTCCCTCTGCTGCGATTTCGGTCAGACGGTCTTTGGCAAAGGAAAAGAGTTTTTCATCCTCATAGCCCCACCATTCGTAATATCCTTCCGGGATCAGGCCTTTTTCCATAGCCCAGTTGTAATCGTCTACTTCGTAGTCGCCGTGCTCTTTAAAGTACTCTTCCCGGCCGCCGAACTGTCCGATTGAACCGATGAAGAAATACTGCTTGTAGCCTTCATCCGCCAGGACATCACCCAGGGTATTGATTTCCGGGAAGAAGCTGGCCTGATATGCCATCTCATTTCGCTGGATTCCGATGCTGAGAGGCAGACCGGAGGTCTGTGCGAAAATTCCGGCAATGGTCCAGGTTGCGTTTACGGTAGGCTGGCCGCCGCCGAGCAGCTCCGAATTGGAAAAACTGATGTTGTCTGCGGCAAGCTGGGTCAGCTCCGGGATATAGTTTTTATCGAATGCTCCGCCGGAAGCTTTGTCTGCGTAGGTGCTCTCCATGGATTCCAGATAGAGATAGATCAGATTTCGTTTCTGTTCCGGGAACGTGATATTCACGCGGTCCGGATCTACGTAGTTGTCTTCTACCACGGTATTGTACGTGCTCTGATTTTTCAGATAATCTTTTACGTCCAGTGCTGCCCACACGTCATTGATGGAATAGACGATGCTGGCGGCTCCTGCCGCGATACAGATCATCCCGAACGCCACATGGGCTTTGCGTTTTTCCCGAAGAAAAATGCTGACCAGAATCAGAAGGATGAGTGCTGCCGCTGCGATCAGCGCACTTGAGCAGATATAACTCATCAGAAGATCATGGCTGGTTCCGGCAATCGGGGCCTTTAACTGGTAAACAAGCTCTTCCATGCTCAGATTCGGCCATGTTTTCCGCATCCAGCGCTCGGACGTAAACAGCAGCACGCCAAGCGTTCCGATCAACACTGCAAACACAGCCAGCAGAATGCGCCCTGCTTTTTTCGTTTTTTTCTGTTTCTTGTGTTTCATCTTCCTGCCTCCAAAAAGCATTACAGCTTACAAAATCTTAACTTTTCTTTACAATCGCCTTACGTATTATAGCAAAGACCGTTTTAAAAAGATAGAAAATTTTTATAAAATTTTTGCACAAAAAGTGCAGCCAAAAACATATTTTTTTGCATGACACATAAAAACCCGCCCGGCACCGCAAATCTCTTCGCGGCCCAAGCGGGTTTTTCATCTCTATTCCGGGAAAGCCTTATCAGCTTGCCTTGTTCTTTCTCTGTTTGATGACCTTCAGTCGTGTGAACTCCTCGCGCTCCTTCTCCTCCAGTGCGTCCGCGATATCCTTGGACAGCTGGGTGTAATGCGGAATCGTGATGTTCTTCAGCGCGTTGGCGCGCTTCTGTGTTTTCTTGATTGCCGCAGCAAGGCGGTATGCCGAGTTCTCAATCATGGAAAGGTTTAAGGTCAGGTCTTTTACTTTTTCAAAGGCCTGTCTTGCCTGATCCAGGGACTCCTTCGTGCTGTAGTAAGCATACGTTGGGGCCTGTCCGGACTGATCAGCCTCTACCAGCGGAATTTCCACGCCCATGATACTCCTTGTCTTGATCCGGATAGATTCCTCCACCGGAACGGTATAGGACACGGTCTGTACGTTGGTGATACCGATCTCCATGTTCGCAATCTGCAGCGCCGCATATGCTTCGCGGAACGTCACATCAATCTGACGCTGAATATCCTTTGCCTCATCGATCAGGCCCATGAGCTCGCGGATCAGAATATTCCGCTTCTTGTCCATCAGCTCGTAACCCATGTGGGCAAGTTTCAGAGAGTTCTTTGCAAGAATCAGGTTTCCCTTGGTAGGAAAGGTATTCGGGTCCATTCCGATCTCACTCCTCTCGCTTACTCATTCATGGCATCGGCTTCTGCCTTTGCTTTTGCTACTGCATCAATGGTGGTCGGATGATAATACTGATCCAGAACCTTGGTGTTGACACGGTCGAGCTCTTCTCTCGGAAGCAGTCCAAGAAGCTCCCATGCCTTATTCAGCGTATCTTCCATGGAACGGTTTTCATCCATTCCCTGGCCGATGAATTCATGCTCGAATTCATTACCGAATACCAGGTACTGTTTATCGATCGGAGAAAGCTCATCCTCACCGATAACGGATGCCAGGGAACGCGCATCTCCTACCTTTGCATAGCAGGAGAACAGCTGGTTCGCTACGTCCTGATGATCGGCTCTTGTGTAGCCCTCACCGATACCATCCTTCATCAGACGGGAAAGACTCGGCAGTACGCTGATTGGCGGGTAAATAGACTGGCCGTGAAGCTGGCGGTCCAGTACGATCTGACCCTCGGTGATGTAACCGGTCAGGTCAGGGATCGGGTGCGTGATATCATCGTTTGGCATGGTCAGGATCGGAATCTGTGTTACGGATCCCTCTACGCCCTGTACGATTCCGGCGCGCTCATACAGCGTAGCCAGCTCACTGTACAGGTATCCAGGATAACCTTTACGGGAAGGAATCTCTCCACGGGAGGAGGAAACCTCACGCATAGCCTCGCAGAAGGATGTGATATCGGTCAGGATAACCAGGATATGCATGCCTTTCTCGAATGCAAGGTACTCGGCAGCTGTCAGTGCTACCTTCGGGGTGATCAGACGCTCTACAACCGGGTCGTTTGCCAGGTTCAGGAACATAACAACGTGGTCAGATACACCGCTTTCCTCAAAGGTCCGGCGGAAGAACTCTGCTACGTCGTATTTAACACCCATAGCGGCAAATACGATTGCAAACTTCTCATCGGAATCTCCAAGGGATGCCTGCTGTACGATCTGTGCTGCCAGCTGGTCGTGCGGAAGTCCGTTTCCGGAGAAGATTGGCAGCTTCTGGCCACGAATCAGGGTAGTCAGACCGTCGATTGCAGAAATACCGGTATGGATATAGTTTCTTGGGTATTTACGGGTAACCGGGTTCAGCGGCAGGCCGTTGACGTTTCTTCTTACCTCTGCGTCAATCGGTCCCATGCGGTCGATCGGTTTTCCGATACCGTCGAAGGTACGTCCCAGGATTTCCTCGGAAAGTCCGATCTCCATCGGATGTCCGGTCAGACGGGTATGGGTATTGGTAAGAGACATGCTCGAAGTTCCCTCAAATACCTGAATAACGGCTTTGTCTTCGTATACAGCAACGATACGTCCCAGTTTTTTCTCATTGCCGTCTACGGTAAATTCTACGATTTCCTCGTAGGAAGCATTTTTTACACCTTCCAGAACAACCAGAGGGCCATTGACCTCACTAAGGCCTAAATATTCAATTGCCATGATGAATTCCCTCCTTAACCATTCTTCTCGAGTACCTTATCGTAGAAGGTGTCGATATCTTTTTTGTATGTGTCAAACAGATCCAGACGGTCATTCGGTACATCGTATTTAATAGAAACGACGCGGTCGAAGATCTTGTCCTCTTTCAGTACGGACATTGGCATGCCCATCGTCACGAGCGCTTTGGATTTCTTGTACAGATAAAGAATAACTTCCATCATCTTGTACTGTTTTTCCAGAGATACGCAGGTGTCATCCGGATGGAATGCGTTCTGCTGCAGGAAGCCCAGTCGAATAACTCTGGCGATTTCCAGGGTCAGCTTCTGGTCATCCGGAAGAACATCGCTACCGATCAGTTTTACAATTTCCATCAGGGAGCTCTCGGAGTTCAGGATTCCCATTAACTGGTTCCGCATATCTACAAAGTTTTTGTTTACGTGATCTTTGTACCACGGCGACAGATCCTGCAGGTATTCACTGTAACTGGTCAGCCAGTGGATCGCCGGGAAATGACGGGCGTAAGCCAGAGATTTATCCAGTCCCCAGAAGCAGCGGACGAAACGTTTGGTGTTCATGGTAACAGGCTCGGAGAAGTCACCACCCTGCGGAGATACAGCTCCGATGATGGATACGCTTCCCTCTGCGCCGCAAAGAGTCTGCATCATGCCGGCACGCTCATAGAAAGCGGACAGACGGGATGCCAGATATGCCGGGAAACCTTCCTCGGCAGGCATTTCCTCCAGACGGCCGGACAGCTCACGGAGTGCCTCTGCCCAACGGGATGTGGAGTCTGCCATGATTGCTACATCATAGCCCATATCGCGGTAATACTCAGCCAGTGTCAGGCCTGAATACAGAGATGCCTCACGGGCTGCAACAGGCATGTTGGAGGTATTGGCGATCAGAGTGGTACGGTCCATCATCAGGTTTCCGGATTTCGGGTCGATCAGTTTACTGAAATCCTCCAGAACCTGTGTCATCTCGTTTCCACGCTCTCCACATCCGATATAGATGATGATATCGGCATCAGACCATTTTGCGATCTGGTGCTGGGTCATGGTTTTTCCGGTACCGAATCCGCCAGGGATGGCTGCTGTGCCGCCTTTTGCGATCGGGAACATCGTATCCAGGATACGCTGTCCTGTGATCAGCGGAACGGATGCCGGATATCTTTTCAGGGTTGGACGCGGTACACGGATCGGCCATTTCTGTGCCAGTGTGATCTCTTTTTCGGTGCCGTCTTCCAGTTTCAGTTTTACAATCGGGTCAAGGATGGTATACTTTCCGTCTTTGGCAGCCCAGATAACCGTGCCGTTGACATCCGGCGGAACCATCGATTTGTGAACGATGGAACGGGTTTCCTGTGTTTCTGCAATGATTGCGCCGCCCATCAGCTCTTCGCCTTCCGAAACAGTTACATGGACATCCCATTTTTTCTCTGTATCCAGAGAATCTACGGTAAGGCCGCGGCTGATGTATTTACCGGACTGCTTTGCAATCTCGGACAGCGGACGCTCAATACCGTCAAAAATGTTGTTCAGGATTCCAGGTCCCAATGTAACAGAGAGGGCATCTCCGGATGCGGTAACTGTTTCGCCTGGTTTCAGTCCTGTGGTTTCCTCGAAAACCTGTACTGTGGTGGTATCCTTTGTCAGGGCAATAACCTCGCCGACCAGACGTTCTTTACCAACGTAAACCATCTCGGACATTTTAAATCCGGTGTTTCCTTTCAGATATACGACCGGACCGTTGATTCCATAGATAACTCCGGTTTTATTCATGCTCTACACCTCCGTGAAAGATGAAATTCTCCCGCTCTTCGTTCAGAAGGGTCTCGAAGGAATTATCGATCAGAATATTTTTCTCCGGAATGACCGCGCGCACGCCGCCAAGGAACGGCATGGCCGAAATGGTAAGGGTTACGGAGAGTTTCTGCTCCAGGGAAGCCTTATGAGCTTCGTCTGACGGATCCAGATATAAGGTCAGTTTGTCGTTTCCGGCAAATGTAACGGCTTCGCGGATTTTGCGCTCCAGATACTCCTCATAGGATGGATCCTTTTTATAAGCGGTAAGTTTTTCACGAACTTCTTTAAACAGTTTTTCTTTTAATTCCAGATTTTTACGGGACAGCTTCCGTCTGATATGAAGCTGATCCGCAGACAGTGTCTTGTTGACATCACGTTTTGCTTTCTCGGTCTCGGCAGCAACTTCTTCTTCTGCCTGACGTCTTGCGGTTGCTTTATGCTCCTCGAAGATCTTATCCAGAGCTTTCTGGTGATCGCCGATCACACGTTCTGCTTCACGGTTTGCACTGTCCAGGGAATGATTATAAAAATTCTGAAGTTTTTCCTCAGTAGTCAATGTGTGTCACCTCCAGGGCATTCTTACAGTTTTAATCCAATAGATTCATTTACAAAGGAAGTGATAAAGTCCGGCGCTCTTCCGGTACCGTGACGGTCCGGAATTTCAATGAGCAGCGGAAGCTTATGGTTGAGGCGGACATCCTCCAGAATGTCCGGGAATTCCTTCCCGAACTTTTCTGTAAGGAGAATAATTCCGATCTCTTTGTCTGCCAGTGTTTTCTGCAGTGTATCATAAAGCTCCTCGCGCTCATGAACGACAACGCCTTCCACTCCGGCCAGGCGCATGCCCGTCTGAGTGTCTACGTTATCACTGATCAAGAACATTTTCATTTATGATTCCTCCAACTTAAGGTGAAGATCAATACCTTCCGGTTTTGGAATCAAAGTTTACCAAGAATCATGAAGGAGATGATCAGACCATACAGAGCGATACCTTCGGCCATAGCTACGAAGATCATGGATTTACCAAAGATGCTGCCGTCTTCGCTGATTGCTCCAAGAGCTGCGCTTGCGGAAGATGCAACGGCGATACCGGAACCAATACCGGAAAGACCGGTAACAAGAGCTGCACCGATGTAACCAAGACCGGTTGCAAGACCAGCGCCTGCTTCTGTTGCAGCAGATGCAGTTGTTGCGCCTGCGAAGGAAACAACGGTTGCGATCAGCAGAAGGCCGAAGAAGCCGCTTACATTGGCTGCCAGAGATTTTTTGTAACGATTTTTGTTGTGCTCACCTTTGAAGTAATAAGTCATAGGAACAACAATGGTTAATACCATTGCGATTGCAGTAAGTACCTGTACAAATGCTGAGTTCATAATAGTTTTCCTCCTGAAGTTAATTCATTAAATTTACTCTTTGCTGCGATCCGGAGCCATTTTCACTTTTTCCCGATACAGCTTCCCGCCATATTCGCTTCCATTTTGCATGGCTCTGAATCCTCTTTTATTTCTCGCCTTTTTTCAAAAACGGAACAAACGGTTTTCCGTCTCCTTCATAGAACCGGCTGAACATCTCGTAATACTCCAGACGCAGTACCTGGATCGCTACCAGCAGTGCCTCAAGGCAGGCAACGAAGACATTTCCGAGAACAATAACCGGCCAGCTGATGCTGCCGCCGCCTGTTGCTCCGCCGAGCATCAGGACAACCTCCATCATAGCCGCATGGCTGACTGCATATGCGCCGACACGGACAAAGGAAATTGTGTTGGAGAAGTAGCTCAAAAGCACATCGAAGAGTTCGAAAAATGCCTGTACAAAGAACATTCCCTTTCCGGTCTCCGGAAATGCATTGCCCTTCTTCTCTACCATACGCTCCAGTGGCTCTTTTAAGAAGATCGCAAGAAGCGGAATACCGAACATGACTACCATCACGCCGACAGCCGGAGCTTTATGGCCGCTGAACAGGAGAACGAGTGTAACGGCAAGGGCTCCGTAGAAAATGAAGCCTGCCAGGGAGTTCTGGCTGAACAGAAGCTCGCCGAGCTTATGGTTTCTTGCTGCATTGATCATATGCAGAACCATTCCTGTCAGAATCATGAACATACCAAATGCAACCGCTGCGACAAATACGGTGTTCATCGAACCGATGAACGGAAGCGTTGTCATCGCTTCCTTCGGATGCAGCCAGAGGGCCGGTATGACATTCTCAAATCCGAAGAAGCTGCCGAACAAGAATCCGAAGATCACAGAGAATACCGCGCAGGTACTCATGATCGCTGCCAGATCCATCTTCTTGTAGTGGTACAGCAGTGCACCGCCAATCAGCAGGCACAGTCCCTGTCCTACATCGGCAAACATGATTCCGAAAATAAAGGCATAGGTAAGTCCTACGATAATCGTAGGGTCAATTTCATTGTAATTTGGCAGTCCGTACATCTTCACGTACATCTCAAACGGACGGAAGATTTTCGGGTTTTTCAGCTTTGTCGGCGGCTGACGCAGAACGTTGTTTGCATCATCCTCGATAAAGCAGAAGAGATTTGTGTCGTTTTCGATGTCCTTCTGGAAGGAAGCGGCATCTTTTTCCGACATCCAGCCGCACAGAATATAGAAGGTTTCCTTCTTGGATTTTGTGCAGGCTGCCAGGCGACGGACATCAAAGTTGCCGGAGAGCTGCTCTAACTGCTCTTTTGCTGCAACCAGATCCTCTGCGGAATCCGAAAGGCATTTTGCCAGTTTCCGTGAGCACTCGCTGAGTGCATCGTCTGTCTTTTTGATTTCTGCCTGAAGTGCTGCGTAAGCATCCTCCGGCGTTCCGCTGTACTCGTCCGGAACGTAGATTCTTTCGAAGTGCAGGGATGAGAATACGGCGTCCACTTTCGTGACCTGATCTCTCGGGCAGAAGTAAATGCCCCATACATACTGCTCATCGGAATGGCAGCGGTAGAATACCGTATCGCTGTTCTCATAGCAGTAGCTCTCAAACTTGTTGTAATACTCTTTTGTGATCTTTCCGAATCTGAATTTGATAAAGTGGAAATCCAGAATGGAGGAAAGATTGCAGTGCAGATCCTGGAACGGCTCGATTTTCTGTGCTTTTTCCATCAAGTCTTTCTTTTTTGCTTCCAGTTCTGTACGCTCCTGGTTCAACTGGCCAAGGGTGTGATCCAAACCATGGACACAGTTGATGGCATCTTCCAGGGAAAGTCTTTTCGTGGTGGTACGCTTCTCTTCCGGCAGAAGTGCTGTAAAATCTTCCGCCTGTTTTAAGGTCTCTTTGTATGGGTTGATCTGGATATACGGTGTGATATTCTGCATCGTAGACAGCTCCGTCAGAGCGTTTTCCAGATGTATCTCATATTTTGAGAGATAAGTGTTGACCACACGGTCAATGTCGGCTTTCGGCCCGGTGATGCTCAAAAATTTCATCTTGACAATCAATGAGTACACCTCCCCGTGTATTAAGTTTTTGCGATATGCTGCATTGCCTCGTCAGCGCTGATACGGTAACGTACGCACTCGAGTGCAATAATAAGCCGGTTTACCTCGTGCTCTTTGTGATAGAGGTATGAGTATATTGTGGCAACGGAATAAGGATCCTGTCTGGATTCACTGGAAAGTATGTGCTTCATAATGGCTGCATACATGGATTCCAGCGTATCGACTTTGAAGGAATCATACCGTTTCGCATAATAGGTTTGTTCCAGCAGCTGGGAAAATGCACTCATATTCTCGGCTTCTACCAGTGCCTTTACCACATCCTTTTTCAGCCGGTGATGAACCGGAATCAGCAGGGCGTAGATTTGTGCGCTGGTCATGTGATAATAGCGTTTGGAACGGTAGATCCACTGAAGGTTCAGCATGTCAAACTTGCTTCCCCATGCAGCGGTCAGCTCTTCCAGATCCCGCTTTGTCACTACTTTTGATCTGTCTTTCCACATCTGTGCAAAGTAATACAGATCCAGGGTCATCTCATAGTCGAACAGGGTCGGACGCTCGATATCCGCGAGCTGCGACAACGGGGCATAATATTCTGTCCCTTTCAGGTTCGCAATCAGTTCTTCGATCGTCCTGGAGGACGCCAGAAGATTGATGTCCAGCTGGGAATGCTTGTTAAAGAACTCGTCGAATATGGACAGGTTCAATACCACATCACGGTGATCAAATACCGTGTTCAGGCATTCTTTGATAACGGACACTTCGTATCGTTTGAAGTAGAGTGCAAGAAACTTTCTCTGCTCTACATTTGCAAAACGGTACAGCTTGGAAAAATCCCGGTACACCGTCAGGCGCAGCATTTTCTCGATCTGACCTCGGTGAAGGTCAGCTTCGTTGTAGCCCTCAAACAGATCCTCATAGCCTTTATGCTGCTTGAGGTAAGAAACTGCCTGCGGTACACTCTCCAGTTCCACGATTTCCCGAAAATTCTGGTCGTTTAAAAGATGGCTCTGCATGGCTCTTATCTTTGTGGTAAGGCCGCTGTAGGATAATAGACCGCTCATCGTTTCACTTCCTTATAATGTTTTCGTAAATCTGCGTGGACAGTGTTCCGTGATTCTGTTCGTAATAAGCGTCCAGTGAAGATAGAAGTTCGGCGGCAGAGTCCCGCTGCTTTTTCTGATCCGCATCTGTAGTAGAATGAAGTTTTGTTGTGATCTCTTCAATCCGCTTTGCCGTTTCCGCTTCCAGATCTGCATCGAATTTTGCAATCCGCTCTTCCTGCTGCTCATCCTGGAGCTTCTTCTGATTCTCGGCAGCCTGCATAATCTTAGTAGCAGCCGTTTCGATCTCTGCAAGTTTGTTAATTACAGATTCCATAGCATCGCTTTCCCTCCTTATGATATTTGCATAACAATCAAACCTGGTCCACTGACCAATTTTGATATACAGGGCAAAAAGTACAGGAGAAACTCCTGCATCTTTGCTGTTAGTATTCTACACCTTTTTTTCCAAAGTTGACATATTGAAATCGTAAAAAAAAGTGGGATTTCGATCGACTTTTTGATTAAAAATAGACAATGGGTCATATTTTTTCTTCCAATCTCAATAGCCAAAAGATGGTCCCTCATATGATTTCGATATGGATCCAATCCGATTGTCATATTGCTGATAAGAAATGCTATGTGCAGGTTGATATTGTATACAGTATTTTGAAAACTTCGAAAATTTGAAAACGGGATTTTTCTGTTTTGCTTTTTCGGGAGCTATGATATACTAGATATGATTGGCTTTTATTCTAATATTTATCACTTAAGAAAGGAATTTTACGCATATGCGCCTTAGAAATATCAGAGGATCAAAAGATGTGATTGCTTCCTGTCCGTTCGTTGTGCAGGAGCCGGAGAGCTGCCGGGGACGGTGGGCTGAGGTTTTTGGAAATGAAAATCCGATTCATATTGAGGTTGGAATGGGAAAAGGACGCTTCCTGATGGATATGGCGGTTCTGCATCCGGAGATCAACTACATTGGTATTGAGATGTACGACAGCGTACTGCTCCGCGCGGTACAGAAACGGGAAAAACTGGAGACGGAAATCAAAAACCTGTTTTTCATCCGCATGGATGCACGCCAGCTTCCGGAAGTGTTTGCTGAGGGCGAGGTAGACCGCATTTACCTCAACTTCTCCGATCCGTGGCCGAAGGACCGCCATGCGAAGCGGAGACTGACGTCACATGAGTTTCTTGCACGGTACGAGAAGATTTTAAAGAAGGACGGAACACTGGAATTCAAAACCGATAATAAAGATCTGTTTGACTTCTCTCTTGAAGAGATGAAAAATGCAGAGGGATGGGAACTCACTGCATTCACATACGATCTGCACCACGATGTGGTTCTCTCAGAAGGAAATGTAATGACGGAATATGAGGAGAAGTTTTCCTCAATTGGAAACCCGATCTGTAAGATGGAGGCACGGTTTCTGTAGCGGAATGCTTTCGCAAATGATTTGATTCCCATCCAAAATACAAACCGGCAGCAGAACGGTCTCTTGAAAAGTAAGACCGCTCCGCTGCCGGTTTTTCTCTGTTTCTATCGCAATGTAAAAAAGTTGATACACAGACTTTTGGTATTTTGCTTGTAAAACAAGAAAAACACCGTCCCCGCAGCTCTCAGGTCTGCAAAAACAGTGCTTTTGATGCGCCTTCAGGGACTCGAACCCTGGACAAATAGATTAAGAGTCTACTGCTCTACCAACTGAGCTAAAGGCGCTTACTTTTGTTTTTCTGTGTTTCATTGGATGATCCACTCGCTGAACACAAATAAGATTATAAAGGATTCTGCCGAAAAAAGCAACCTTTTTTTCACTGTTTCTTTACTTTTGTTAAAAACAGCGAAAACAGGTCTTATAATTCTATTAAATTTCACAATTTTTTCGTATATTTCCGTTTGTTTCGACGACGGCTCCAATGGCAGCCGAACCTACTTCCGTTTCTTATCTTTCTTTTTCAAAAGCTTCTCCAGCTCCTGCATGGATTTCTGGATTTTATAAAGACAGCCGCTGCCGGCATATTTATTCTGATAGCAGAAATCCTGGAGTTTCTGCTGAAGGAAACCTGATTTTCTGATCAAACTTCTTCTCCGCTTTCCGGCGTACCGGACACGGGCACCGGAAAAGTTCTTTTTCTTCAATATTATACAGGGAATGTCAACATTGACCAGAAAATAGCTTGTTTTAGCCATTGTTTTTCCATTTTCTTTCCGCTATAATACAGCAGAAACTACTATTTACTTTGGGGGAATTTTTATGAAAACACGAATGAATTTTAAGGATGAATTTTACCAGAAACTAAAACTCCTCGTCCTTCCGATTGCGATCCAGAATTTTATGCTGGCTCTCGTCAGCGCAACGGATGCGATCATGCTGGGCTGGATTGATCAGACTTCGTTGTCTGCTGTTTCACTGGCCGGACAGGTGCAGTTTGTTTTGAGCCTTTTTATCTCAGGCATCGCGGCGGGCGCCGGTATTATGGCAGCGCAGTACTGGGGGAAACGGGATGCTGCTTCGATCGAAAAAGTGATTCCGATCGCACTTCGCACCAACCTGCTGTTCTCCGGCCTGTTTACCATCCTTGCCGGTTTCTGTCCCGAAATACTGATGCGCATCTTTACAAATGATGCTGCCCTGGTTGCAAGCGGAAGCCAGTATTTACGCGCTGTTGCACTCTCCTACGTACTCTGCGGTATCTCGCAGGTCTATCTGATCCTGCTGAAAAACACCGGTCATGCAGCAGTCAGCTCCCGCATCAGTTCCACTGCGGTTGTACTGAACATCATTTTAAATGCCATCCTCATCTACGGTCTTTGCGGTGCTCCGGCACTTGGGATCCGCGGAGCAGCTTATGCAACGGTAGCTGCCCGCGTTGTGGAACTGATCTGGGCTTATCTCGAGACAAAGAAACCGGAGCGTGTACGGATTCTCTGGAACCGCCTCTTCTCTTCCGCAGGGAAAATACTTTCAGAAGACTTCTGGCGCTACACGCTTCCCGTGCTTGCGGCCTCC
>OIZQ01000755.1_pt1 | contig 15520 bp, 16 predicted proteins | sample 1588491 | NCBI WGS metagenome assembly OIZQ01 (sample SAMN03283262) | human gut metagenome | biome: human-associated habitat; material: feces | host: Homo sapiens | place: USA | collected 2013
AAGCCATAAGGGGCTGCGGCCCCTTATCAACCCCTGGGTTTTTCGACAGTCTCAAGCCCCCTACCAAATGGTCGGGGGCTTCTTATTATTGTGAAGGCGCATATTTACCGCTGCGGCGGGAAGCGGCGGCAGGGCGGGTAAAGGCTGAACTTCGTAAAAAAATCGCCGCAAGCTGAGTAAAACTTGCGGCGATGTTGGCGCGCCCGGCGCGATTCGAACGCGCTGCCTTATGCTCCGGAGGCATACGCTCTATCCAAGTGAGCTACGGGCGCCTGTCTTATTATGATAGCATTTTTGGCGGGATAATTCAACCCCAAAAGCTAAATGCCCAATATGCACAGCGCTTCGCGTATATTCTTTACACGGGTATAATTCAGGCCGTCTACCTTGGGAAGGGTGTCGCTATTGGGGACGACTATGTGGGAGAAGCCAAGCCGGGCGCACTCCTGTATGCGCTTGTCCAACCGGTTTACGGGGCGGACTTCGCCTGTAAGCGAAAGCTCCCCAAGAATGGCGGTACGGGGCGGAAGGGCGATGTCTGCGCCTGCACCTGCTATACACATGGCTACGGCAAGGTCGCAGGCACGCTCGTCAAGACGTATGCCGCCTACTACGTTAGTGTAAACGTCCTTGTCGTAGAACCTCAGGCCAGCCTTCTTTTCCAGCACTGCCAGCAGCAGCACGAGGCGGTTGTTGTCCAGACCCGCAGCCATGCGGCGGGGGTTGGAGAAGGGAGATGCAGAAAGCAGCGCCTGCACCTCAACCATCATGGGGCGGGTGCCTTCCATGGCGCAGGTAACTGCACAGCCGGGAAGATCCGTGCCGGTTATGAACAGCGTGGAGGGGTCGGATATCTCCGCCATGCCGGTGGAGCGCATCTCAAAGACGCCTATCTCGTCAGTGCTGCCAAATCGATTTTTTACCGAGCGCAGCAGGCGGAAGGAATCCTGCCTGTCGCCTTCAAAATAAAGCACCGTATCAACCATATGCTCGAGTATGCGGGGACCTGCTATGGCGCCGTCCTTAGTCACGTGGCCTACGATAAATGTGGCCGCGCCGGTGCGCTTTGCCATGCGGGTGATAAGGGAGGTGGCCTCCCGTATCTGGGATATGCTGCCGTTTGTACCGGAGCAGTCCGCCGAGTACATAGTCTGTATGCTGTCTATCATTACGTAGGCGGGCTTTACCCGGTCTACCTCGCTCTCGATGGCGGAAAGGTCGTTTTCGGCAAGTATGAGCATGTCTTCGCCTACGCCGAGACGCTCCGCTCGAAGCTTTAGCTGGGACGCGGATTCCTCGCCGGTGACGTATAATACTGTGCCCTGCTTCGTAAGCTCTGCGGCTGTCTGCATGAGGAGGGTAGACTTGCCTATGCCGGGATCGCCGCCCAAAAGGGTGACGCTGCCGGGTACTATGCCGCCGCCGAGAACTCTGTCAAGTTCTCCTATGCCTGAGGACACGCGGCCGGAGGCGGTAGTGGTGACATCGGCTAAGGGTATGGCGTGGGCGTAGGTGAGGTTGTTTATGGAGGGAACGGAGGATATCTTCTTTTGCTCCAACATGGTGTTCCAGCTGCCGCAGGCGGGGCATTTGCCCAGCCACTTGGTGCTTTCGTAGCCGCATTCCCCGCAGAAAAATACGCTGCCCTTCGCTTTTGCCATATTATGCTCCTTGAATCTTATTATCAGGGTATTTTAGTGAATTTTACTATGTCACGCTCACGGGAGGTGACGTCCATCCAGACAACATAGTCGTCGGATACGCCCAGCAGCAGGGCGGATTCATACTCCTGAGTTACCCGGTATATCTTGCCGTCCGCAAAGGAAAATACCAATATGCTGCTGGAATCCGTGTCGGCATTGGTGCGGGAATAGGCTATAAAATGGCTGCCCAGCCCGAACTCGACCACGCAGCGGTCCACCTCAGTGGGTGTGCCGGAGAGGCCGTCCGCCGCATAAAGGGCGGTGTCCCGCCCGTGAAGCTCGGTAAGCCAGGCGATGTACCTGCCGTTGTACTCCGGGTCATGCACGAAGGTGCCGGGCTTGATGGACTTTATTGAGGATTCATTGAGGTTTATGTAGCGTATCACGCTTGTGTCCGAGTTGCCGTCGGAGGTGGCGGAATCCGCCCATATCAGCGTGTCATTTGACAAAAAGGGCTTGCTCTGACCATATACCGAGCTCGAGAACATGGCTACTACGGTGGATTCCATGGTGGTCAGGTCGTATACGAACAGCTTGTCCTTATTGGTGCCGGTGCGGTCGGTGAAGGCCACATAATTGCCCGACAGGAAGGGTTCAGGCTGACCGGAGTATATGTCCTTGACCTTTACTGCCCTGAGCGGGGAGGAGGTAAGGTCTGCCGCCATGATGGCGCCGCCGCCGGTCAGGCTTCCGTCCAGGTATACCAGCCACTTATCGTTGAATTTGGGGAACAGGAAGTGGTCGTTCTGGGGCGTAAGGTTAATCTTTTCGCTTATGCGGGTGTTTGGGTGGAAGAAGAACATGTCCCTGAACACCACGTTTTTGCCGGAGGAATCCAGCTTGCCTGCGGAGATTACCATCTTTTCGTTGTAAAAGTATGGGTCGGTAAACCACTTATAGCTCGATGAGCCGTCAAAAACCAGCTCCTGAGAGCTGCCGGTAAAATCATACAGACTCATTGGGTTGGGGGTAGGCGTGGGTATTGGCGTAGGGGCAGGGGTAGGCTCGGGGGCAAATGGGGGTCTGTAATCCCAGCCCATGAAGTCTGCCGCCTTGGGTATGACCACATAAAATATAGCGTAAAGCAACGCCAAAAAGACCAGTATTACTGCTAAAAGCTTGAGTATGGGGCCCCATACCGAGGCGCTGAGGCTGCGCCTGCGCCTTCTGCGCTTTGCTCGTTTAAAACGGCGTCTTGACATATATATTTAAGCTCCCCGAATTGACAACATATTACATATAAATTATAGCATGATGGGTGCCGCTATATCAATCGCGGCATTTGTTAATTATACCAGTAATTATATCAGCAAAAAGCCGCAACTTTGTCATTTTAATTTGTTCCGACTATTGGTATAATCAATCGGTATGATAAAAATAATTCTGTTTAAATAAAGGAGAAGGATATGCTGGGAACCATAGTAAATGCCGGGGCCATAATATTGGGCTGCGCTGCGGGTCTGTTGCTCAGGCGAGGCATACCGGAAAGGGTGACGGACGCGGTGATGAAGGGCATAGGGCTCTGCGTCATTTATATAGGCGTATCCGGCGCGCTGGAGGGGGAAAAGACCATCGCCATGATAATCGCCATGGCGGCGGGCGGCGCCATAGGAACGGCGCTTGACCTAAACGGCGGAATGGAGCGCTTGGGCAGGCTCCTCGAGGAAAAGCTCGCAAGGGGCGGAAGCGGCCTTTCCGCAGGCTTCGTTACCGCCAGCCTCATATACTGCGTAGGCGCGATGGCGGTGGTGGGCAGCCTGCAAAGCGGCCTCACCGGCAGTCACGATATGCTCTTTACAAAGTCGCTTCTGGACGGCATTTCCGCCATAGTGCTTACCGCAAGCCTTGGGATAGGGGTCGGCCTGTCGGCTGTCAGCGTGTTCGTATACCAGGGAGCCATAACGCTGCTCGCGGGGCTGCTTGCGCCCGTGCTGACAGACGCCGTGGTGGCGGAGATGACCTGCGTGGGGAGTATGCTGATATTCGCACTGGGCTTGAATATGATAGGCGTTACAAAGATAAAGGTGATGGACTTTGTACCCGCCATATTCCTCGTTATACCCCTGTGCTATGTGCTGTGATATTAAGACAGGTTATTGCGGGAAGTTTAGGGGAGCCTAATAATTATCGGGCGTTTTTTGCCGTTCGGGTTGTAATGGCATTGCGCTCCGTGATAAAATCATAATCAGGAAAGAATGACCCGGTGTATCAACTCATCGGGCAGCTAATATTCAAGGAGGATATTTCATGCAGTATTCACGCGAAGTGGAAGAGATGTATTGCGTTGCAAAGGGCGCAAAGCATGATCCTGCCCCCATACCCGAAGAGGGCAAATGGGTCAAGGCTAAGGAGATTAAAGACATAAGCGGCTTCACCCACGGTGTGGGCTGGTGCGCGCCTCAGCAGGGAGCCTGCAAGCTTTCCCTCAACATAAAGGGCGGCGTCATTCAGGAAGCATTGGTGGAGACCATCGGCTGCTCCGGCATGACCCACAGTGCCGCTATGGCAGCAGAGATACTCCCCGGCAAGACCATTCTGGAGGCGCTGAACACCGACCTGGTATGTGATGCTATAAACACCGCTATGAGGGAACTGTTCCTTCAGATTGTATATGGCCGCAGTCAGAGCGCCTTCTCCGATGACGGCCTGGCAATTGGTGCCGGTCTTGAGGATCTGGGCAAGGGCCTCCGCAGCCAGGTAGGCACCATGTACGGCACCCTGAAGAAGGGTCCCCGCTATCTGGAGATGGCGGAAGGTTACGTACTTGGCATAGCTCTGGACGAGGATGACCAGATCATCGGCTATAAGTTTGTACACCTTGGCAAGATGATGGAAGCCATCAAGAAGGGCATGGACCCCAAGGAAGCATACGAGAAGAACATCGGCACCTACGGCCGCTTTGCTGAGGCCGCTAAGGTGATCGACCCCCGCAAGGAATAAGGAGGGCGCGATAATGGCAACTTTTGAAGGTTACGAAAGAAGAATAGATCAGATCAACCCCGTACTGGCGCAGTATGGCCTCAAATCACTTGAGGAGGCGGACGAGCTGCTCAAGTCCAAGGGGATAGACGTGCGCAGCATAGTGCTGGGAATACAGCCCATCGCTTTTGAGAACGCCGTATGGGCCTACACCCTTGGCGCAGCCATCGCCGTAAAGAAAAACGTAAAGACTGCTGCCGAAGCTTCCGAGTGCATAGGCGAAGGCCTCCAGACCTTCTGCATACCCGGTTCCGTAGCAGATCAGCGCAAGGTCGGTATTGGCCACGGCAATCTTGGAGCCATGCTGCTGAGCGAAGGCACCAAGTGCTTCGCCTTCCTGGCCGGCCATGAGAGCTTTGCCGCAGCTGAGGGCGCTATCGGCATAGCCCGCACCGCAAACAAGGTCCGCAAGGAGCCCCTGCAGGTTATCCTGAACGGTCTCGGCAAGGACGCTGCACAGATCATCTCCCGTATCAACGGCTTCACTCACTGCGAGACCGAGTACAATCAGTACACCGGCGAGCTGACTGTCACCAAGACCACCGCCTACAGTAAGGGCGAGCGTGCCAACGTGCGCTGCTATGGCGCTGACGACGTAAACGAGGGCGTGGCCATAATGCGCCATGAGAACGTGGATGTTTCCATTACGGGCAACTCCACCAACCCCACCCGTTTCCAGCACCCGGTCGCGGGAACCTATAAGAAGTGGTGCGTCGAGAACGGCAAAAAGTACTTTTCCGTTGCTTCCGGCGGCGGCACTGGCCGTACCCTGCACCCCGACAACATGGCTGCCGGCCCCTCCTCCTACGGCATGACCGACACCATGGGCCGTATGCATTCCGACGCCCAGTTTGCAGGTAGCTCCTCCGTGCCCGCCCACGTTGAAATGATGGGTCTTATCGGCATGGGCAACAACCCCATGGTGGGCGCAACCGTGGCGGTATCCGTTGCGGTAGCCGAGGCGATGAAGGCGTAAGGGCTTTTCCTGATACCACCGACTTTGCGGTGGCACTATAACGCGATAAACAGGCAGACACGTCATTTTCGGTAAAACGATGATGGCGTGTCTTTTCGTATTTCCTACAAGTACCATTTATGGTATAATACCCTTGGCGCAGGGAGGGAAAAATGGGAATTATTGCTTATGCTTTCGGCGGGATAGGGCTGTTTCTGCTGCTGGACGGCGCACTGCTGCATCTGGGCATCGCGGCGGCGCTGCCCTGGTTCACGCCGTTTCTTGCGGGCGCCACGGGTACGCTTATTGCCCTCGTGTGGTATTTCGACATAAAGGCGCGGGAGCGGGCCAAGAAGAAGCGCGGCAAGGCCTTTACCGCCATGATGGTGGACATATGCGTATGCATACTGGCAGTATGCGAGCTGATAGTAAATATGCTTTCGCGGCTGGCGTAAGGGGTATGATATGGCGAATACAAAGCTCAAACCACTTTATTTGTTGGATATTTTCCGGGAAATGACGGACGAGCGGCACAGGATGACTGTGCCTGAGCTGCTGGAGGAGCTGCAAAGGCGGGGCATTACGGCTGAACGCAAGGGCATTTACCGGGACATAGACGCGCTCATACAGTATGGCGCCGACATAAAACACACCGGTACGGGGTACTATCTCGCCAGAGGAGAGCTTTCAAGGGATGAGCTTAAATGCCTCATCTGGGCTCTGCGCTCGGCAAATTTCTTATCAGATAAGCGGACGGCGGCATTGCTGGAAAAGCTTAAAGACATAGTCGGAATGCAGCTGGCTGCGCTGACTCTGCCGGAAGATGGCGCAATGAAATGCCCGGACGATCAAATGATAGAGAATATAGACCGGCTTAGCGTAGCCATAGAACAGCGGCGGCAGGTTACGTATTCGGATAAAGACCACATGGACGGGCTGGCGCGGCGGCTGCGGATAAGCCCGTATGCGCTGTTATGGCTAAAGAAGGGCTGCTGCGTACTGTGCAACCAAGAGGGGCAGAGCGGCCTGAGCTGCCTCGAGCTGGCGAACATGAGCTCCATAAGGACGGACATGACCCCGTGGCGCAATTATAGCGAGATAAGCATGTACAGGGAGTTGGATCTCGATGACATAGCCGCACGGCTGGAGGCGGGCGAAGACATATGCAAGCCGTAGCGAATATAACATAATAAATTAAGTATCGAAGTACCAGAATAAACCACGGGAGGCCATAGATATGAACAATAGAAGCAAGAAGATCAAAAGGGCAAAGCTGATAAGCGGCACAGCGCTTATGGTGCTGTTCCTGATGCTGATAGCAGCGCTTAAGATAATAGACGTGCAGCCAATAGGCCCGCAGGGGTCGGAGGTGGGCTTCGCAACGCTTAACGGCGCGTTTCACCGGCTGACTGGCGTGAATATGACATGGTACGACATAACCGGGGCGCTGGGCATGGCAGCCATAGCTGTGGCGTGCGGCTTCAGCCTGTTTGGCCTTTGGCAGCTGATAAAGCGCGGGAGCCTGAAAAGGGTGGATCGGGATATATATGCCCTGGCAGGGCTGTATATAGCCATCGGAATAGTGTATGTGCTGTTTGAAAAGGCAGTTGTAAACTATCGTCCAGTAGACATGGGCGCAGGTCTTGAGCCTTCCTTCCCGTCCTCCCATACCATGCTTACCTGCTGTATAATGTCCTCCGCCATATGGCAGTTCAAAAGGCGCATAAAATCCGAAGCGCTGCGCAAAACGACTGTGATGCTCTGTACGGCGGTAATGGCTGTAACGATAGCGGGACGCCTGGTATCCGGCGTGCATTGGATGACCGACATAGTAGGCGGCGTTCTGATCTCTGCGTCGCTCATGGCATTTTACAGGGCGGCGGCTATCAGGTAAAACCGCGGGCATTATAAAAGCCCCCTTCCGAATCGGTACGGAGGGGGCTTTGTTGCTGCTATTTACTTGGAAATTATCCTCATCCATGCGTCGTTGTAGACGTTTATAAAGTCGCCCAGGTCGTGGAATATCTCGCATTTTTCGAGGTAGGCAGGATCCGGATTGTATGTGGGATTATCTATGTAGCCGGCGCCCATCAGATCAAGAGCGGCGCTGTTGGGGGTAGAGTAGCCGATGTATTCGGCGTTCTGTGCGGCTACATCGGGCTCACAGAGGAAGTCGATGAACTTCTCGGCTTCCGCGGTGTGCTTGCTGGACTTAGGGATTATGATATTATCGAACCAGAGGTTGGTGCCGCTGTCGGGGCAGGCGTAAGCCAGATCGGGGTTGCCGTCCTCGGCGTCCATGCACCACATGGCGTCTCCGCTGTAAACTACTGCCAGCGCCGCGCCGCCGCCTATCATGCGATCCTTGATCTCATCGCCAAGGTAGGCCTGAACCAGAGGCTTTTGTTCGATGAGCGCCTCCTCGGCAGCCGCGATGTCAGCCTCATTTCGGGTGTTTATGGAGTAACCCAGCTTCATGAGGGTGATGCCTATGGTATCGCGTATGCTGTTGTACATCAGTATCTGGCCGGAGTATTTCTCGTTCCAGAGTATATCCCAGCTGTTAACGGGATCGTCAACCATGGTGGTGTTGTAGAGTATGCCTACGGTACCCCACATGTATGGAATGCTGTACTTGTTGTCGGGATCGAAGTCGAGATCCATGAAGCGGGGATCGATGTTCTTTAGGTTGGGTATGTTGTCCTTGTTTATCTCGTGGAGCAGGTCCATGCCGATAAGCTTTTCGATTATATAGTCGGAGGGGAAGCAAAGGTCGTAAATGCAGTCTTCCTGCTGGAGCTTTACAAGCATCTCCTCATTGTTGGCAAGGGTAGTATAGTTGATCTTTATGCCGGTCTCATCTTCAAAGCGGGTGATGAGTTCTTCGTCGATATAATCGCCCCAGTTGAGGACGTTCAGCGTTACGGTATCCGCGCTCTTTGCGCAGCCGGCGAAGAGGCTTATAGCCATGACGATCATCAGCAGAAAGGCTATCTTTTTCATTTACTGTATTATCTCCTTTATTTAAAATCTGTTGTGGGTATTATTACCGCGTGATACTGAGCTTTTTGCGCTGGGTCTCCGCGGCCCGCTCCTCGTTTATGCTCTTGAGGTTTATGAATACCAGAAGGGCTACGACGACTACGAACATTATGGTACAGAGGGCGTTTATCTTGGGGCTTATGCCGCGACGGGCAATGCCGTAGATGTAGATGGAAAGATTCTGTATGCCGTCAGTTGCGAACCAACTCACCACGAAGTCATCAAGGCTCAGGGTGAAGGCCAGAACGAAGCCTGATACTATGCCGGGCATTATGTCGGGTATAACTACCTTGAGTATGGCCATTATGGGGGTGCAGCCAAGGTCCATGGCCGCTTCGTAGAGCAGATTGGAGCTTTGGCGCAGCTTGGGCATCACGGAGAATATCACATAGGGGATATTGAAGGTGATGTGGGCTATGAGCATCCTCGTATAGCTGCCCTTTATGCCCATTGCCGCAAAGAGCATCATGAAGCTGATACCTGTGACCAGGTCCGGGTTGACCATTGGAAGGCGTGATATATTCTCCACCACAGCCCTCGGCCGCTTCTTCATGGAATGTATGCCTATTGCGGCGAAGGTGCCTATGAAGGTGGCCACAAGCGCGGATATCACGGCGACAGAGAGAGTAACGATGAGGGCGTTCATAATGGTGGAGTCGTGCATCAGCGCCTCGTACCACTTGAAGGAGAAGCCGGCCCAGCGTGCCATGGACTTGCTGCCGTTGAAGGAAAACACCATCAGCACAAGGATGGGAGCGTACAGGAATATCAGCATTAGCCCAAGGTAAGTGCCGCGAAAAAAGTTTCTGAGCTTTTTCACCAGAGCATACCTCCTTCATCGCCGGAATCACGCTCCGCACGGCGCATGACCGCCATGGAGAGAAGCACCAGAATAAGCAGTATAAAGCTGAGCGCGCTGCCTACGGGCCATGCGGACTGGCCCAGAGTTATGAACTGGTTCTCTATGAGATCGCCGTAGAGCAGGAATTTGCCGCCGCCCAGCAGGCGGGAAATGGCGAATGTGGTTATTGCGGGAATGAACACCATGGTTATTCCGGATATTATACCGGGCACCGACTGGGGAAGCACCACCTTGATAAAGCAGGTGATGGGGTTTGCGCCAAGGTCGGCCGCGGCTTCCACCAGTGAGCGGTCCAGCTTTACCAGCACGGAGTATATGGGCAGCACCATAAAGGGCAGGAAGTTGTATACGGTGCCAAGCATCACGGCGCCCTCGGTGTAGAGTATCTGTTGGGAGGGCAGACCCAGAAGCTCCAGCAATGTGTTTAAAACGCCGTTGCTGTCAAGAAGTACCTGCCAGGCATATGTCCTGAGCAGGAAGTTCATCCACATGGGTACTATGAAAAGCACGTAGAGTATCGCCGCCTTGCGCTTGTTCATTGTGGAAAGTATGTAGGCTATGGGGTAGCCCAGTATGAGACATATGGCCGTGGCCTTGAGGGCTATCCATATGGAGCGACCAAGCACCTCCATGTATATCTCATTTGAAAGCACGGAGGTGATATTGCCGAGTGTCAGGCCTTCGTCAGACCTGAAGGCGAAGAGCACGATGAGAAGCATCGGCACGAGTATGAATATAAGCATCCATACTATGTACGGATAGGAGAATACCTGACGCTTGAGCTTCATGGCGTTATTCCTCCTCTGCGGCTGCTGCGGCATCTGCTATCTCGTCCTCGGTGAGCAGCTCCTGCTCGTCGTGCTTGAGACTCTTATGCATTATGTGTATGGCGTCGGGAACTATCTCGAGGCTTATTTCAGTATCCGGCGCAACGTAGTCGGTGGAGTGTACAGTCCATGTGAAGCTGCCCGTCTCTATCCGGAACTCGTAGTGTACGCCCATGAACAGAACGCTCTTTATGGTGCCCTTTAACGCAGTCTTGCCGAGGGGCATTATGTCTATATCCTCGGGGCGGACAACCACGTCCACCGGGGTATTGCAGCCAAAGCCCGCGTCAACGCACTCAAAGTCTATATCGTGGAAGCGCACCTTGTAATCTTCCAGCATGACGCCGGGGATTATGTTGCTCTCACCTATGAACTTTGCCACAAATACGTTCTTGGGCTCGTTGTATATGTCGGCGGGGGTACCTATCTGCTGTATGGCGCCCTCGTTCATGACGACTATGGTGTCGCTCATGGTCAGGGCTTCCTCCTGATCATGGGTGACGTAGATAAAGGTTATGCCCAGCTTCTGCTGCATGCGCTTGAGCTCTATCTGCATGCCCTTGCGGAGCTTGAGGTCCAGCGCGCCCAAAGGCTCGTCGAGGAGCAGCACACGGGGGCGGTTCACCAGCGCGCGCGCGATTGCCACCCGCTGCTGCTGGCCGCCTGAGAGCTGGTCGATGTACCTGCTGCCGTAGCCCGCCAGGTTCACGAGCTCCATCATCTCGTTTACGCGGGACTCTATTTCGTCCTTGGGCAGCTTCTGTATCTTAAGGCCGAAGGCTATATTGTCGAATACGTTGAGATGGGGGAACAGGGCGTACTTCTGAAAGACCGTATTTACCTGACGGCGGTAGGGCGGGACGCCGCTTATGTCCTTGCCGTCTACCAGTATCTGGCCGTTGTCGGGCAGGGTAAAGCCCGCTATAAGGCGCAGCATGGTAGTTTTGCCGCAGCCGGAGGGGCCGAGCAGGGTAAGAAACTCGCCGTCGCGTATATAGAGGTTTATATCCTTTAATACATCGGTATCATCGTAGGTCTTGGTTATGTTTTTCAGGTCTATCAGATGCTTGCTCATTTGCAGTTACCTCGATAAATTATTTAGAAGGAAGGAGGGGTGGCTACCCATATAAGCCGAGCCCCGGTCTTGCCGGTATTCTGTATCCAGTGTACGCTGGCAGGTTTGAAGCAGAAACTGTCGCCCTTGCGCACCCGGTACTTTTCTTCGCCAATGTGGAGTACTACGTTTCCATGCAGGACGAATCCGAATTCTTCGCCTTCGTGGGGGTTTTCCTCATAGGTAGAGCCGCCGGGCTCAAGGGTTATCATAATAGGCTCAAGGCAGTTCTTCTGGGCGTTCGGTACCAGCCAACGTACTACGTAGCCTGCCTCGGTCTCTTCTTTTTCAAACATGTCCTCTGAGGTGAAGACTATCTTTTCAGTTCTGGCCTCGGTAAAAAATTCCGAGAGGTTTGTGCCCAGCGCTTCAAGTATGTCGGTAAGGGTGGCTATAGAGGGTGAAGTCAGATCCCGCTCAAGCTGGGATATAAAGCCTTTGGAAAGCTCTGTACGGGCGGCCAGCTCCTCCTGTGTGAGGCCAAGCTTTTGTCGGTATCGCCTGATTTTTTCGCCGATGTTAACCATTTGATGCGCCTCCTTGTCTGCGCGCGGCGTAAATAAACCTGAAGTTTAGGTATTCTAAACAGCCGAGTACAATTAAAACACCTTTCGACATAAAAGTCAATGGCTTTTGTAAAGTAATACGAAACTTTAGGTTTAAAATTTGTGCGCTGGAAAAAACTGCCCCCAAAAACAATAAAACCCCGGTGAAAAACACCGGGGCGAAAAGGAAGCGGCTTTAGAAGCCCACTACGCAGCTTGGATGCAGGTAGCCCTGAAGGCCGTTTACCTCGCAGAAGTACCAGTTGCCGGCTACGGAGATGATCTTTACAGGGGTACCGGGTTCCAGCTCGGCTATAACGCCGTACTCGGAGCCGGGACCGGAGCGGAAATTGGCAATGATGCCACTTTTTACACGCGCACCGGAGGAGGGAGCGGATGCTGATCCTGTACCGGTCTGAGTCTGTGTCTGGGATTGAGGCGCGGCGGCGACGGAGGTCCCATCGGGATAGCTTCCGTCCGGGTTGGGGTAGAGCAGCGTATCGGTGAGCTTTACGTATTTTGTGCGCATATAGCCGGATACGCCGTTATAGCTTCCGTACAGCCAGCCGCTGCCGGCCTGCTCGGTGACGTTTACCGTTTTACCCTTGGGTATGGTGGTAAGGGTACTGGAGGAGCGGCTGGCGCTGGAGTAGACATAGGTCTTGCCTGTGGCGGCATAGGATTGGGTGGTGCGCACGTTGTCAGGGTCGCAGGTGAGATAGATGGTCTTGACATAGCCCAGCTTGCCTGCGGGGGTGCGTACTTTACACCATTCGGCGCCTATCTGTAAAAGCTCCACATGGTCTCCATAGTTGAGCTTGGCTACAGTCTTATCCTTGCTGTTGGAGAAGCCGGAACGGACGGGAACATCGTTCAGCTTAACGGTAGCGGGCACCTCGGAAGGGGTGGCGTGGGAATCGGAAGGCTGCTGGTAGCTGCTGTAATCGGGTATGGTGCTCTTGAGCCGGCTTACAAGGTAGGGGTCTGCCGCCTTGTTCTTTACTATGTTGCAGAGGGTTCCCGGTGGGCAGTTGTAGTATATCCACTGGGCGACGTGGGGCAGCACCCTGACGCAGCCGTGGGAGACATTCTTGCCCAGGTTTTTGTAGGCGGATTTGGACATGGAGGAAAGCTTCTTGGACTTGTACATTACGGAATGGATGTATACGCCTCGCACTACCTGAGTCCAGTACTGGGCGTATTCGCCGTAAGCTACGAAGTAGCCAAAGCGCTCCTTGAGGTCGCCTAGCCGGAACTTGCCGCTGCCGGTAGGGGTTTTCTCGCTGCCTGTGGTGCAGAGGCTTTGCAGCACTGCGTTGCCGCTCTGGTCGTATACGGTTATGACCTGATTTACGAGGTCTATCTCTATGCTGTACCTGTTGGGATCGGTATTATCGTAATCCACCTTGCTGGTAAAGCCGGACAGGACCTCAGCGTGGGCCACAGAGGGTGTTAGGGAAAGGAGCGTTACAAGGCATAGAGCAAGTGAGAGCAAGCGTCTTTTCATTGCAGTAAAATCATCCTCCGATAAAAGTATTTATGTTGAGCGGAACCGTCAGGTGGTCCGCCTGTTCATCATGGTGGTAAGGAAGAAGCCTGTCGCGGCGAGGGCGAGATATAAAAGCTCCGTGAAAAACGGTGCGAATCCGGGAAAGATAAGCGCCGTGGTGCCTATGAGGAAGCCCAGCACACAGTAGTTCGCACCGGCGGGGTGCCTGCGGAACATATTGCGTACAAATACCACCAACAGCGCGCCGACTATGAGCGCGCTGCATCCCGCGCATATGAGATAGGGTAGTTCAAGCCTCGTTAGGGAGGAGAGCAGCGGCTCGTATAATCCCATGAACATAAGTATGAAGGAGGTGCTGATGCCGGGGATTACTATGCCTATGGCGATTATTCCGCCGGCCAGGGCCGCCGTAAGGTAGTTGTACTCCCAGGGGTCGCTTCCAGTGAGCCTGTCGTCCAGCATGGCTATTGCCGCCACAAGCACGGCGCCCAGCAGCGAGCATACGGCGTATTTTAAGGAGAAGGGCTTGCCGGCTTCTTTTATGATAGAAGGAATGCCGCCCAGCACCATGCCTATGAGCATATACATGAAGGGCATGTTCCAGTTTTTCAGCAGCCACTCCAGCGCAAAGGCACAGCCGAATACGCCTATGGCAACACCCAAGCCGTAAGGCCACAGGAAGCTGAAGCTCTTTTTAAAATTGGAAAACAGGCCGATTATGGCGTCCAGAGCCTCCTGATATACGCCGAAAGCAACGGCCATTATACCACCGCTCGCCCCGGGTATTAACCCCGCTGCGCCTATGAGAGTGCCTTCCAGCACTGCTTGTAATGTATTTCGGCTGCGCATAAAGCGTACCGCCTTCCTCCGCGTCAGTATATATCCAAATACTAACACATATGTAAAGCTTTGGCACGGGTTTCGGCAGTGTATTCAAAAAAATTTAAAGATTTGATAAAAAAGGGAGGTGCTACGCCTCCCTGTTTTCTGAAATGGTGGTATACAGCGAAACGCCCAGCACTATCGCGCCGCCTATGAGCTCCCTCGCGGTGGGCGGCATCTTCAATACCAGCGCCGCCAGTATTATGCCGTACACCGACTCCATACCGGCAATGATGCCTGCGGTCTGCACCTTTACCCGGCGCAGGCTGCTTACGAAGAGGGAGTGAGCGAATGCGGTACAGAACACTCCCAGAACGGCGATCAGCGTTATATCAATTCCGGTGACGGCAGGACGCATGACGGCTACAAAGGGCAGCAGCACAACTGCCGCCGCGCTCTGCTCATAAAAGCACACCACGCTGCCGGGATAGACGGCTGAGAAGCGGCGGTTCAGGAGGGAAAGCAGGGCGTATGTCAGCGCCGACAGCATACCCCATGCAAGCCCCGCAGGCGAGAAACCGGCAAGGTCATCCAGGGGAACCAGCACGAATACGCCTATCAGCATGACGATCGCGCATATGACGCTTTTCAGCCTTAGCTTTTCCCTGAACATTACGGGCTCTATAAAAGTAACGAACAGAGGGAAGGTCGAAAAGGTTATGGTGCCCACCGCCACGCTCGCTACCCGAACGGACTCGATAAAACTGAACCAGTGCAGCGCAAGCACCGCTCCGGTTATGACCAGCCACATAAAGTCGGACTTACTTTTGAGCTTTATGGAGGTTTTTGTGGCCATGCACAGAATGTAAAGCGTTATCGACGAGAAAAACACCCGCCCGAAGGTTATCATCATGGAGCCGGTGGTTATGCCCTTGCTTATTACACCGGCCAGGCCGAACAGCAGCACGGCTCCGTGTATCATCAGGAGGTCACTTAGATTGTTCTTTTTGCGCTGCTCCATAGCTTCTTCCTCCATAGCTTTAAACACAGTGATTATATATCACTTGCGGCGTTTTTTCCATGCCTGCGAAAAAAATAAGGAGGAAATAAAAAATAGTAGAATTTTTCTCTCTGCCGCAAGATGATTTTAGGTCGGTTGAG
>OIZQ01000756.1_pt1 | contig 15504 bp, 17 predicted proteins | sample 1588491 | NCBI WGS metagenome assembly OIZQ01 (sample SAMN03283262) | human gut metagenome | biome: human-associated habitat; material: feces | host: Homo sapiens | place: USA | collected 2013
CAGGGGCGCCCTGCGGGGCAGTCCGCTCCATAGGCGCAGCGGCAGCCTGCACCCCGCGTTCCTGCCGCTTCTGGCGCTCGGCCTGATAATCCCGCAGGCGTTCGGCCGCACGGGTTTCATCCGCCTCCAGAGAACGCACATCCGCCTGCCGCTGTTGTGCCTGCTTTTGCTGCTCTGCCTGCTTCTTCTTATTGTTCGCGTTGATCACTGCAAAGATGATCGCGATGATGATGATAAATTCCATCTCCGCTCCCTTCTCCCGGCATGCCGCCGGGCACTGAACGGTTCACAGCGCGCTTATTCCTTTTTCTCAGCCTGTGCGCCGCCTGCGATGGAATCGCGCATCTTGGTGTCGGAAATCACGTTCTGCATGTTGTAATAGTCCATTACACCAAGCTTGCCTTCGCGGAACGCCGCTGCAATCGCGCGCGGCACCTCGGCCTCGGCCTCGATCACACGGGCACTCATGCCCTGCACTTCGGCCTTGTTCTCCTGTTCCTGTGCAACGGCCATGGCGCGGCGTTCTTCCGCCTTCGCCTGCGCGATGCGCTTGTCAGCCTCCGCTTGGTCAATCTGGAGCTGTGCGCCTACGTTGCGGCCAACATCCACATCCGCGATGTCGATGGAAAGGATCTCAAACGCGGTTCCTGCGTCAAGGCCCTTGTTGAGCACGGTCTGGGAGATCAGATCCGGGTTTTCCAGAACATCCTTATGTGTTTTTGAAGAACCCACCGTAGTCACAATGCCTTCGCCGATGCGGGCGATGATGGTTTCCTCACCCGAACCGCCAACGAGCCGGTCGATGTTTGCACGCACGGTAACGCGCGCTTTGGCACGCAGTTCAATGCCATCCTTTGCAATCGCCGCAATGACCGGCGTTTCGATAACCTTTGGATTGACACTCATCTGCACGGCGTTGAGCACATCGCGGCCGGCAAGATCGATTGCGCAGGCGCGTTCAAAGTCAAGCGGGATGCCCGCACGCTGCGCCGCGATGAGCGCATTCACAACACGGTCCACATTGCCGCCTGCGAGGTAATGCGCCTCAAGCTTGTTCAGCGGGATCACGAGGCCCGCCTTTGTGGCCTTGATCATCGGGTTCACGATGCGCGAGGGCACAACCTTGCGGATGCGCATTGCAACCAGCTGCCCGATGCCGACCTTTACGCCCGAAGCGCGCGCCGAGATATAAAGCCCGACCGGCACAAAGCTGAAAAAGATCGCGAGGAAGATGATCGCCGCAACGATGATGAGAACGGAAATTACGAGTTCTGGCATGATAAAAACCTCCCTGAATTACACAAAGTTCTTTGTCTTTCCTTCTTATCATTGGTTGGCAAGGGGACAGGTGCAGCCAGCCAATGACATCCCTTCTTATGCTCCCCGGAATGTCCGGATGAGATAAATAATGAGGTAAATGGCGCCAATGAATGCCGGAATGCCGACGCACAGCTCGATCCACGCACGCCTGCGCGCGCGCCGCGCCGTTTCCGCATCCATCGCATGATTGACCTCAGCTTCTTCCGCTTCCGCATGCAGCCGCGCCGTTTCCGCACATCTGGGGCAACCTTTTGCGCCCTTTTCTTCATAGAATGCGCCGCATTTCATGCAAAATTTCATCGAAGCCGCCTCCCCGCACCATTCAGACCTTCTTCACCAAAATGCGCAGCCCTTCCACGCTTTCAATGCGCACCCTGCTGCCCTTTTCAATGAATTCCCCCGCGCTCACCACATCCAGCCTGCGGCCGTCGAAATCCGCATTGCCGGAGGGGCGCAGCGCCGTCAGGCATTCACCTTCAAGGCCGATGAGTTCCTGTGCGCTTGCATCCGAAAGCGAGGTGGATTTTTCTTCAATCGAATCGTTCAGCACGATGGGCGAGCGTGAAATCGCTCCCTTTTGGAACGATCGATACACAAAGAATGCTGCGATCGCCAAAATTACGATGATAAGCGCGAGTGTAATGAGCGCAGAAGCCAAAGTGTCCGCCCGCAGCACGACGGCCGCAATCAAAGCGCCCGCACCGAGGATCCCCGGCAGCCCCATGCCCGGCGTGAACATTTCGAAGATCATCAGCCCAAGGCCGACCAACAGGCAAACAAGCGCCGGCAGGCTCCAGCCGACGATGTATGCAAGGAATCCGTCCATAGCAAAGTCCTCCTTTATATTTGAATATACGGCACACGCATATTCTCACTTTTGATGTTAATAGTTTAACACACGGTCAAATGACTGTCAATAGCGTTTCCAAGAACTTAATTTGGCATTAATACAGTTCAAACACGTGGGCGTTAAACCATCTGGCAAAGCCAAAATCATAGTTCGGCAAAATCCCGCTTGTCATGAGCTTGACGACGAGAACCCATACCAAAAACACCACCAGGAAGGAGAGCAGGATGATTGCAATCACAAGCAGCGGACTGGCGCCTTCATATTCCTCCTCATCCGCCTCCTGCGTGCGCTCCTTTGCGGATTTTCGATGCCGCCGCACCGGCTCTGCAAAGTCGTCATCAAAAAGGTTTGGCACTTCCGTATCGGACGCATGCACTTCCTGGGGTTCCAGAACCGTTTCTTCCGTGGGCGCATTTTCTTCTGCGCTCTCCTCACTCAGCCAGAATTCGCTGTTTTTCGGAGCCATGGAGAATGCTGTTTCCGCAGAGGCTTCCATCTGAAACCTCTCCGCGCCTGGTTCGGGTATTTCTTTTATGGTTCTCCCCGCGTCGGCCGCATGCGCGCAGGGTTCCTCCTCGTTGGGTGCGTCATCCTTCGGCATCTGCGGTTCGGATGCTTGCAGCGCCTCATCCACCAGCCCGCCGAGAAAGAGCGCTTCACTGCACGTTTGGTCCGTCAACGCCATAAGCTGCGCATCGATATTTTCCTTCAGTTCGCTGCGGGAAGCAAGCGCCGCCACCTCTGCAAGCACACGCCGCGTTGCGTCTTTCGCTGCGGCCGCATCATGCGTAATGTCCAGTGCACGGCCATAGATCTGTTTGGAATATAGCTGCATAAATGCGCGCAGCTCCCGCTTGTCGCCGCTGTTGAGCAGGGCGATCATCTCGCGTTTATCGCGTTGTGTCCCTGCATTGTTTTGATCCTGCATGCCTCTGCCTCTCCTTTGACAGTATTTGTCATCCTTCGCTTTTATTATACATGCACCTGTATCCCGGACGCAAATGAATTAAACATGAAGTACCTGCATACGGATGAAACTATGGAATATCGTCCTTCAATCCGCCGCCCGCGCAGGCGCGCCATATCACGCTTTTCCCCGCCTATCCGGCTGTTGCCGCTCGGGCTCGCTGCGCTTGCCCTCAGCCTGTTCGTGCTGCTGCTGCGCGGGTGTGCCATCACACGCGAGGAAACGGGGGTTCCGGGAGCTCTGCCGGAAGATATCTCTGCCGTCATCGCCGTATATGACGATGAAAACGACCGCGTGCTTTCCATGCGCCTTGAAGAATACCTTTGCGGCGTGGTGGCAGCCGAAATGCCCGCTTCATTTGAAGAAGAAGCGCTCAAGGCGCAGGCGGTGGCCGCACGCACGTTTACCCTGCGCCGCCTCCCAGCCTGCGGAGGCACGCCGTGCGGCCGCTGCGGAGCGGATGTGTGTACGGACAGTACCTGCTGTCAATCTTATCGCTCTGCGGAACAGCTTGCTTCCAAGTGGGGGGCGGATGCCGCCTACTATTCCGCGCGCGTGGAAGAAGCCGTTTACAGCACGGCCGGAGAGGTCGCCACCTATGAGGGCGCTTTGATCGAGGCGCTTTACCATTCCACTGCAGGCGGCATGACGGAAAGCTCGGAAAACGTGTTTGCAAGCGCGCAGCCATATCTTGTGAGCGTGGAAAGCCCCGGCGAGGAAGGCAGCGCACATTACAGGGACAGCATAACCTTTCCGCGCAAAAGCTTTATCACAAAGCTGAACGCCGCGTTTCCAAGAGCGGAGCTTTCCGCAAAAAAGCTGGAGGTTCAGGTGGAAATCACCGCGCGCTTTGCAAGCGGGCGGGTTAAAACCGTGCGTTTGGGCAAGGTAGAAGTCACCGGGCGGCAGTTCCGCAAGGCGCTGGATCTCCCGAGCGCCAATTTTACCATAGAATTCGTGGGCGAAGATGTGCGTGTTTCCACCAAGGGCTACGGCCACGGTGTTGGCATGAGCCAGTACGGCGCAAATGCCATGGCAAAGGAAGGCTCCGATTACCGCGCCATCCTGCAGCATTATTATACCGGCATCAACATTGAAAACTGGGGTGAAAGGCTGAAATAAAAAGGAGGACGCTTTGCGTCCTCCTGCCGTCTGTCTTCTTCGCTTATCCCATCACCAGGCAACTGCTGTGCATGTAGCCCGTGTAGCCGTTGGCCTTGCAGTAATACCAGCCTGTTTCCGAAACGGAGAGAATCGTCACCGGCGTGCCGCCATCAATCAGCGCGACCACTGCTGCGTTCGTGCTTCCCGACGCGCGCATGCGCGCCTGTGTCCCTTCTTTCACGCGCGTTCCGGATGAAACGCCAGCGCTCGGCGTAGGCGCGGGAGCCGGCGTGGGTGTAGGTGCAGCCGTGCTCCCACCAATGGAAATTCCGCCGCCTGTGGAGATCCCGCTGCCGTTTCCTCCAACGGAAATCCCGCCGCCCGGGGTTGGCGTGACCGACGGCGCTGCCGTCACAGCAGCTTCAAGCGTGGGGTATACAAGCGCAGTGCGCTTCACGACGTACTTGGTGCGCAGATACCCCGTCACACCGTTATACGATCCGTACCACCACCCCTTCTTCGGGTTGTCGGTGACAGCTGCCTCCCCACCCTGCGGGATCGTTGCAAGTTTTTTCGCGCCTGTGTCCATGGATGCGTAGACATAGGTTTTTTTCGTTGCCTGATATATCTCCTGCTTCTTCACCGGCGCATCCGGATCGCAGAGGATGTACTTCGTTCTCACATAGCCGAGCGTGCCATCGGCAAGCTTTGCCTTGCACCAATCGGAGCCGAGCTGCAAAAGGGTCATCTTTTGCCCACGCGAAAGGGTTGCCACCGTAGTATCGCGCGAATTGGAGAAGCCGGTGCGCAGCGGCACATTGTCGAAGCGGGCCACCGCAGGGATTTCAGCCGGATCCGCCTTCGTGTCCTTGGGCTGTTCATAATCCGAATAGGAAGGGATCGCAGCCTTGAGTTTCTTCACAAGTTCCGGATCCGGAGCCTTTTTGCGGTCGATTTTGCAGGTGGTTCCCGGCGGGCAGTTGTAAAAGATCCATTGCGCAACATGCGGCAGCACGCGGACGCAGCCGTGGGAAAGGTTTTCGCCAAGCTTCCGGTATGCCGTGCGGGACATGCTGGATAATTTTTTGGAATTGTACATCACCGAATGGATGTAAATGCCACGCACCACCTGTGTCCAATACTGTGCATATTGGCCAAAGGCAACGAAATATCCGAAGCGCTCCTTGAGTTGGCCCAGTTTAAAGGTGCCTGCACCGGTCGGATTTTCCTCGTTTCCGGTCGTGCACAAACTTTGCAACACGATCGGCCCGCCGATTGCGCCCTCGTAAACGGTGATGATCTGGTTGACCAGATCGATCTCAATCGTGTAACGGTTTGGATCTGTGTTGTCGTAGTCCACTTTGCTGGTCATGCCCGGCAGCACCGTTGCTTCAGCGGGCATGGCAGGGATGAGCGCTATGGCCGTGGCAAGGCAGAGTACAAGCGCAAGCAAGCGTTTTTTCATCGTGATTCCTCCATCCGTTTTTTATCGAAAATAAGCGCGGCTTAGGCCGGCTCCTTTTCCTCCGCATCCGTGGCCCTGCAGATAAAGTAAGTAGCTGCGAAGCCGCCTGCGAGCAGGGCTATGCAAAGCGCCTGCGTCAAAGACCAGGTGAAACCTGGGAAGATAAGTGCGATGGAGCCTGCAAGCAGCCCCAATACCGCATAATAAGCATACCCATGATGCCTGTCAAACATACGCTTGACGAGCGTAATGGTAGCGAGCACCGTAATCCCGGCCCCGGCCGTCACACACGCCATGATGGGAATGTTGAAATGGTTGAGCGCGGAAAGAAGCGGCTCATACAGGCCCATATACATCAGGATAAACGAAGTGCTGATCCCCGGAATCACCGTGCCAAGCGCAATGAGCACACCGGCAAGCGCCGCGGTCCACCCGTTAAACGGCCAGATTTCGCCGCCCGTAACCAGCTTGTCCCCCGCCGCAAACAAAAGCACCAGCGCGATCCCAAACGCCGTCCCAAACAGATAGCGTTTCTTAAAGCCGTGCCGGTTGGCTTCTTTCAAAAAGGAGGGGATGCCCCCCAGCACCAGGCCGATCAGCGCATACATCACGGGCATTTTCCAGTTGAGCATCAGCCATTCCACCAGCCGGCTCGTTGCAAAAAGGCCAACCACGCCGCCAAGCCCAAGGGGAAGCAGAAACAGCGCATTGCGCCTGACCGCTTTAAAAAACCCCACCACAGCGTTGATCACCGGGCGGTAAACCCCCATGGATACCGCTATTACGCCGCCGCTCGCGCCCGGCAAAATCGCCGCAATGCCGATAATGGCGCCCTTAAGAAGGCGCATCCAGAATCCGTTTCGTCTTTCGTTCATCGCAAATTATCGCTCCCAAAAACCGGCTTCAGAGCCGGGCACCGCGCAGCACGCAAAAAAGCGCAGCACGCTTATTTGTATTGTATCTCAAAATATTCCAACAAGTACAGCGATTTAAATAAAATTTACAAATGCTTGATTTTTAGGTTCGCCCGCCATTTTTCTCTTGCAAAGCAAATGGAAATGATGTATCATATTTAAGCATGATTGCGTCGGGTGAGAGCAAAGAGCCTTATGTGTGGAGAGATGGCTGAGTTGGTCGAAGGCGCACGACTGGAAATCGTGTATGGCAGGAATGTCATCAAGGGTTCGAATCCCTTTCTCTCCGCCAAACAGAAAAGACCATCCCAAGGATGGTCTTTTTTGTTTGCTGAACAAGGGGCGGGCTGGGCCGCTCTTCCCCCGGCACAGCTCCAATGCCGCATGGCGAACGCCCTTCTCTCCGCTAAGTTTAAACTTTGTTTAAGCTATGCTTTTTATGTGCCAGAATTGTGGTAAAATTCCGTAAAAACAATCAACCGTATAGATTTAAGGGGGAGGTAACCATATGCCAAGCCCGGAAAAATTTCATGAAACGTTGGAAGAATATGAAGTGGGCAAAGAAATCATCGCGCTGATTGACAGCGGGTTTGAAGGCATCGGATCAAAGACAAAAAGAAGGTCAAGGCAGAGTTTTTCAAGCAGGCGCTTGAAATTATGGAGGACAAGCTCGGCATTCAGAAAACGAGAGAAATTTTCGAGGCAAATGGATGCTGCAAAAGCGGCGCGCGCTTAAAAGCTTCCAAAGAGTTCCGGCGCATCAACGCAGACTTATGTATGGAGGATAAACTTGCAAAAATACGGCGCGCTCCCTATATGAATATGGGAAGCCCCGCGCTTGATGAAAACGGAGAAATTGTGGTAAACGCAGTCCGTTATTGCATAGACGGCAAGTATGCATGCGCATGCCCATCCGTCGGCAGCCCGTTCAGCCCGCATCGAAAAATTACTGCTATTGCTGTGCCGGTCATTTTAAGTTTCATTATGAGATTATGCTTGCCTGCAAGCTTGCAACGGCAGAAATTGTATCATCCCCCCTTGACAGCAAGGGAAATGATCCATGTGTTATCCGGTTTGCGGTTGTGGAGTAGCGGGGATTCGCCCCTTTGGCTTCCGCCTCCTTTTTCTTCCACATCTGCAATCGTTCTGCATAACCATCCTTTTCTTCAGGATCGTCAAACAAGTTGGACGGTATAAGCGCGAAGAAAAGCAATAGACGAGTTATAGTGTAAAGGATGCATAGGGCGGTTATTGGAGGATCTTCGATATCCAGTTGGCTGAACATCGAAATCGGGGAGCGAATAGAAAGAATGCGAGTCGTAGAAACGGCGCTGATCCTCGCGATGGCTGCGTTCCGCCTTACCGTTGTGGCGAGGCGTGTAAGTCCGGATGAGCTTGTGCCGGATGCTGAGATTGGCAGCGGTTTTTTCAAAGAGCATGAGCAGGTGGCGGGTTGCGCGTGAGAAACGGTTGGTGCATTCAAAACCGTTGTCGGTCTGGATACACTTCATGGTGAAACCGCTATGTTTGAAGAAAGCGTATGCCTTCTTCAAGAAATCGACTGAGGAATAGGTGCTTTGCTCGTTGTAAGCAGCGAGATACACTTGATCGGATTCTTATATAAAAAACTATTTACATTGTGTTCCAACCGTAATAAAATAATTTTGAATTCGGCTGTTTTGCAGGAAGGAGAAACCATCAATTACAAGTGGGTCACGAAAGAAGAATTGTTGGGAATCTTTTGGAACCGGAAACGACGAGAATCCTGCAATTTATACCGGATCTGATAAATTTACAAACAGGTGAAGTATGAATTATCCAATAACTGCCATCGGCATCCTGCTGAACAAGGATTGCATCCTGGCCCGATATATGCCCTTGATTCCACTGAAGGAAAAACTGATAGCAGGACTTTTGCATTTGGGATGCGACACGAAAGAAAAGTGCACCTTACTGACCGATGAACAGCTTCTTTCCATAGGAATTCCAAACAAAGAAATGATTAATTTGTTCCGGCGATTTCTTGTGATGTATGACGTCAATCCACAAAAGTTTAAGGATATCGATTCCCTTTCTCTATCCGTTGGAGAGGCGAAAGCCTACCGTGAGTTGTATCAGCTACCCGGCATCAAAGCTACCCGTGCAGAGCTCTACTATAAAGCCGGGTACACCAATCTATTTGAGATAGCTTCGGCAACAGCGGAAGAAATCATTGAGAAAACATCACAGGTAATTGCAGCAGAAAGCTCAAACAACAAAGCTCCACTATTGAAGGAAGCCAGAACACATGTTGCTGTTGCAAGAGCATTTACATCTTCGATATAACTAATTGCTTTGCGGCATAAGGACAATCAATAAAACACAATGTTGCCAAAATATGTAGGTTTGTCAAACATGCTGGACAAACCTGCAATCGTTCTGCATAACCATCCTTTTCTTGCTTGACGGCAGGCACATTTACTGCTAAGCTGTTACCAAATTCTTTTTCTGGAGGCACGGACGCACATGAAGATCCGGGATATCGCTGAACCCAAACGCTTTTTTGAAGCGGTAAACGCCTGCCGCGGCCATGTTGAGCTGCTTACCAGCGAGGGTGACCGGCTCAACCTGAAGTCCACGCTGTGCCAATACATCGCACTTACGCAAATGTTTCAGGATGGCCGTGTGGAAGGCGTTGAACTGAGCCTCAGCGATCCGGAGGATTTCAAGCTGCTCACAGAGTTCCTTATAACAGAGTAAGCAAAGAACGATAAACGCAAATTCCAGAGCCGCGTTTGCGGCTCTTTTTATGCGATTTTTAGAAAACCGAAAAAACAGGGCTTGACAGTGTGACGGTTTGGACGTACTATATTTTGTATTAAAATATTATTATGTTCACAAAATCTTGTATTCTGCCATGTGCAGCAGGGTAAGCGGGCGAACCTCCCGCACTGTCCCGCAACCGTACAGCCGGAAAACCTGAAATGCAGGATTGTGCCAGAGCCACGGAGCATGGCAGGCATCAAACGCCGTATCCCGTGCTGCCCAAAAGCGCGGTTATTTTTTTGCAAACTGTTATGAGGGGGAGTTTCATGATTACGCACGTTATCAAGCGCAACGGTACGCGCGCGCCGTTTAAGCAGGAAAAGATCACCTGGGCGATTTATAAGGCCGCAGCCGCCGTGGGCGGGGATGACTTTGCAAAGGCGCAAGCCCTTTCGGACGAAGTCACGGCATTCGTTTCCGCACATGCGGAAGGCAACGCCGCAGATGTGGAAACCATTCAGGACGCCGTTGAAAAGGTTCTTATCGAGCGCGGGCATGCCAAAACCGCAAAAGCGTTTATCCTGTACCGGGAAAAGCGCCGCAGCGCGCGCGAAAGCAATGCGCTCATCGGAGCGACCATCAGCATGTTTTCCGATTATCTGGATGATAAAGACTGGCAGATTCAGGAAAACGCCAACACGCAGAAATCCATCAACGGCATGAACAACTATGTGCGGGAAACCTTCACCAAGCAATACTGGCTGCACGAGGTCTACCCCGAAGAAGTGCGCCGCGCGCATTCCGAAGGCGACATGCACATCCATGATCTTGGCTTCTTCGGCCCATACTGCGCGGGCTGGGATCTGCGCCAACTGCTGACGGACGGTTTTGGCGGCGTTGGCGGCAAGGTGGAATCCTCCCCTGCAAAGCACCTTCGCTCCTTTTTGGGGCAGATCGTGAACTCGACCTTCACCACGCAGGGTGAAACCGCGGGCGCGCAGGCATGGAGCTCCATCGACACCTATTGCGCCCCGTTCATCCGGTATGATGCGCTCACCAAAAAGCAGGTGAAGCAGGCGTTGCAGGAGTTCATCTTCAACATCAATGTTCCTACGCGCGTGGGCTTCCAATGCCCGTTTTCGAACCTGACGTTCGACATCAAAGCGCCGCGCACGCTCAAGGATGAACCCGTTATCATCGGCGGCGAGATGACGGGCGACCGCTACGGCGATTTCCAGGCGGAAATGGATCTGTTCAACGAAGCATTCTGCGAGGTGATGCTCGAGGGCGATGCAAAGGGGCGCGTGTTCACCTTCCCGATCCCGACGATCAACGTTACGGCGGATTTCGATTGGGACAGCCCGGTGATCGACAAATTCATGGAGATTACCTGCAAATACGGCATCCCGTATTTCTCCAACTACATCAATTCCGACCTTTCCCCGGAAGATGCGCTTTCCATGTGCTGCCGGCTCCGGCTGGACACCAAGGAGCTGCGCAAACGCGGCGGCGGCCTGTTCGGCTCCAACCCGCTCACCGGCTCCATCGGCGTGGTCACGATCAACCTGCCGCGGATCGCCTATAAGTCCAAATCGCGCGAAGAATTCTTCGGGCGGCTCTGGCGGATGGTGCAGATTGCAAAAAACAGCCTTGAGATCAAGCGCAAGGTCATTGAAACCGAAACCGCGCGCGGCCTGTATCCGTATGCTGCCCATTACCTGCGCCATGTGCATGCACGCACCGGGCAATACTGGTACAACCACTTCAACACCATTGGCATCATCGGCATGAATGAAGCCTGCATGAACCTCTTTGGGCCGGAAACAGATCTCACTTCCCCCGAGGGGCAGGCCTTCGCCATTGAGGTGATGGATTATCTCCGCGCCGAGATGAGCGAAATCCAGGAGGAAACCGGGCATTTTTACAACCTGGAGGCTTCGCCTGCCGAGGGCACAAGCTACCGCCTTGCCCGGCTGGACCGCGCGCAATACCCGGACATTCTCTGCGCGGGAACGGAGGAAACGCCGTATTACACCAACTCCACGCAGCTGCCCGTGGGCTTTACGGATGATATCTTTGAAACCCTTGATTTGCAGGATGCGCTTCAAAGCCGCTATACCGGCGGTACGGTGCTGCACCTGTATCTGGGTGAGCGCATTCCGGACACGGCAACGGCAAAGGCGCTCATTCGCAAGGTGTTCACGAACTATAAGCTGCCGTACCTTTCGCTTACGCCCACGTTTTCCATCTGCCCGAACCACGGTTACATCCGGGGCGAGCACTTCACCTGCCCGGAATGCGGCAGCGAAGCAGAGGTTTGGAGCCGCGTGGTGGGGTACCTCCGGCCTGTGCAGAATTTCCACAAAGGCAAAAAGCAGGAATATGCCGAACGCGTAAAATATGTGATAAAGGACGAGCAGCTTTGCGCATCGCAGGATTAGAAAAATTCAGCACGGTGGATTTCCCCGGCAGCCTTGCGGCGGTACTTTTTGCCGCATGCTGCAACTACCGTTGCTTCTATTGCCATAACCGGCACATTTTGGGCGAACCTCCGCTTCTTTCCGAGGCAGAGGTTCTTGCTTTTTTGCAAAAGCGGGCCGGGCTCCTCGATGGCGTGGTGTTCTCCGGCGGAGAGCCCACGCTGCAAAGCGACCTGCCGGAATGGCTCCGCCGCGTGCGCGCGCTGGGCTACAAAACGAAGCTTGACACCAACGGAAGCCGCCCTGAGGTGCTCCGCGCGCTCATTGCGGACGGGCTTGTTGATTATGTGGCCATGGATTATAAAGCGCCGCTTGAGGGTTACCCTTCGCTTTGCGGCGCGAATTCCGCAGGCGTGCCGGAAAGCCTCGCGCTGCTGCGGGGTTCCGGCGTACCTTATGAACTGCGCACGACGCTCGTGCCCCAAATCACAGAGGCCAAACTGCGCAGAATGGCCGCAGCCGTCCCGGCGGACGCAAGCTGGTTTTTGCAGCTCTACCGCCCCCAGCCGGGCGACGAAGCGCAGCTGTGCGGCCTTGCGCCGTACACGCCGGGCGAAATCGAAGCGCTCGCAGAAACGCTCCGCCGCGTGCGGCCGAACGTGAAGGCAAGGTAGGGGGCAGGAATTTATACATCTCCTATTCTATATAATATTATATATTTATTAGCATTTGACATTTGTTACCAATACCGTTACAATTAAGTTAATCAATAATTTTACTTTGAACTTGTTGTCTTTCATTTTTATGTTCGTAAAGCGATTCCCCCTACGTTCTGTGAAGAATTCTATTTCCCGAAGGGAATACTATACTTAATTATCGAAAGGAGACCTGAACCATGTTGCGAAAGTTGCTCTCTGTTGCCTTGACTTTAACGCTCGTATTTATGCTTGCCGCACCAAGCGCAGTCGCCTTAAATACGGACATCGGATCTGAAATTGAAATTGTTGGGTATAACAGCAGCCGTCTTTATACCGAACGAACCGCAAGTTGGTATTTATGCATTGCCGCCGAACCTGGTAAACCTATCGACGTTGCCCTAAGTTATGCAAACCGCCCTGATTATGTTTATGAAACTAAAATAGATTTCAGCAGCATAACGGCTGGCTTTGCAAGCAATGCTTTTTGGTGGGAAACTAAAGACCAATTTTTCTCAGAAGTTCAAAGTTTAAATTCCTTTCGCGTTTCTGATCGCATAACCACATCAAAAACCTATGCATTAAGGAACACTGTTACCTCAACTCTGTTAAGTAAACTAAATAGCTATTACGGTACCCCATATAGCAATAAAACTATAGACTCTCCTCCCAGCTATGCGCCATATTCTGTTAAGGTAACAGAAAGCCTCGAATTTGATGCTTATTTGGTCAGTACTCTCACTTGGTCAACGGCCATGAGCATTGCTTCGTTTGTTGTAGGATGTGGTCTCAAAGGTCACTGCGCCGAACTCATTGCCGATGTACTTGATGTCTCTTCAGTATCAATAACTATTGCCGCTGGCACAAGTGTTGATAGCTATCGTGCAATTGCCTTGTTTATACGACGTGGTCTCGTTAACAACACGCCTGTAGTTTCCGCTACCAAAACCGACATATACTATGCTTTTGAGCAAGGTGCAGAAATCTCTATGTCATCTTATTCAGATCGTGATATTATTTACGCTCCTCACGAATATGATTACAATACTACAGAGCTTGCGCAGAGCGCATATGAGACTTATCTTGCAATTTATGGTTAATAAGGTGAGTGGCTTGTGCTTAAATATAACTGGATTCGTTTTTTAAGGGCGCTCTTTTTTGTCGCTCTTGCTGCGATGTTAGCTGTTGCGTTCACATGCCCCCCACGGGCTTCCGAATTCCGGCGCGTCTTGCCATCTCTCATGGCAATCGGCTTTGTCATCCTCGGGGCGGTGCTCAAGGCTGTCGTATTCATCTGCCCACGCTGTGGAAGTCGCCACATCCTTGCGCACAACATATTCTATTATTATTCCAACACTGTGTTCTACTGCCCGGACTGCGGCGAGGAGTTGCGCTTCACACCCAAAGGCGGCGGGCAGGAATAACGCCGCACGTGCTGCCTGAACCGCAAAGCGCCTGCCCCGCAAAACGGGGCAGGCGCTTTCATGTTCGGCACACCGTTACGCCGCAGCGCCTGGCTTTGCACATTCCAGCACCAGCACGCGGCCGGAACCGAGGCTTTCCGGCGTAAGTGTGGCTTCGCTCTGGCGCATGCGGTGAATCGCTCCGCCCTTGATCGAATCAAGGAACGGCTTAAGTCCGCCCAGTTCAAAGCTGAGCTGCTCCGTCTTATAGTGCATGGGCACGAATACCTTGGGGTGCAGCATCTCCGCAAGCTTCTTCGCTTCTTCCCCATCGATGGTAAACACGCCGCCGATGGGGGCGAGCAAAACATCCACCCGTCCGGCCGCCGCAATGGCTGCTTCGTCCGGCAAATGGCCAAGGTCGCCCGCATGCAGCAAGCGAATTCCATCCATCTCCACCAGAAACATGATGTTGCGCCCACGTTTTGCGCCATGTTCTTTATCGTGCCAGGTGGGAATGCCCATGATGTGCACGCCATGAACCTCGTGCATGCCCGGCTCTGTAATGCGTATCGGATCGCCCAACGCGGCCTCAAAATAGTTATGGTCGTAGTGATCGTGGCTCGCAGTCACGGCATCGACCTCTACCGGTGCGATGGTATACCCCGTCTTCGGCGCACATGGATCCATCAGGACCCGCATGCCGGAATCGCTCGTCAGCAGGAAACAGGAATGTCCCAACCATTTCAAAATCATACTATCTATCCTCAACTTTCTATAAAATCCGGTTTTGTGCCCGCCCGGCTCAAAGCATAGGCCAAAAGCCGTGCAGCGCATCCGCCCACATCCCCACAGCGGGAAAGCAGTTCTGCGCGCTCCCGCGCCGGCATCCCGCGCCCGATTGCGAGCACCGCACGCGCCGCACGCGCTGCGCGCGCCTGCAGCTCCCGGCAGCTCAGCCCTGCTTCCGCAATGCCAAAGCACAGCCAAAGCGCGCGGCGCACTTCGGTGCTGTCCGGGCAGCCTGCGCTTTCTTTGCGCGCAAGCATCCGCATGCGCGCCACCGCATACGGAAGAAGGCGTTCCGTGTCCTCCGGCAGCGCCGGCAGTTGCGCATCGTTCATCACGGCATGGATCAGCGCCGTATAAGCCGCATCCGTCAGTGCAAAGCAGATATGTCCGCCCCTGAGCACGGCCTCGGAACACATTTTTGCGCCACAGAGCAGCGCAGGCGCCTCCGCCTCCGCCGCGCGCACGGCGAGAAGGCACTTCTCCGGCGCAATGCCAAGCCGCTGCGCAAGCGCACTCGAAAGCTCGTAGCCCTCCGCACAGGCGCGGAGATCCTCATCCTGCGCGGATGCAATTCCTGCGCGGCGCAGCAAGGCGGCAGCGGCTTCCCGCGCCGCAGAATAAGCGTCAAACAAGCGCAGTGCACCGCCCTTCCAAAGATTATCAATAGCGTAGTGCATTTAAGCACGCTTGTCAAATGCGGAAATGAAAAGAATTCGTGAAAACATGCGGTAAATTGAAGAATTCCCCCCTTGCGGCTTTTATCGCGCACAAAAAGGGCGCACGCGGGTGCGCCCACAGCCCGTCAAATAAAACCGCGGGGCCGGGGGCC
>OIZQ01000766.1_pt1 | contig 15280 bp, 19 predicted proteins | sample 1588491 | NCBI WGS metagenome assembly OIZQ01 (sample SAMN03283262) | human gut metagenome | biome: human-associated habitat; material: feces | host: Homo sapiens | place: USA | collected 2013
TTCGAATGCTGCACGTCAATCAATCTTGTTACTGTCATTCAGTTCTCGTCTCCTGTGCTTATCTCCGTCCCGCCCCACTCAACAACGGTAAAACCGCGGCGTTCGGGTGCGGTCAGCGCCTGCTCTGCAATGTCAACAAATGCATCAGATTTCTGCCACGCCATGAAAACACGAATCACGGTATCGGGCGCAGGCTCAACTTCAAGCTTTGCAGCCTGTGTGTAGCAATCGGCTTGGAATGAAATCACATTGTACGGATTCTGTTCCATAAGCGGCAGCCAGAAGACGATGAATTCGTTTGCCTCACGTCGATTGAGGCCCAATTTTTCAAGCGCAGTTTCAAGGAACGCAGCCGTATCGCCGCCCTTTACGCAGAAGCCCTTTGAAAAATCAAACCGCGCATTCGTTCCCCCCTCCCAATAGAGGTAATTGTATTCCGTGCCGTTTTCATCGGTCAGCACTCCGTTCGGGGAAGCTTTCACGCGCCACCCGTTTTTGTATTTCGGATATGTGCATGTCAGCGCACCGTCAAGGTCAAGATTCAAATAAACATCCGTTTCCGTTTCGGGATAGAGGTAAACAACGGGCTTGTAGGCAACATACGGATCTGGTACCCAATCGCTCGGCTCAACGGACAGAACATCCGCCTCGTGATGCTCGGCTTCGCTGTCCGCACAGTAGTTTTCCACCTTGCATATAACATGATCGCCGACGCAGTATTCATCCGAAAGCCTGCCGTTAAGCTTCAGTTCATAGGGCGCGGGGATAACGGGGCTTGCAAAGAAACAATCCGCATATATTTTCGTAATTATTATGTGGCCGGTCGAATCCTTTTCGGTTTTTTCGGCCGTTGATTTGTTCAGCCATTCCCCATCAAAGTCTCTGTTCCTCAAATCGTCCGCATTTTTCCAGCTTATTGCGTTTATCTGTGCGGGATAAGTTTCTCTTATGCCGCCCTTATACGTCACCTGCACAACCGTCCCGACATTAAATCCGATCCGTTCAAGATTGCCTGTGCCGAATTGAATTTTATCGCTGCTTGCGGCTTCCGCCGTGCCCGCAGCGGGACGAACCGTAACAACGCTTCCGTTAATCTCCGTAATTTCCGCATCAAAAACATGCTCAATGCCCGCTTCTTCCTCTGCCCAAAGCTCATCAAGCGTTTTTTTAAGATCCTTTCCGAAATAAACCCTTGTTTTTTCGTATGTTCCGCCGGCGTAAAACTTTTTCCATTTAACAATGCGGTATGTCATCGCCGCATATTCCCGCGTTCCGCCGTCGTCGAGTGCCGCCTTCGGGATCGGTACAGCCAAAACGGCGACAGCGAGCACAGCAAATATGATTATGAATACCCAAACCCTTTTTGTCTTCATTCCAAATTCCTCCTTTCTAATTTCTAATTCCTAATAGTCTTCCTGAAGTTATAATAGCATATACAATTTGGAAAGTCAATCAAATGATTCGAAAATACTCCATTGAAGACTGTTTTCAAAATTTAAGCACCGAACCCTGCGATTCGGTGCTTCTGTTCTATTCATTGGTCTGCTCCGGAAGCAGACACAGTTCCCCGCTGTCAACTTCAAACCGTTCTATGTCCACTCCGGTATAGTAATGCTGCAAAATCTCATCGAAACTGCTGCCGTTTTTTGCCATTGCATTTGCGCCGCACTGGCTCATGCCGACGCCGTGCCCAAAGCCGAAGCAGGTGATTTTAACATTCGACTGCGTGATTGAAAACTTAACATTGGTGCTGCGGAGTTTGAGTGCGTTCCTGAGCTGCTGCCCGGTAACAACGGTGCCGCCCAAACGAATCAGCTGAATTCGCCCGCTCTCCGTGCGTTGCCAAACGTCAACATCCTTTGCGGGGTCGGACATTTGCGCATCGGGAAAAGCCGAATTCACTTTGCTGATAAATTCAGCGGTCGTGTAGCATTTTTCCGAAGTAAACTCCGGTGAATCCTCTTCCCCGCCGCTCTCAACCGAAACAAGATAGGGCAGAGCAACAGCGAATACGGCCTCACAGTTTTCCGTTCGCCCGCCGGAGGAGGAATGGTACAATGCAGTCACCAGTTCTCCGCCGCTTGTCAGAACAAGCCCTTCCGTTTCATGCACGGCGGCTTCAATGCGTGCATAATAGTTTTCAAACGAGCTGCCCCAGCGTTCCCGCAGCTGTTCTGTTGTCAGAAAAGCTTGGCAGCAGGCATAGTCCGTGCAGATGGTATGTCCGCTTTTGCAGCGAAGCTCACCCGTCAGGTGCTTCATTGCAAAGGTTCGGGCCGCAACAGCCTGCGCTTTCAATGCTTCCTTTTCATACGTTGCGGGCATCTCCGCCGCAGTGACATGAATGATGTAGTCCTCCGTATCCATCGGAACGACCTCCTCACCGTTCCAAACTCCGATTCCGTTTGCCGAAGGTATCGTTTCATACTTTTCGCCTGCGAGAAGATTCAAACCGCTCACAATATCGGGCATCAGATCAAGACCCGCATTTACACTGCCTGCCGTGCGCGGCGCCGGGACTCGTCCCCCGACGGACACGGCGGAAAGAACTGCGGTCGATAAGCCGACAATTCCCGCCGCAAGCAGCATTCCGATCGTTTTCTTCATGTTCATGTCACATTGTTATGCGGTTCTTTACAAGATTATTACATTTAAATTCGCGTAAACCTATTGAATACCGAGGCCTCTGCGTTGTATAATATAGCTGTGAAAGGGTATGTGAAGCTTTTCATGCGCGGCAGCTGATTTTTAAAGCAAACGGCCCTTTACGCCATTCATTACACGAAAGAGAGGAAGAAATATGCTGCTGAACACAATGCTTCTGCTGTCCGGCGGAGATTTTTTCAGCCGTTGGCTTGAAGGCTGGAACCTCGGCGGGCTGATACTCGTGCTTATCGGCGCGGCTTTGATAATCATCGAAATGCTGATCCCGGGATTCGGCATTGCAGGCATATCGGGCGCGGCAGCCGTGATTGCAGGGCTTATCATAGGTTCGAACGACCCAATATCCGCGCTGTTCTCGGTTGCAATACTTGTTGCAATTCTCAGTATCGCCGCAGTCATAATATTCAAAGTTGTTTTCGGCAAACGGAAAACGGCAAAAAACTCCCGCATCGTGCTTAACGAAAGCATTGCAGCGGAAGCGACCGACCGCGTGACCGCCGAATCAGCCGAGCTCATCGGCAAACAGGGAATTGCGCTCACTGCGCTGCGGCCGAGCGGTGCTGCACTTATCAACGGAAAACGTTACGATGTGCTTGCCGACGGTGAATTCATTGCAAAAGATGAACCGATCGTTGTTTGTGCCGTTGAAGGTCTGCGCATCAGCGTTCGACGCCCGAACGAAGCGGAATGATTCATCGTCCTTGACTCCGGAGCGGAGTTTTATCCACACTCAATGAAAAAGAAACCTATTGACGACAAAAAAGAGAACAAGCGGCCGTTTTTCTATTCTCAGTTTTATGACGCATCGGATATTGAAGCGGCAAGCAAAAATGCATACAACACCGAAATGAGCAGCAAAGAGCTGAACAGGCGGCGCAAGCGGGACTGGATCTTTCTTCTTATCGGCGTACCTGCATTCATCGCACTGCTGTATCTTATCGCCTTAGCTTTGCACTGAGCCGGAAAGGGCTGCCGCCGATGCCGCAAACGGTATCGCATCGCAGCCATATATTCCGGAACAGTATTTGAACAGTATTTATTTGAAAGGAAAATACAAAAATGAACGCACTGAACCTTATTCAATTCGAAAACTCTTTGGTTTCCGCCGATGCCCCCGCAGCCGGCATGTCTGTCGGCGCAATCATCGGCATCATAATCGGCGCAGTCATCCTGCTGATATTCTTCTTCTCCTTCTTCCCCGTCGGGCTTGCGATTTCGGCAGGAGCATCGGGGGTTCATGTCGGGCTTTTTCAGCTTGTCGGTATGCGTATCCGCAAAGTAAACCCGCATCGCATTGTTGAACCGCTTATCAAGGCAACAAAGGCAGGTCTTGATTTGAATCTGAACAAGATGGAAGCGCACTATCTTGCAGGCGGCAACGTTGACCGCGTTGTGAATGCGCTCATCGCCTCCCAGCGTGCGGGCATCGCACTTGATTTTGAAAAAGCATGCGCAATTGACCTTGCGGGCAGGGATGTTCTGACCGCAGTTCAAATGAGCGTCAGTCCCAAAGTTATCGAAACACCCGTTATCGCCGCAATTGCAAAGGACGGCATTGAGCTCCGCGCAAAGGCAAAAGTCACCGTTCGCGTCAATATCGACCGTCTTGTCGGCGGTGCAGGCGAAGAAACGATCATTGCCCGCGTCGGCGAAGGCATTGTTACCACCATCGGTTCTTCCGTCAGCCACAAGGATGTTCTTGAAAACCCCGACTCCATCTCTCAGACCGTTTTGAACAAGGGTTTGGACAGCGGCACGGCATTTGAAATACTCTCCATCGATATTGCGGATGTTGATGTCGGCGTGAACGTCGGCGCAAAGCTTCAGATCGACCAAGCGGAAGCCGATAAGCGCATTGCACAGGCAAAAGCAGAGGAACGCCGCGCAATGGCGGTTGCACAGGAGCAGGAGAACAAGGCGGAGGTTGCAGGTATGCGCGCCCGCGTTATCGAGGCCGAAGCCCAGGTTCCCCTTGCAATGGCTGAAGCGTTCCGCAGCGGCAATCTCGGCATCATGGATTACTATAAAATGAAGAATCTTGCCGCCGACACCGAAATGCGCGAATCCATCGGAAAAACCACCGCAGGTTCCGCCGACGTTAAATAAACAGTCGAAATGCACCCGTTTCCGCGGCTGCCGTGCAGCAGTCGCGGAAACGGTCGGCAATCGATTTAACGAAAATCAGTTTACGGAATCAAACAAACAGAATCCTAACGTATCGAAAGGAGGCAGCCATGCAGCTGTTGATATTCATTGCGGCAATCGGCTTCTTTGTTCTCAGAATTCTTGCGTCAAGCAAGAAAAAGCAGCCCGAAACCGCCGAAAACGGTGCTGCGAATCGGTTTGCCGAAAACGAATCGGACGAATTCGCCTTCGGAACGGGTTTTGCGCAGGGGAAACCGAAGCCTGCCGCACAGAACCGAACCGAGGGCAGAGCATACAGTGCATCCGACTCCTATTGCGGCACGGCAAACTGCACCGGCGGCAGCATTCACGAAGGTACTCATGAGGGCGAAGTTCGCGCTCCGCGCTCCCCGTACGGAACCGGCGGCGGAAACATGCGCAGCAATGCATCCTCCGGCAAAAAAACCGCAGCAAGCCAAACTGCAAAGAAAACTGCGGCACGGCAGCCCGCCGCCGCAGTCCGACCCGATGACGATCCCGCATATGAGCAAAAACAACCGGTTGAAGGCACAAAAAAAGTGCAGAGCGGAGCGGACAGGCTGCTTAAAGCCATCTCGGCTCAGCCCGCAGTTACCCAGGGCATTATCTGGAATGAGATTCTTTCCGCACCCGCCGCGGCAAGAGATTCGGATTGATACAGCAGGCTTTTAACCGAACGGCAAAGGCTTTTTATTGAACTTCAAACAGGAACAAAACCGCTTCCCTTTTCGGAGGCGGTTTTATTCTTGAAGTAAAATCATTATATTTTTGGAGTAAATCTATATTTTTGATAAGGAGAAAATGACGTTTTGAACAGGAGCAACAATCAGCATTGGTTCAAACTCTTTCGCAGTTTTAAATAAATTCAACCGTATAGTCCGCAAAGCAGCCGAGAAAGTTTCCGATAAGTTTTTTTGCATTCGATTCAACGGTGTCAAAAAAACCTTTCTTCTGAACCTCCTCAAGTCCTTCCGATTCAATTTCCGAAATCAGCGTTTGATATTGCTCAAAATCGATCGGATTCAGCATACTGTTCTGTTCATTGCATACAACGTTGTCCCAAATCAACTGATTGCTCATGATTTTCGCCTGAGGCAAAGCGACATAGATCTTCATGCTTTCATTATCCACCCGAACGGCAATGTCCTCAAGCGAATAGCCCGCTTTAACTATGCCCGTGCAGGTCAATTCAACATGGTTCGTTGAACCCGGAATGGGAATCTTGTCCACAAAATAGCGGGTAAAATCCTTCCCCCGGGTCACGGTGTAATCTCCTTCGCATGTTGCAAGCTCACCGATTTCAAGAATCTTCGCCTCAACTTCATCCACAGTGATGATGGATTTTTCAACTTCACCCGGAAGCTTCAGATCGATGCCGCTGCTGCTTGCGGGAACAACTTCCGCTTTTCCGCCGTTCGAACGATTTCCGGAAAAGTATCCGAATCCGAACGCAATTGCCGTCACCAGCAACACGGCAAAAATCCCACCCAAAACCTTTAAAAATTTCTTCATGCCCGCATCCTCCTCTTACAGCCACGCCGTGATGAATACAATAAGGTAAAGTGCCGCAATAACGCCGACAATACCCAAAAGAATTTTTCCGATGATCTTCATTCTTCTTCGCCTACCTTCGTTTCCGAAATTTTCCGCATTGCCTCGGTTGGCTTCAACCGGCAGATAAGCCCGACCTTGTACGCAAGTTCTCTGTTCTCTGCCGCTTTTTCGACGAGAAGCGAGGCAATAACCCTTTGCTTAACAGTCATTTTAAATCTCCTTTCGGCTGTTGTTTTTTTGTATGACTGAATTATAATGCAGTTCATCCTTCGGAAAAAGGGCAAAAACTGCGGAATAACCCTGCCGTTTTCCCTAAAAAATGCAAAAAACGCCGATTAAATGCATAAATCGACGTTTTCAGGTTTAATCTGCACCTGTGCAGCCCGTGTTATTTTTCCGCTTCGCAATAGTTTTTCTGAAGTTTGATTTCTCCGTCGGCAACCATTTGCTCAAACCAGAATTGAAGCGTTTCAACCGTTACGGATATCTTTTCCAATTCGGCCTGAATACCCGTAAAATCAATCATTTCATCTTCCGAAATTTGTCCGTCCGCCGTTATCTCAATCAGCCGTTCCTGCTTTTTCTGCATTGCGTTGAGCGATGCAAGCATTTCAAGCACAATTCGAGACAGATCCTTGACCTTTATCTCCGGAACATATTGCTGCCCGATGGGACACTCGTGCGCACAGTAATAATTGCACAGATTCGGGTTTCTGTACCCGCGGGACATTTCAAGCACTTCGTCCGAACGCGGCACAAATCCCCCGTTTTCAATTCGTTCAATGCGATCCGCCGAAATCCAGCCCAGCACTTCGCTCGCCTTTTCCCGCGAATAGCCCATGTTTTCACGGCAAATTTGATATTGAGTTTTATTATCCTTGTTCGATGTTCTCCCCATTTTTTCGTTTCTCCCGTTTTTTTCATTCTGCGGATGCTCCTGCGAAACAACTTTGTAAAACAGCGGAGGCTGCAAAATCTTAACCCAAAACCGTGCCTGCCCGTTCCACGTGCCGCATATTCGCTCCGCACACCGAAAAAAATCGTTGCTGCAATTCGGCAATATTATTTTACAATAAATATATCCGAGTTTCAAGTCGAATTGCGGCGGAAAATCTGCCTTTTTCACGACAGAAGAATTGCGGCGGACGATAAGCATTATTCATACCGGACTCAACTTTGTTTAAAAAAACGGTTGACATGTTTAAATTTGAACGCTAAAATATATGTACATTCATATTTCTCATGCATATCTCTGCATATGCAAAATCGGATTTAATGCAGCAAACAGGAGGTCTTGTACATGTTGAATAAAGCATTTATAGAACTTTGCGGAGATGTTAACAGCTTTTCTCCCGGAACCGGTATGATAATGGCGGACAGGCAGATCAAGCGTGCATTGGAGCGTGACGAAATTTCAATCGATGAAATCGGAAACGCGAAAGCTGTCGCACGTTTAAGAAACGGTAAGTGGTTTATGTTGTTCGGCGGATGGGACTACGATGAAAATCATACCGCAATGCTCGGTGCGGCTTTAGGCGATGTTGCGGGTTCCGTATATGAATGGCACAACATAAAACGTAAAATCGAGAAAGACGAATTGATTCAAGCGAATTCTTTTTTCACTGATGATACCGTTATGACCTGCGCCGTTGCGGCGGGACTGAGCGAAGGTTTACGCCTTCTGCCCAAAGACTGGCTGAATTTCCCGAATTCCGAGTCTGCACTTTTTTATGCTGTTCAGAAAAAAATGCAGCAATTCGGAAGACTGTATCCCCATGCAGGCTACGGCGGACATTTTCGCCGATGGATTTCTTCTGAGAATCCGCATCCATACGGCAGCTGGGGCAACGGTTCCGCAATGCGTGCCTCCTATGCCGGATGGGCAGCAAATTCATTGGAAGAAGCCGAAAAACTCGGTGAAATTTCTGCAAAAGTGACGCATGATCACCCTGAAGGCATCAAGGGTGCAGTTGTCGTTGCCGGATGCATATATAAATTGCGCTCCGGAGCGTCCAAAGCAGATGTTCGTGAGTACGCAGGCAAGTACTATGACTTGAATTTTACGCTTGACGAAATACGTCCCGATTATTCCTTCGATGTTTCCTGCATGGGTTCTGTTCCGCAGGCACTGAATGCATTTTTTGAGGGAAACAACTTTGTTGACGTCATTTCGAATGCCATTTCGATCGGAGGTGACAGCGACACAATTGCTGCAATTGCCGGCGGAATTGCCGAAGCAATATACCCGATTCCGCAGTCGCTCCGCAGCGAACTCATCGACAAGCTTGATGATAAGCTCCGCAGAACCATTGCTGATGCCGTTGATTTTTTCATTCTTAAAAATTATTCTGAGTAATGTGTTGTTTGTCAGAACCGCCCGTAAACCGTAAAGTTTTCGCAAAAGATTTAAACGCAGAAAATTTGTTTTGAATTCTGTTCTTTTCGTGATATACTTTACGCAGCAAAAAACAGTTTGCCCGACACTCTTGTCCAAGTTGCGGGCAATCTCATAAATAAGCTTGCGAACGGGCAAAACTGAATGCATACGCTGCCCGGCGCATACCGTCAGACTTATAACAATGAACCCGGAGGTTATTTACAATATGTACGAACCCAAACCCATCGACACAAGCGATGTTGTTCTTCCCGCGGAGCTGCTTGCTCTTACGGAAAAAATTGCCGAAAACGTTCATGAAGTGTGGGCCGCAGGCAGAATTGCCGAAGGCTGGACTTACGGTGAAAAGAAGGACAACGATTTAAAAACAACACCCCTGCTCGTTCCTTATGACGAGCTTGCGGAAAGCGAGAAGGAATATGACAGGAACACCGCACTTGAAACCTTGAAGCTGATTGTCAAAATGGGATACAGAATTGAATTGCGTGACCCGAATCAATGACATTTACGCACATTAAATTTCTTTTCCCGAAGTTCTGTGCCGAATGCCTTTTTCTGCACGGATTTTCGCTGTGATTGCGGTCGCTGTGTTTTCTGCCGTTCCGAGCGGCGGAAGGATTGAAACGGCGATACGCAGTCACAATTTGATATGCTTCAGCCAATAAATAAAATGCAGAGGAGAACTCACTTGAAAGTTTTATTCCGAGACAAACTTAAATCTTATTTTTTTGTTGTTGCTTTAGGTTTGCTTGCAGGATTCTCCGTTGTGTTTTTCATTGAAGTGCCTGACAACAGTTTCTGGTCGTTTTATTATTGGAGTTCGAGCACATTCGGCTTCTGGATGTTTTCGACTTCGTTGATTGTTTTATTCAGCGAGAACAGAAAATGCGCGGCAATCAATGCGGGAATTTACATATTCCTGATGTTCCTTATTACAACCGTACACCAATCCTTCCGACTCTACCGCAGCGGAGCGATGCAGCAGGAGTCATTATCCCAACTGCTACCGAATCATATCGGAGGCTGGCTGCTATACAGCGTTCCGCCCGCTTTTGTATGTGCCGTGTTGGGAATAATCCTATGGTCCGGCAGAAAAAACACGATATGGGGAAAACTGCTCCGTACAATGCCGGCGGTATTTTTGTTTGCGGAAACGGGCATTCTTTTTTACAGTGTTTTTGTTTATCACACAAGATTTTTTTCGGCCTTAAGCGATCTTGTCTGCTTTCTTGCGTATTCGGTTATTTTTTTAAAACAGGCAGGAATCAGCAGGCAATAAGCTTTCGATTAAGCCTGCACAATTGTTTTTCGGAAGCTGCACAAACCTCAAAACAAAAACAGGGCAGCTCCCGAAGGATTGTCCTGTTTGCTGTTTTCATCATTGCTTTGCAAAAAGACCCTTGATATGTATATTTTCTGTTTTCCGTATTGCGCATATTTGTTCGGCGTGGTATAATAATCAGGTCATGCACAGCTAACGGCGCGGCTGCTCACTGCACCCGTCTGTATCATGTTGTGTAAAATTAAAAAATCAGAGGAGAACTCACAATGAAAAAAATTACGGCGATTATTCTTGCTGCACTGATGCTGCTCAGCTTTGCGGCATGCGGCGGAAACAAGAAAGAACCTACTCCCGCGCCCGCCACGGAAGTTCCCGCGACGCCCACCGCGGAACCTACAGCGGAACCCACTGCGGAGCCCACGGAAGAACCCACTGCGGAACCTGCCGACAGTTACAATTACAACCAAGCCACCCGCGAATTTACAACCGACTTCATCAAGCTGACCGCACCCGAAGGCTACATGCTTATGAACATCGGCGGAATCGTTGCTTTTGCCAGCAGCGTGGATGAAAATTCACAGAATGCAGTCATTTACATGAACGCACCCATCGGCGATGACGCCGCAATCAATTTCAGTCAGTCTGTTGAAGAAATTGAAGCTTATTTCAAAGAAGCTTTCGGCGGAACCGTTTCCGACGACAAATGTTATAAACTGACCGTCGGTGATCACCCGGTAATTTATTATAAAACAACCGTTGATGTTGAAGATGTTCGTGCATACGTCATTGCATGCTACATCTACTCCGGCGATATGCTGACAATGTTCACCGCACAGCTGTATGATGCCGAATCTTTCGAGGCTTGGAACTCTGCCATCAATGAAATGACAATCAGCGGCGAACAGCTCGGTTCGGCCGTGACTGCCGAATAATCACAACAGCAGAATTTTACAAATTTCATAAAAAAGACCGCCGAAGCTCTCGGCGGTCGCTTTTTTCGTTTTTGAGTTTTTCATGTGAATCCGATTAAAGCCGAACAGATTTTTGTTTCAATCCGCATTGCTTTTCCGCTCCGATGCGTGCATTTTTCAAAGTCCGATTCGGCGCATAAACCCGTCATACGTTTCCACGCGGTCGATATCGGTTTCTGCAACGGATTTCATGCTGTGCAGTCTGTTTGGAATCAGCCGCAAATTCGACACCGCACGCACGATCCACGCCAGCGGCAGCAGCCAATGCCGGCCCTGAAGGAAGGTATAGCGCGATTCGATTTGCCCCGCAGGCGGAAAAAGCATATTGCGTATCAATTTGCCCTTTGCAGTCTTCTTCGATTTCGAATTGCGCAGCTCTATCACTGCATGGTCACGGGAATGGCCGAACAGATCCGAATCCAGAGTATAGCAGAGAAGCTTTTTGATCGCCGCTTCGTCCGGCGGCGGAAGCGAGCAGCCGCATTCCGTGCCGAACCATGCGCTGCATGCATTCATCAGCGTATGAAAAAACTCGGTCAGCTGCAAAGCTGCCATCTCCCGCTCAATGTTTTCCATATTCAGCCGTGCGCTCTCATTCTTCATATACAGGGCAATATCCAAATACATCCGCAGCCCCGCTCCGCCGCCGTACAGATGCTTTGCAAGATGGCACACCGTATAAATAAAATGAAAATCCGAAGCAGGTCTGTACCGCAGCCCGTCATCCGGTTCCGCATACCGCCATGCGGCATCGAAATATGCTTTTAAATCGGCTCTGTTATCCAGATTGCCGTCCATTAAATTCGTGTGGATTTCATAATATTCCGCACCTTTAATGTAGGAATAAGTCGGCTCCCAGTTTTGTTTCACCGAATAGCCCAGCGAAAGCATCAGCTCGTGTACCTTTTGCCTGTCTTCCCGATGAATAAGCAGGTCAATATCCCCAAACGTGCGCAGCTCCGGAACGGGATAAAGCTTTCGGAGATAATAGCCTTTAACAGGCATATGTGCAATACCCCGAATCGTAAATTCTTTTGATAAAGTTTCAAAGTCTACGCGGCGGTTCAGGTTGCCGACAATCGCACCGTACAAAAAACCGTCCAGTCGGCGGCAAACTTCCGAATCCTTCGAGAGCCTCCAACGCTTGTTTTCATACGCCAACACAGGCAGCATGTTCTGCTGTGCCGCCGCCCGCTGCAATTCCGCCATGTTCCACGGTTCTTCCGTTTTCGGCGCAGTATCCTGCACAAAACTGCGCAGCAGTGCCGTGAATTGTTTTTCAATCATTTGCCGATATCCTCAACCCTTATTCGATGTTATAAACACGAAATCTGCGGATTTTCTCAAAGCTTTTTGAAGCGTTCAATTATTTCATCCGCGATTTCGTCCGGCGTTCTTCCGACGGTGTTTATGTGCTCGGCACGCATATCCCCGCATTGCACATCAAGGCATGTTTGGATATTATTCATGCACCAGCACTCCTCATCCTCTCCGCGCTTAATTATCCTGTCGTGAATTGTCTGCCGATCGCCGTCAAGAATAACATACCCGACCGAAATGCCGCCGTCCGTCAGCCGCTGAATAATTTCCGTATACGAAACATCAAGCACAAGCGTCATCGGCACAATAATGTCTCCATCGTATTTGCTGCTTATATCCTTCAGCAGTTTGCAGTTCAGCTCCCTCCAAAGCGGGTACCCCTCAAAAATAATGCTGTGTTTGCATTCCTCGGGATAATTGTCCCTGACAGCATTGCCCACCTCTTCCGCATCAAATATGTGCGCTTTCGGCAGCTTCGCCCTGAGCTGCTCCGCAACAGTCGATTTTCCGACGCCGTATGCACCGTTTATCCAGTAAATCATTGCTTTCCTCTTTCCTTAATGCTGCATGTATGCTCTGACATGCAATAATGCAGTTTGCTTAATTCAGTCCCGCAGCAGCGGCTTCCCGTGACAAGAGGACAACCGTCTCGATATGCCTTGGGACAATAGCGTGAATGAAAATGCCGTTATCAACGCTGTTGTCTCGACCCACCTCGTAAAGAATATGCCGTTGAACAACGCATAGCTATAGGTTTCTGCAACAAGAAAATCATTCATTTGATTGTTCACTAAGAAAACTCACAATCATAGTAATCAGTGAATTAAATGTCTCTTCGGCTTTTTTTGCGAATTGTTGGGCGGAAACGGACATTCGACTTTCACCCATTGGAAATGATATAAATTTCCCGTAATAGTCAACAAACAGATTGTAAAGATTCACTATCTGTTTTGCTTTTGAAGCATTTTCTACATTGGAAAACTGATTGAACTCATAAAACAAATAGGTTCTTTGCATACTATCTTGCAAGTTTTTTGACTCTTCATTAATCCTTTGTACATCACCTTTCCTTACAGCTTCTCTATAAGTAATCATATTTTGATATACGTTATAAAGTAATTCAAAAAAACCATTTGTTTTTATCGTTGTTTTTTTTGGCACTGAGACCAAAAGGCTCTCGATTTTATCTATTGATGCGTCAAAATACTCCGAATTTGCGGATACGCCTTGATAATACTCTATATCGTCGACAAATGGAAGGTTTGAGGGAAAAACAAATCCTCGTCCAAGAACAGGAACAATGTTTTTCCTGCTTTTTAGCGCATGTTCTATCTCTAACCTAACCCAATCTTTTGGATCTGAGCACCTATCCAACGCTTTTTCTGAAAGAACCAACAAAAAATCCTGACACTCTTCAATCACACTAAACAATTGCGTGTTAAACTTTCCACTGCGCAAAGATTCAACATCTAAAAAAACAGAGTAACCATCTTCTTTTAATCTGTATGCTAATAATTGCGCAAGGTTTTCTCCGGTAGCTCTGCGATAACTAACGAATACTTGATATTTCATAATATACCTCCATTATAATTTGTAATCATCACCTTGAAATTCAGGATACTCCGCCGCACTTTTCATATGCTGTCCTTCAAAGGCTTTTCCATCTTCATCGTAGGCTTTACCCCGGTCGATAATATCCTGCTGCTGTTTTTCGGTCCAATCTCGTGTACCTTCGCCCTCTAATACACGCTGCTGTTCCTTTTCCCAAGCAAGTCTGATTGCTTTACTCGCATCAGCTGTTCTTCTCGACATAGGATCACTCTCCTATCCCGAGCAAGTCATAAAGATCCTTCAGGAATGAATAAAAATCTTCATATGCTTCATCTTCTTCAATCCGTCCGCCTTCAAGATTGTAAATTGAGATTTTTTCCCCATCTCTCTCCCAGAGAATAGGATCACCTGTGGACAACGCGCCGATTACAATATACTTGTCATCAGGACAGTCAGCACTATTAACATCTATTATCGGCTTATGTTCAATACCATAAAACTGTACGCCAGCGGGCAAAAAACACTCGCCGCCATCAGAAAACGTTAACCACTCTATATTGCGTTGGGAGTTTTACGTTGTTTTCTTCCTCAAACCGGGTAATCTGTTCCTCGGTAACGCCATCGAAAAACGACATTTTCCCCTGTTCACTAATTGTATCAACTATATTTTTCAGTTCGCCCGAAATCACAGATAATAAACCTCCGTTACAGTACGAAACTGCACTCCACGCTGAGATTTCACACGGTAGCCGACAGAAATGATAACATCAAGATTATAGTAATCCACCTGATAGGTCTTACCGTCAGCGGCAGTTGTTGCAAAATTTGCAACAACTGCTGCTTGCTTCAATTCGCCCTCAGCGAAAATGTTCTTGATATGTCTGGAAATGGTAGACTTGTCTCTCTGAAACAGCTCCGCCATCTGGTCAATGGACAGCCAAACGGTATCTCCATCGAAGGCCGTTTCAATCTTTGTCAAGCCATCCTCTGTGGTATAAATCATCATTTTGGAATTGTTATGCTCATTCTCCCAGCGATCTATTGTCACTTCACCTCGTTTTCTGCCATTGCAGGAGATTTTGCTCCTGCAATGGCGGTTTGGACACCTATTTCATGACAATTATATCATGCCGCTTTCACGGGTTCAATATCGTTTTCGTGAATATTCTTATCGGCAGCATCTTTTTCAGACACGGCTTCCTCTATGACGAGATCGGGCAGCGCGTCAAGATTCATAACCACGGCATACTTTTCAATCAAATTTGCCAGCAAAGCGGCGAAACCGCTCCATTCATCTACCATAGGCAGTCTCCCTCTCTTTCTCTGTTCTGTGTGTATATGCCGCCAGCACTTCCTTCGGAATACGATCCAGTACGGCGA
>OIZQ01000785.1_pt1 | contig 14943 bp, 10 predicted proteins | sample 1588491 | NCBI WGS metagenome assembly OIZQ01 (sample SAMN03283262) | human gut metagenome | biome: human-associated habitat; material: feces | host: Homo sapiens | place: USA | collected 2013
TGAGCGGACGCCAGAAGGGAAAAGGCGCAAGCAGATGGCGCAGGTGAATCTGGAAATAGTATTAGCGGATGCCAGACCAGAGCGCGTCATTTTCCGCTTGAAACGCTTCCCTCAGCGCATTTTCATCTTCAGTAGATACATCCTGCTCAAAAATCAGGATGCCGTCCATATCCGGGTCATGTTCCCAGACCTGCAGGGTCAGCACATCATTGTAGTGCCGGACGGTATAACCATCCGCGTCGAACGTCCAGTCCTCCTTCTCTTCGCCAACCGCCCAGCGCAGCAGCACCGCCTTCGTCCCATCAAAACGGTACAGCGTTTCTCTGTGAATGCCGCCCGCCAAGCCGCCGTTCACAGAACTCCTTACAATTTTGTGTTCTGCATCAAGGTCGTAATTCGTGAACGTCAGCGGACAGAGAACATACTGTTCGCCATCAAAAATGAAAAACTGGTAGACGAAATTGCTCGCGCCGCGCTGTGTCAGTATCACCACATCGTTGATGCCGTCGAAGTTGACATCCGCATAGGAAAGGCACGGGTCTTTCTCGCCGGACACGAAGCAGAGTTCCTGCCCGTTGTCCGCAATCAGGCGGTGGATGTATTCGTTCTCCGTCGTCTGCCCGATAATTTCCGCGCGGACAGGGGCGATGGTCATCAGGAGAAGCAAGGCAAGCAGGCAGAAACGGGAAATACAGTTCTTCATAAAGAATACTCCTTTCGCATTGGTATGCTAATGAAAGAACGAATACGGGGCGGCAATTCATCCGCAGAAAAAAAGGAAATTTCTTCATCGTCTGAAATGGAAATGCTTGCAAATTACTGATGTTTGCGTTATAATGAAAATGGTAATTTATGATTCATACTATTTCCAGATAAGAATGCGCCAAGATGCGCGGCGAATTTTTCATTCTGGCTAACGTGAATGGAACGCAGCGTAGCAGCGCTACGCTAAGTGGAATGAGCGGACGCCAGAAGGGAAAAGGCGCAAGCAGATGGCGCAGATGAATCTGGAAATAGTATCAAGGTTTCTTGCTGGGGAAGCGGGGAAAGGGGTGTTTGCCACGGCGCACGAAGGAGCAGCGCAGTACTGCCGCAAAGTGGACAAGCGTGAAATTCCGGTCTGTCCGATTTTAGGGGTCAATATTGCTGTCATCAACATGAATTGGCTGCTGAAATATTTGGCGCAGAATATTCATCAATTGCAGGGAGATTACATCTGCGTATCGAATGTACATACAACCGTCGTCAGTTACGAGGATGCGGACTACCGTGCCGTGCAGAACGGCGGTCTGATGGCGATTCCGGATGGCAATCCGCTGGCGCAGGAAGCGCGGCGGCGCGGGTATCCGCAGATTCAGCGGACAACCGGGCCTGACCTGATGATGGAGGTCTTTCGGCAGTCGGCGGCACACGGCTGGCGGCATTATTTCTACGGCAGCACGCAGGAAGTGCAGAAGAAAATGATTGCGCGCCTGCAGCAGGAGTATCCGGGGCTGGTAATTGCGGGCACAGACGTGCCGCCCTTCCGCGAACTGACACCGGAGGAAGATGCGCTTGCCGTGGCGCGCATCAATCAGGCGCAGCCGGATTTTGTGTGGGTCGGGCTGGGAGCGCCGAAGCAGGAGCGCTGGATGGCGGCGCACCAAGGGCGTGTGCATGGGCTGATGATTGGCGTCGGCGCGGGCTTTGATTTCTTTTCGGGCAACGTCAAGCGCGCCCCGTTATGGATGCAGAAGCACAGCCTGGAATGGCTCTATCGCCTGATGCAAGACCCGAAGCGGCTATTCCAGCGCTACTGGAGCACGAATCTGAAATTCATCTGGAACGCGACCATCAGGAGAAAGTAAATGCAGCAAGCGACAAAACAGCCCGCTGTACTGCTGGTACACGACTATTATCAGATTCCCGGCGGCGAGGATGTCGTTGTGGCGAACGAGAAGCACCTGCTGGAAACGCACGGTCACGCTGCGGCGCTGTATGCGCGGCGGAACGAGGAAATTTCGCGCATGGGAGCGCCGGAGAAAATCCGCAGTGCGCTGGGGATGTTTTTCAGCATCCGTACATACCGCGAGGTTCGGCGGAGCATCCGCGAAAACCGGATTTCGCTGGTGCATGTGCACAACACGCTGCCGCTGATTGGCCCGGCAGTGTATTACGCGGCATTCCGCGAGGGCGTTCCCGTGGTGCAGACGGTGCACAACTTCCGTCTGCTCTGCCCGAACGCGCTTTTCTACCGCGACGGCCATATCTGCGAGGACTGCACGGAAAAGGGGCTGCACTGCGCGGTGAAGCACCGCTGCTACCGCGGCAGCCGCCTGCAGACGGTGCTCTGCGTGCTCAGCACACGTTTGCACCGCGCCCTCAAAACGTACAGCCGCCTGCATTACATCACCCTGACGGACTTCAACCGGCAGAAGCTGCTGGCGCTTAAGCAGATTCTGCCGGAAAACGTGTCCGTAAAGCCGAACTTTGTGGAACCGCCGGAGACGATTGTGCCATACGCGGCGCGCGAAAATCAGGTGGTGTACATCGGGCGGCTGGATGCGCTCAAGGGCATTCGGCTGCTGCTGGAAGCGTGGGCGCGCTACGAGCGTTCAGGCGGGGGCATGAAGCTGATCATCTGCGGTACAGGGCCGGAGGAAACATGGTGCCGCGAATATCTGACGCGGGAAAAGCTGAAGCAGGTGGAACTGCGCGGCTTTGTGCCAAATTCGGCGGCACGGGCGCTGATGGGGCAGTCCAAGGCGCTGATTCTGCCGACACAGTGGTATGAAGGCTTCCCGATGACGATTGTGGAAGCCTTCAGCGTCGCCACGCCGGTGATTTGCTCGGATTTAGGCAACGCGGGTTCCCTGATTTCGGACGGCGTGACGGGCTTCAAGTTTCCGGCGGACTCGGCGGAGCAGCTGGCGCAGACGCTCAATCGGCTGCAGCACGCGGAATCCGTCAGCGAAGGCGCGCTGAAAACGTATCAGGAGAATTTCACGGCGGAAGCAAATTATCGTCAGCTGATGGCGATTTACAGCAAGGCGATGCAGAAAAGCGGCGAAAGGAGCAAACCACCATGCGGCTGATTGTGGCGGATGTACGGAGCACCAGCACGGACGGCATTGCCGCTGGGCATTATTTCACCGTCGCGCAGAATTATCTTGACCTGTTCGGCGCGGAGATGGATGTGCGCATTGCGGGCGGCCCGGTGTACGGCGACCGCTTCGGGGACAAGCTGATTCGTCTGCCGCATGATTACATCGTGGGCAGTTCGGCGGTGCGCAACAAACGCGCCGTGTTCCAGAACGTGCGCGCGCTGCTGCGGGAAGCGCAGGATGACGTGATTGTCCTCCAGTGCAGCGCCGTCGCAACAGCGTATCTGGGGCTTGCGCTGTTCAAGAAGAAAGAAACGAAGATCTACGCCATCCAGTACAGCACCGACGGCGTAAATTCAGCCTTGAAACGTGGCTTATATGCGCTGTGCAGGCGGAAAATCAGCGGCGTTATCTGCCCCAATGCAGCCATTGGCACGGCGTACGGGCGGCCGATGTGCGTCGTATCCGATTACATCAGCACAGGAACGATGCAGCCGCCTGTGCCGTATGCGCAGCAGCGCTATGATTTCGGCATGGTCGGGCTGATTACGTCGGACAAAGGCGTCGTTGAGGCGGCAAAGCAGCTGCGGAACACGCCGTATCGGGTGCTGATTGCGGGTCGGGTGCAGGAAGCGCCGCTGGAGGCGGAGCTGCGGGCAGTCTGCGCGGGGGCGAAGAACATCGAGCTGCGGCTGGAATACCTGTCCGAAGCGGCGTATGACGAGGCGATTCGCCAATGCCGCTACTGCATCCTAAACTATTCGGAGAATTACTCCCTGCACAGCAGCGGCGTTGTATTCGATATTCTCTTCCGGGGCGTGCCGATTGTGGGCAGCCGCTGCGGGACGCTGCAAATGGTGGAAGCAAACGAATTGGGCAAAACGGTATCCAGCATGGCGGATTTTGCGCCGGAAAGGCTGCTGGATGAAGCCGTGCATGACCGCTATGTGCGCAACATTGCGCGCTACTGCCAATCTCAGGCGCAGGAGCGGGAAAAGCTGCGGGATTTTCTGACGCGGGGCGCAGCGGAATAACCATGCCGCACAGCGCAAAGTGAAAGGAGGGGCTGAAGCGTGAAGGTCATGTGGATGGGGAATATTATCCTCCCTGCCATTGCGGAAAAAGAATCGCTTCCCCCGGTGTATATCGTGGGCTGGCTGGTCGGGCTGTCGCGGCGGCTGACGCAGCTGCCGGATGTGGCGCTGACGTATGTGTTTGACGCGCCGAAAGCGCTGACGGGCGAAGTGGACGGCTACCGCTATTACGGGCTGGTCAACCCCACACGCCCTACGCAGCGGTGCGGGGAAGCCTACACCCGGCAGCTGGAGGATATTCTGCGCAAAGAGCAGCCGGATGTCATTCACCTCTGGGGCACGGAAAATCAGCACACGCTGGCCATGGTTGACGCGGCAGAACACCTGGGGATGCGCGAGCGGATTGTAATTTCCATTCAGGGGCTTCTGTCCATATACGCGGAGCATTATCGCGCTTATCTGCCGGAACACGTCTGCCACGGGCACACGCTGAAGGATTTGGTGAAGGGCAATATCGTCCGGCAGGAAGCAATCTACCGCCGCGTCGGGCAGTATGAACAGGAAGCCCTGCGCAGGGTGCAGCACGTTATCGGGCGCACCGACTGGGATGCTGCCTGCATGGCGGAGTTTGCCCCGCAGGCGGCCTATCATTTCAACAACGAAACGCTGCGAGACGAGTTCTACACCGGCGAATGGTCGCTGGACAGCTGCGAGCCGCACAGCCTCTTCTGCAGTCAGGCGCATGTGCCGCTCAAGGGGCTGCATCTGCTATTGCAGGCGCTGGCGATTGTCCGCAAGCGCTATCCCGATGTCACGCTCTATGTGGGGCGCAAGGACTATGGGCGCATTCCGCTGCCTGCGCGCAATGCCTATGAACGGTACATCCACCGTCTGCTGCGCGAAAACGACCTCTACGACCATGTTGTTTTTACCGGAAGCCTGAATGCACAGCAAATGAAGGAGCGGTATCTAAAAAGTCAGGTGTTTGTGCTGCCGTCGAGCATTGAAAACTCCCCCAATTCGCTGGGCGAGGCGATGCTGCTTGGCGTACCGTGCATTGCGTCGGATGTCGGCGGCGTGCGCTGTCTGATGACGCACGGCGTGGAAGGGCTGATTTATCCGGCAGACGACCCGCATTTGCTGGCATATGATATCTGCGAGATGTTCGCGCATCCGGAAAAAGCGGCGCAGATGGCGCGCGCCGGGCGGGAACACGCTGGAAAAACGCATGATGCGCAGAAGAATCTGGAGATACTGCATCAGATTTATACGGAGATTGCACGATGAAAATCCGAATCACAAAGAACCATGTGGATGCACTCTGTGTGCTGATTGGCGTGCTGGGCATGGGTTCGCTGTATTTTCAGGTGTTGCGGATGCCGCTGATGGCAGCCATGCTGATTGCGTCGATTCTGCTGCTGACGCGGGCGCATCATCCGAAAATCAGCGCCCAGAACATACGCCTGACGCTGCTGCTGACGGCGGCGCTGCTGCTGACGAGCTTCGTCAACCCGCAGAACGGCATCCACATCAACGATATTGTCATTTGGCTTTGCAACATCGGCTATGTGCTGGTTCTGCAAAGCTGCATCGGGTATCGGACGTATATGCGGCTGTATACCAAAATCATGCTGGCAGAGGCGGCCATCAGCCTGATTTCCTTCGTCATCGGCGATTTGCTGTCGCTGCCGCTGCCACTGCTGCACTACGAAGTTTCCAGCGTCAACGGATTTTATCTGACGCCTTATTTTACCTTAGGCTGGCTGAACATCCCGGTTTTCCACCGCAACGCGGGTATGTTCAACGAGCCGGGCAGCCACCAGATTTTCCTGAACTTCGCGCTGCTGTTCCTGATGAGCGACGAAACGCGCATGGGCATGAGCAAGAAGAAATACCGCTGGGCAATTGCGCTGCTGATCGTCACCATCCTCAGCACGCTGTCCACAACAGGCTTCATTTGTCTGGGCGTTGTGCTGCTGACGGTGGCATTCCGCAAAAAGGGCGGGAAAATGGCGCGCAGCATCAAGATGGCGGCGTTCGTTGGGCTGATTTTGCTGTTTGTCATCGAGTCCGTCACGGGCGTGGTGGAACGCAAGATTGTCGGACGAAATTCCGGCGGTTCATTCTACACGCGGTGGAACGACACCTTCAGCGGCTTTGAAATCGGGCTGGAATCCCCCATTGCGGGACAGGGCGTTTTCTCGGAGCGGAAGGCGGAAATCCTGCTGGAACACAGGGTGCAGAACATTTCCAATGGCTTTGCCGCCTTCGTCATGGATACAGGCCTGATTCTCCCGGCAGTTTGGCTGTGGCTGACGTACCGCGGTATCCGCACCAAATTTGCCAAGGCGCGGCTGCTGTATGTGCTGGGCGTTTTCCTGCTGTATTTCCTGTGCATCAACACGGAGGGCGTTTTCCTGAACATACTGTTTCTGGGACTGCTGGGCAAGTGGCAGCCGGACGCGGAGGACACGCCTGATCAGCAGGCAAATGCGCGCAGCCAGAAGAAGCGCAGGTGGCGATGCACTGTGCCGCCGGAAAAACTGCGCCTGACGTTTAACCCGCAGCCGGAGGACGCGGCGCAGGAGCAGACAGGCGAAACAGGCGGAGAGGAATCATGAACACAGCATCAAGGAGCGAAAACACAGCACGCAACATCGGTGTAGGCGCAGTACGGCAGGTGGTTACGCTGCTGTTGGCTTTTGCCGTGCGAACGGTGTTTGTGCGCCGGCTGGGCGCGGATTATACGGGTGTCAACGGGCTGTACAGCAACATTCTGGCCATGCTGTCACTGGCGGAACTGGGCGTGGGCAACGTGCTGGTGTACAGCTTGTACGCACCGCTGCACCGGGGCGACACGGGCGAAATCCAGCACCTGCTGGGCTATTATCGTCGCATTTACCGCCTGATTGCGCTGGCGGTAGCGCTGCTGGGCGCGGCAGTAATCCCCTTCCTGCCGCTCATCATCAGCAGTGAGCTGCCGATGGCACAGCTAATCGTCTACTATGTGCTGTACCTGGCGAACTCCGTGGCATCCTATCTGGTCATCTACAAAACAACGCTGATTCAGGCTGACCAGAAGGCATATTTGCAAAACATGGTTTCCGCCGCGGCGCTGGTATTGCAGTATGCGGCGCAGATGGCGTGCCTGCTGATTTGGGGCAGCTATCTGGGCTATTTGCTGATTCAGATTGCCTGCACCCTCCTGCAGAACGCGGTGCTGAGCCATTTAGCGGATAAGATGTACCCCTTCCTGCGGAAAAAGCAGAAATGTGCGCTGATGCACCGCAAGCAGGAGCTGAACGACAACATCCGCTCCATGTTCCTCTACAAGCTGGCGACAATACTCATCAACAACACGGACAACATCCTGATTTCCGTCATGCTGGGCACGGTGTTCGTCGGCTACTACTCCAACTACGCGTCGCTGACGACGTATGTGACGACGTTCGTTTCCATCGTGATTACCGGCATTTCCGCCAGCTTGGGAAATCTGAATGCCGAGAAGAATTCGGAAAAGTCATACGCCATGTTCCGCAACCTGATTGTCCTCTTCGGGGCGATTACGGGCTTCTGCGTCGCCGCGTACGGCGCGGTTGTGCAGGACTTCATCCCCATCTGGGTGGGCGAAGAATACCTGATGGACACAGGGACGGTGGCGGCGGTGCTGTTCACATTCTACCTGAGCACCATCGTCGCGCCCGTGTGGATGTACCGCGAAACGCTGGGGCTTTTTCGGCAAATGAAGTATGTTATGTTTATGACGGCGCTGGTCAACATCCTGCTGTCCATCCTGCTGGGGCATTTCTTCGGCGTGGCGGGCATCATCGGCGCAACCGGGCTGGCACGGCTCTTCACCATCTTCTGGTATGAGCCGAAAGTGCTGTTCCATCGCACCTTCAGGCGCAGTGCTGCCCCGTATTTCAAGGCGCAGGGCGGCCTGCTGCTGCTCAACGGCGCGGTGATGGCGCTGTCGCTGCTGCTGTGCGCGCGGATGGGGCATACGCTGATGTGGATTATCCTCAAGGGCATCACCTGCGCGGCGGTGACGGCGCTCCTGTACACGCTGGCGCTGGGGCGGACGGCAGAATATCGCTGGATGCTTGAAAAAGGGCGGAGTTTCTTGCGCAAATGGAGGAAGAAGGCATGATCGATCAGGAAATGCAGCACTGCCGTAAAATTGTGCGTTTTGACCCTACCATCTCAACAGCGAATCAGGGAGATTTCATCATCCGCAACGCCTGCGAGCATGTGCTGCACGACTGCTTTCCTGTGCAGCTGTCCGTCGCCGTGCCGGTTCGGGACAGGCTGTCGAAGGTATCGATGAAGCACGTCGGCAGTGCGGATTTCGCATTTGTCTGCGGGACGAATCTGCTTTCCTCGGACATGCGCCGCCAAAGGATGTGGAATATCCGCCTGCGGGACGCGGTGATGATGCGCTGCGGCGATTTGCACAAGCGGGAGCTGCTGAATTTCCGCCTGATTCGTGAGAAATTTCAGCGCACGCATGTCATTTTGCTGGGCGCGGGGTGGTATCAATACCAGGACGAGCCGACAGGATACACGAAGCGGATTCTAAAAGCGCTGCTGGATGGGCAGTACCTGCACGCGGTGCGCGACGAATACACGCGCCAGCGCCTGCTGAAGCTGGGCATCACGAACGTGCTGAATACGGCGTGCCCGACAATGTGGGGGCTGACAGCCGACAAATGCGCGCAGATTCCGACGCACAAGGCGGAGCGCGTCGTGACAACGCTGACGGACTACCGCAGCAGCACGGAGCAGGATGCGCAGATGCTGACCATGCTGCAAAAGCACTACCGCGAGGTGTATGTGTGGCTGCAAGCAGTTGAGGACTACGCCTGCCTGCGCCAAATGGATGCGCGCGTGACGCAGAATTTGCACCTGATTCAGCCGAATCTGCGAGATTACACAGCGCTTTTGGCATCAGGCGGGATTGACTACGTTGGCACGCGGCTGCACGGCGGCATCCACGCAATGAACATGGGCTGCCGAAGCCTGATTCTGGCGGTAGACAACCGCGCAAGTGAAATCGCGAAGGACACGAATCTGCCTGTCCTGCCCCGCGGCGGGAATTTGGATGTGCTGGAGGAGCGAATCTGCTCCGCATGGGAGACGCAAATTGATTTGCCGACCACGGCAATTCGGCAATGGAAAAATCAGTTCCGCGAGACAGATGCAGAGAAAGTGCCTTGATTTTCGTATAAAATGCGGCTTTCTGCGCGGTAAGTATTGACAGCCGACTTGTAATTTGTTACAATATAGCTGGAATTGGGAAAGAGATTGCTATATCCACCGGGAGCACTGCGGCTCGCCGCGAAAAGAAAGATGGAAAGCAGCAATCGCTTGCCATTGGCACAGCCATACGTCGTGCCGGAAGATTGCACGGAACAAGGAGTGAGGACGATGAAGGACAAAAAGTGGATGCGAAAGGCATTGTCTTTCCTGCTGGCGGTATTCATGGTGACGGGCAGCATGGGAACAGTGCTGACGGCGGCTGCAGAAGAGCCGGAAACTCCGCCGACGGAAACGGTTGAGGTCGTGCCGACGGAAGCACCGGAAGCGACGGATGTTCCTGAGGTAACGGAAATCCCCGAAGTGACGGATGTTCCTGAAACAACGGATGTTCCCGAAGCGACGGATGTTCCCGAAGCAACGGATGTTCCCGAAGCGACGGATGTTCCTGAAGCAACGGAAATCCCCGAAGCGACGGATGCTCCCGAAGCAACGGAAATCCCCGAAGCGACGGATGCTCCCGAAGCAACGGAAACGCCCGAAGCGACGGATGCTCCCGAAGCAACGGAAACGCCCGAAATCGTGGACGAAGTAGCCGTAGATTACAGCCGCTCCGTGCTGGATAACGAGTTCTTTGACTCCGGCTTTGCCGCGACGTTCAGCAGCGCACAGCTGTACCTGAATCCGACGGGTGATGAGTTGGTTGGTCAGGTAACTGGCGTAGTGTATGTGACGCATCGTCCGCAGAAGGGTCAGCTGAATGAACGGATTTCCGTCTGCGTGTATGACCAGACGGCTGGCGTTGCATATGGCTATCTGGCGGCGGATGCAGTGCATCCCGTGCCGGAAGAGGGCATTGAGAATCAACGTCACACCGGTGTTTTCGCGAGCGGCGTGGAAATGCCCAGTGCCCTGCTGGTGCTTGCGGCTGCGACGGAAGAACCCGTGCCGACCCCTGCACCCACGCCCATGCCGACGGAAGAGCCCGTTGTTGAGCCGACCGAAGAGCCTACTGTTGAGCCGACCGAGGAACCCGTTGTTGAGCCGACCGAGGAACCCGCTATTGAGCCGACCGAAGAGCCCGCTGTCGTGCCGACCGAAGAGCCCGCTGTCGTGCCGACCGAAGAGCCCGCGGTTGAGCCGACCGAAGAGCCCGCGGTTGAGCCGACCGAAGAGCCCGCGGTTGAGCCGACCGAGGAACCCGTTGTTGAGCCGACCGAAGAGCCCGCGTCGACCCCCGCGCCTACGGACGTGCCGGATGACCTCGAAAACATCGACCGCGCGGATGTGATTATTCCGGGCAAACCGACGTTCGAAATGGACAAGGCGACGGCGGAGCTGGGCGAGAATATCACCTTCACCATCCACACGAAGAACGCCACCAAGATTTTGATGTACATTGACGGCAGCGTCAACCGCTACATCTACGACGTGCCCACCGACACGTCGACGCTTACCATGTCCTTCTCCTCGATGGGGAGCAACGGGGGCAAGCGCACCATCGCGTTCCAAGCCTACAACGGCAATACGCCCGGCGAAAAGTCCGCTGAACAGACGATTACGCTGACGAAGCCGTCTGTCAAGCCACAGGTGACGGTGAAGAATATCGACAAGACGACCGTGGGTCTGGGCGAGAACATCACCTTCACCCTGAGCATCAAGAACGCCACGAAGGTGCTGATGTACATCGACGGCAGCGTCAACCGCCGCTTCGAGAATATCACCCCCGATATGACGGAATACACCTTCACCATGTCGTTCTCCTCGCTGGGGAACAACGGGGGCAAGCGCGCCATTGCGTTCCAAGCCTATAACGGCACGACGGCAGGTGAAAAGACCTCCGAACGTGTTGTGACTGTCGCAAACGAAAGCCCGAACAAGCCGACCGTGACCAGCTGGAGTTTGAACAAATCCACGGTTGATTTAAACGAAACCATCACCTTCACCATCAACACCAAGAACGCAACGAAGATGCGTGTCTACATTGATGGCAAGCTGAACCGCTACATCTACGACGTGAAGGACGGCGCGACGACATTCCAGATGTCCTTCTCGACGCTCGGTTCAAACGGCGGCGTGCGCACGGTGGCATTCCAGCCCTACAATGGCAACACGCCCGGCGCTATGTCCGACACCAAGACGATTACCATCAGCGTGGCGAACAAGCCGCGGGTTGAGCTGCTGAAAATCAGCAATCCGAACGCGACGCTGGGCGAAAATATCACCTTCACCCTGCGCATCAAGAACGCCACGAAGGTGCTGATGTACATCGACGGCAGCGTCAACCGCCGCTTCGAGAACATCACCCCTGATATGACGGAATACACCTTCACCATGGCGTTCTCTTCGCTGGGGAACAACGGGGGCAAGCGTACCATTGCGTTCCAAGCCTACAACGGCGCAGTCGGCGGCGACAAGACCACCGCAACCACCATTTCCCTGACGAGCGGTTCGTCTGCTGCCCCCGTGATTGCGAATGTCAAGATTGACAAGACGACCGCGGTGCTGGGCGAGCAGATTAAATTCACTGTTTATCTGGACAACGCGACGAAGCTGCTGATGTATGTCGACGGGCAGGTGAACCGCCGCTTTGAGGACGTAACGACCAGCATGTCGAAGTACGAGTTCACGATGTCGTTCTCGTCGCTGGGGAATAATGGCGGCGTCCGTACGATTCAGTTCCAGCCTTACAATGGCACGACCGCGGGCGAAAAGTTTAAGGCGTACACGATTACACTGACGACGACCGTGGTCAACAAGCCGGAAGTCGTCAACTTCACCATGAATCCCAGCCGCGTGAAGCTGAATGTGCCGATGACGTTCACGGTCAACACCAAGAACGCAACGAAGGTCGTCCTGTATGTGGACGGCAAGGCAAATACCAGCTACCCGACGACTGGCGATGTGACGGTTATCGAGCGCGCCTTCGCTTCGCTGGGCAGCGGCAACGGTGTCCGCACGCTTCAGTTCAAGCCCTACTACGGAACGACCGCTGGCGAGCTTTCCCCGGCGCAGTCCCTGACGCTGTATGTGACCGACGATCCGCTGACCGTGACCGTTCCTGCCGCGAAGCAGGGCGACGACCTGACGGTGACGTGGACGGCTGCTGGCGGCGCAGCGAAGTATCAGCTGCTGCTGACCACGCCGGATGGCACGGCTGCACTGCTGGGCGAAACGGCGGCGCTGAACTACACGGTGCCGGGTCTGAAGCTGCTGCAGCCGGGCGACTACACCATCACGATTAAGGCGCTGTCCGGCAATACGGAGTTGGAATCTGTCAACAAGGCATTCACCGTGACAGGCGACTTCGTGTTCGCGGTTCGTGACGACTCGACGGGCATTGTGGTCGTCAAGTACAACGGCACGGCATCGACGCTGACCGTTCCGAACACGGTGGCGGGTCTGCCGGTGGTGGAAATCGGCGCGCAGGCGTTTGAGGGCAACACGAAGCTCAAGAGCGTAACCCTGCCCGCGACGATTGAAATCATTGGCCGCCGCGCGTTCGCGGAATGCAAGAACCTGCTGGAAGTCAAGTAAGGGTTCATTGGGATTACGAAAGCCGGGGATTGCTGGAAAAGCAGTCCCCGGCTGTTTTGCTGCGAAAAAAACATACTTGCGATTGACGTTTCCCTGCCTATCTGCTATCATAAGATAAGCGCCCGCTATATGCCGCACACAAAAGGAGGTATGCCCTATGGAGCAGCTTGAAGTTCTGACCGAAGTGCAGGATTTGCGGAAGGTTTGGCCGCATGAAGCACTGGATTTTACGCCGTGGCTGGCGAAGGATGAGAACATCGCGATTCTGGGCAATGAAATCGGCATGGAAATTGCAGTTGACGGAACAGAATCCGCTGTGGGCGATTTCAGCGTGGATATTATCGCGACCGATATTGCAACAGGGCAGAAGGTTATCATCGAAAACCAGCTGGAAGATACCAACCACGACCATCTGGGCAAACTTATCACCTACGCTGCCGGGAAAGATGCGCAGACGATTATCTGGGTGGTAAAGCACGCACGCGAGGAACACCGCGCGGCGATTGAGTGGCTGAATAACCACACGGATGATGACATCGGCTTCTTCCTGTGCGAAATCCACCTGTATAAAGTCGGCAGCTCCAATCCTGCGGTGAAGTTCAGCGTGATTGAGAAGCCGAATGACTGGATTAAGAGCGTCAAGAAAAATCAGCAGCAGACAGAAAGCCAGCAGTTCCGCTTGGATTACTGGACAGCCTTCAATGAATATGCGTATGCAAACGCGCAGTTCGCAAGGCAGTTTGGCAAGCGAAAAGCATCAAACAAAATGTGGATGAACCTGAGCATTGGCTCATCTGTTTATGATATTTGCTTACGCGCGGTTAAAACAGAAAATCTGCTGGTTGTTGAACTGTATATTCGCGGCGACAAGGATCTTTATCATCAGTTATTTGAAAAACAGAATGCCATTGAGCAGGAATTGGGCGTTACGCTTGACTGGCGGGAACTTCCAGAAAAGAAAGCAAGCCGCATTATGCTGACACGACAGGTCGATTTTGACAATCGCAGCGCGTGGAATGCACAGTTTGACTGGATGATGGAGATGTCACTGAAATTCAAGAAAGTATTCAAGAAGTACCTATAATATGAAAATGCCCCCGGAAGCCATGCCTCCGGGGGCATTTTTCAATTTTCCTGCGTTATCTGCTTGCCCTTTTTCCCTTCTCCTTTTTCCACAATTCTTCCACCGAAAACTCCGCATGGCAGTTCGGGCAGGAAAAATACGGATTGCGGAAGTCAACTGTGCCAATCATCTTGCCGTCTTCCGTGGAAAAATCGTAGTTCTTCGCTTCTTCGGAACGGGAGTTCACCAAATGATGCGCCGTTTCCACTGTGAGTGCTGCCTTGCAGTGCGGGCAAAAATGCTTCTTCATGAACACAAAGATAGGATGCGTGACGGTGTACTTGAGGATACCCCTCATAATTGCGCCCAAACCATCCACGTCATCCCCGCTGACCAAAATTTCGAGAAAAAGTGCAATTCAAACGCACTGTTTGCACGCGAAATAAGCCTCGTTACGCAACCATCATTCGATTGCGAGCAAGGTATAAATTCGCAAGTGCAAACAGTGTGCAGCAATGCTGATGCAGTTTTTCCCGTCCTCGGAATCGTGTTTTGCAAAAATGAAAGATTCTCTTTATCACGCAAAACACATGTTCCACTTTGGAACGAACCGATGATTTCGCATGTTCGATTGCCTTGAGCAGCTCAAACTTTTCGCCGCTTGCTTTCTTCAGCTGCGACGGACGCTTGTTGATAAGATACCGAATAGGCTGCTTTTTGTCGTTAACAAGGATGGCATCCTCCTTTTTCTCTGCGCCCAGATACCCGCTGTCACCATAAACTTCCTCCTCCGTTCCTTGAAGAAGCTCGACAACCATGTTGCTGTCGTGCACATTGGCGGCTGTTGTTTCCACCGTGTGAACCAGTCCGCTGTCCGCATCCACGCCGATGTGCTCCTTGTAGCCGAAGTACCATTGGTTGCCCTTTTTGACGGAATGAGCTTCCGGATCACGCTGCTTTTCCTTGTTTT